>Ga0187815_10000105_pt1 | contig 40933 bp, 35 predicted proteins | sample NC_S_5_FD_132962 | JGI IMG/M metagenome (GOLD analysis project Ga0187815, IMG submission 132962) | Wetland sediment microbial communities from Neuse River Estuary, North Carolina, USA - ASW-S_5 | ecosystem: Environmental > Aquatic > Freshwater > Wetlands > Sediment | place: USA: North Carolina... | reverse complement strand
GCCAGGTGCAGGAATCCGCGCGGATGGCGGGTGAAGCGGTCGGCCAGGCCCGTACCACCAACGACCGCGTCAGCGAACTGTCGAAAGCCGCCAGCCGCATCGGCGACGTCGTCGAGCTGATCAACACCATTGCAGGCCAGACCAATCTGTTGGCGCTCAACGCCACCATCGAGGCGGCGCGCGCAGGGGAAGCCGGCCGTGGCTTTGCGGTCGTCGCCTCCGAAGTGAAGGCGTTGGCCGAGCAGACCGCGAAGGCCACCGGCGAGATCAGCCAGCAGATCTCCGGCATCCAGGCCGCGACGAACGAGTCGGTGGGCGCCATCAAGGAGATCAGCAGCACCATCGAACGGCTGTCGGAGATTTCGTCGACCATTGCCGCCGCCGTGGAAGAGCAGGGCGCGGCTACCCAGGAAATTTCACGCAACGTGCAACAGGCGGCGCAAGGCACCATGGAGGTGTCGTCCAACGTCACGGACGTGCAGCGCGGTGCCAGCGAGACCGGCTCTGCCTCCACGCAGGTGCTGTCGGCGGCCAAGATGCTGGCGGGCGACAGCACCCGGCTCAAGACCGAGGTCTCGAAATTCCTTACCTCCGTGCGCGCGGCGTAACGGTGCCTGTCAGTCCGTAGAACTCCGGACTCGCGGAGGCCTTCGCCTTGCGGCTAAATCACCGATGACGACATGGCGGCCGGGATTGCCGGCCGCCGGCGTCGCGAGGGAGGCGAAGGTCGATACGATCGTCACGGCCGCTGCGGTTGACGATCCAATGGCGCAGTCCCATGCTTGACCAGCTGCTCAGTTCGCGCGTCCTGACGATCAGCCGTTCCCCGGATTTCGACCATTTCCGGAACATCGAGCAACTCGGCGACTCCAAAAGCATCCCGCTGCACTGGCGAAATTTTGACGCCTGCTTCGCGGCCGTGACGCTTGCATCCTGTTCGGTCTACCTGCAGCGCACCTTCCCGCGCATCTTGCAAAGCCGGTACAGCTCGACCGGTGCGATCATCGGCTTCGCGATGGACGATGCGGCGTCCGGGACCATCGACGGCGCGGAAGCGCACATGCTCTCTGTTCTCGTCGTCAAGGGCGAAGCGGAATGCGAAATTGTCGAGCCGCAGGCGAACGTCATCGCATTCGTCAAATTCGACGCAATTGATGGCCGCGGTTGGCCCGGGGAATCCGGTCAGGCCCGGTTGATCCCCACGGGACCGACCGAACTTGCCGCGTTGCGATCGGTGACGCGCGATATTTTCCTGCTGGCGTCGAATTCGCCCGATCTGTTGCAGCAGCCGCCGGTGGTTGGGCAACTCGAGGAATCGCTCTTGCATGCGGTCGACCGGGTCCTGCAGCGGTCGTCGCCGCTGAGTGACGGTGGGCGCGTGGACCTCAGCCAATACCTCCTCCTGGTCCGCAAGCTCGACGCATACCTGCAGGACAATGCGGCCAAGACCCTGCACAGTGTGGATATCGCCCGCGAATTCGGCGTCTCGGTGCGGACGCTGAACAATGCGGTGCTCGCCATCCGGGGCCTGAGCATGCACCGCTATGTGCGGCTGCGGCGGCTATGGAATGTGCGGCAGCTTCTGGTGCAGGGCGCCGTGGCTGAGAGCCTGAAGGCGATCGCGCTCGCCAACGGCTTCTGGCACATGGGCGAATTCCGCAACCTCTACCGCGACCTGTTCGGCGAGACCCCCCAGGAGACGCTGGGGGCAGCAGGCCGGCACTAGCGCATGATCCCGAGGACTGAACGCCGGTTTCGGCAAAGATCATGCGCAAAAGGATAGAAGCGCGGTGACTTGTCGCAGCCCGCGTGGTCCCATGGAATCGGGCGTTAACCAAACGTAACGCCCGGCCGGTTAGCTTGCCTCCAAAAAACTCAAGGTTGCGTCGGGCAGAGACACGGGACCACCGATTTTTGTTTTGGGCATCGGGGTTCGCGGAATGATCAAGTTCAATCGCATCGGCAACAAGCTCGGCCTCGCCGGAGCCATCGGCGTTTTGCTGGCCGCGGGCATGGTGGCCAACCAGATGGCGTCCGAGACGGCGGTCGAGTCCGCCAACGCCCGCGTCGCGCGATCCCAGCGGGTAATCGACAGCGTGCTTGCCGCGCAGATCGAACTGCGGCTGATGCAGGTTGCCGCGCGCGATATCCGCCTCGCCAAGACGCCCGAGGAGGTCGACAAGGGGATTGCCGATGTGCAGCGGCTCAAGGCGGCCCAGGCCAAGGAAGTCGACGCTGCGCTCGCGGCCGCGCAAAGACAGGATACCCAAGAGCGGCTCACCAAGGTGAAGTCGCTGCTTGATTCCTTTGCCGCCGGCGTCGAGGACCTTGGCAAGGCGCAAAAGGATTCGTTGGCGCAGACCGAGAAGCGCAATGCGATTTCCGGTGAGTGGTACAGGGCATTCCAGACCGCGCTCAACTCGTCGGTGTTCGCGCGCATCGAAAACCGCGACGAGGTCGAAAGCCTGTTCTATCAGGCCGACGCCAAGGTCAACGCGCTGCGGGCGCTGGTCTTCCGTTTCGGCCTCACGGGTGACACCAAGCTGGTCCAGACGATCGGGCACGCCAAGACGCAGCTCGCCTCGCTGCTCAAGCAGACGCGCGACAAGAGCAACGAGAAGAAGCTGCATGAGCTGGTCGATGGCCTGAGTGCCGTCATCGACCGCTTCCTCGCCGCCACTGACGAGTCCGTCAAGACCGAGGCCTTGCGGGCAGACATCGTCGCCAACCGCACGGCCGTGGAGGAGGCGGGCTCGGTGATGGAGAGACAGGTCGAGATATCCAAGGGCAACGCCAGGACCTCGCGCGAGGAAGCCGCAGCCGTCGTCAACAGGGCCAGCCAGATCAGCCTGATGATCGGGGCCGTGACGGTGATCGCGTTGATCGCATCCGTCGTCTTCTCCTTCTTCGGCGTCGCCCGTCCGATGACGCGGCTGAACGGTGCGCTCGGCGAGATGGCCGGCGGCAATCTCGACGTCGTCATTCCCGGCGCCGATCGCGGCGACGAGATCGGCGACCTCGCCAAGACCGTCATGGTGATCCGGCAGAACGCCGAGCAGAAGGCGCGCGACGAGGCGGAAACCAAGGCGAAGCACGACCAGATCGCCGCACAGCAGCGCCGCGCCGACATGATCAAGCTCGCCGACCGGTTCGAAAGCGCGGTCGGCGAGATCGTCGAGACCGTATCCTCGGCCTCGACCGAACTGGAGGCGTCCGCCACGACCCTGACCGCTACCGCCGAGCGCTCGCAGGGGCTGACCACCATGGTGGCGGCGGCGTCGGAAGAAGCCTCCACCAACGTGCAGTCGGTAGCTTCGGCGACCGAGCAATTGTCGTCGTCGGTCACCGAGATCAGCCGTCAGGTGCAGGATTCGGCACGGATGGCCAATGAGGCCGTCGACCAGGCGCGCCGGACCAACGATCGCGTCAGCGAGCTGTCCAAAGCGGCCGCCCGCATCGGCGACGTCGTCGAGCTGATCAACACCATCGCCGCGCAAACCAATCTGCTCGCGCTCAACGCCACCATCGAGGCGGCGCGCGCGGGCCAAGCGGGGCGCGGCTTTGCGGTGGTCGCTTCCGAGGTGAAGGCGCTCGCCGAGCAGACCTCGAAGGCGACCGGCGAGATCGGCCAGCAGATCACGGGCATCCAGGGCGCTACCGAGGAGTCGGTCGGCGCGATCAAGGAGATCAGCGCCACCATCGAGCGGCTGTCGGAGATTTCCGCCAGCATCGCCGCCGCTATCGAAGAGCAGGGCGCAGCCACCCAGGAAATCTCCCGTAACGTGCAGCAGGCCGCCCAGGGCACCCAGCAGGTCTCCTCCAACATCACCGACGTGCAGCATGGCGCCAGCGAGACCGGCTCGGCTTGCTCGCAGTTGCTCGCGGCGGCGCAGTCGCTGTCCGGCGACAGCAACCGCCTCAAGAGCGAGGTCGGCAAGTTCCTCGATACGGTGCGGGCCGCCTGATAAGGCGGCCCTTGACGCGATCGGGGGGAGAGCTATGCCAGGGAAGTGAAGGCCGGCTGCGCCCTTGGCGTGGCTTCCCGGGGCCAATTCGGGTAAATCAGCCCGAACGAATTGGCCGGGTTTAACGCCAATCCTTGCCTTGTCCTGCGCTTTTGGGGGGCGGGCAGCAGGAATGCCTGACAAATGATTGCTCTGGTCCGCATCGCCCTGAGCCGGCCTTATACTTTCGTCGTGCTCGCGCTGCTCTTGCTGCTGATCGGGCCGTTGGCGGCCCTGCGCACGCCGACCGACATCTTTCCCGACATCCGTATTCCCGTGATCGGCGTGGTCTGGAACTACACCGGCCTGCCGCCGGACCAGATGGCCGGCCGCATTACCACGCCGTTCCAGCGGGCGCTGACGACGACGGTCAATGACATCGAGCACATCGTCGCCAATTCCTATACCGGCATCGGCATCATCAAGATCTTCTTCCAGCCGAATGTCGATATCCGCACGGCCAATGCGCAGGTCACCGCGATCGCGCAGACGATGATCAAGCAGCTGCCGCCGGGCGCCACGCCTCCCTTGATCCTCAATTACAGCGCCTCCACCGTGCCGATCATCCAGGTCGCGCTATCGGGCGAGGGGCTCACCGAGCAGAACCTCGCCGACATCGGCATCAACCAGCTGCGCACGCCGCTGGTCACCGTGCCGGGCGCGGCCATCCCTTATCCGTTCGGCGGCAAGCAGCGCCAGATCCAGATCGACCTTAATTCGACGGCGCTGCAGGCGCGCGGGCTGTCGGGCCAGGACGTCGCCAATGCGCTCGCCGCGCAGAACCTGATCACGCCGGTCGGGACGCAAAAGATCGGCAGTTTCGAATACACCATCCAGCTCAACAACTCGCCGCTGCGGATCGAGGAGCTCGGCGACCTGCCGATCAAGGCCGTCAACGGCGCCATGGTCTATGTGCGCGACGTCGCCAGCGTGCGCGACGGCAACCCGCCGCAGACCAACATCGTCCACGTCGACGGCAACCGTTCGGTGCTGATGATGGTGCTGAAGGCCGGCGCCACCTCGACGCTCGATATCATCGCCGGCATCAAGCAGAAGGTGATCGACGTCAAGGACCAGATGCCGGACTCGCTGAAGATCGGCTTCATCGGCGACCAGTCGGTGTTCGTGCGCAGCGCCATCGAAGGCGTGGCCGTCGAGGGCGTGATCGCAGCGCTGCTGACCAGCGTGATGATCCTGCTGTTCCTCGGCAGCTGGCGCTCGACCGTCATCATCGCGGTCTCGATACCGCTATCGGTGCTGGGCGCGATCATCATGCTCTCCGCGATCGGCGAGACGCTCAACATCATGACGCTCGGCGGCCTGGCGCTGGCGGTCGGCATTCTCGTCGACGACGCCACGGTCACGATCGAGAACATCAACTATCATCTGGAGCAGGGCAAACCCGTCGAGCAATCCATCATGGACGGCGCCAACCAGATCGTGACGCCGGCGTTCGTCTCGCTGCTCTGCATCTGCATCGTGTTCGTGCCGATGTTCTTCCTGCAGGGCGTGGCGCGCTTCCTGTTCGTACCGATGGCGGAGGCGGTGATGTTCGCCATGATCTGGTCGTTCATCCTGTCGCGCACGCTGGTGCCGACCATGGCGAAATACCTGCTGCAGGTCCATGTGCATCACGAGGGCGGGCCGCCACCGACGCGCAATCCGCTCGTGCGCTTCCAGCGCGCCTTCGAGGCCCGGTTCGAGCGCGTGCGCCGCACTTACCGCGATCTGCTCGGGATGGCGCTCGGACATCGCAAGGTCTTCGTCAGCTGCTTCCTCGCCTTTGTTGCCGTCTCGTTCCTGCTGGCGCCGTTCCTCGGCCGCAACTTCTTTCCCTCGGTCGACGCGGGCAATATCCTGATGCATGTGCGCACCCAGGTGGGCACGCGCGTGGAGGAAACCGCCAATCAGCTCGCCGATGTGCAGAAGGCGGTGCGCAAGCTCATTCCCGGCGAAATCGAGACGTTGACCGACAATATCGGCATGCCGATCTCCGGCATCAACATGACCTACAACAACACCGGCGTCATCGGCCCGATGGACGGCGACATCCAGATCAAGCTCAAAGAAGGTCACCGCCCGACCGAACAACATGTGAAGACGCTGCGCGAGCAGCTGCCGCGGCTGTTTCCCGGCCTGAGCTTCTCGTTCCTGCCCGCCGACATCGTCAGCCAGATCCTCAATTTCGGCGCGCCGGCGCCGATCGACCTGCAGATCCGCGGCTCCAATCTGGAAGCCAACTTCGCCTATGCCAACAAGCTGCTCAGCCGCATCCGCCGCATTCCCGGCGTTGCCGATGCGCGTATCCAGCAATCGCCGAATGCGCCAACCTTCAACATCGACGTCGACCGCACCCGCGCGCAATATGTCGGGCTGACCGAGCGCGACGTCACCAACAGCCTCGTCGTCAACCTCGCCGGCTCCTCGCAGGTCGCGCCGACCTACTACCTCAACCCCGACAACGGCGTGTCCTATTCGATCGTGATGCAGACGCCGCAGTACCAGATCGACTCGCTGAGCGCGCTGCAAACCCTGCCGATCACCGCCACGGGAAATACGCAGTCGCCGATCCTGGGCGGCATCGCCGATATTAAGCGCACCAGCTCCAGCGCCGTGGTCTCGCAATACGACATCCAGCCGATGGTGCAGATCTTCGCGACCACGCAGGGGCGCGATCTCGGCTCGGTCGCCACCGAGATCAGGGCGCTGCTTGCCGAGACGGCCAAGGACGTGCCGAAGGGCAGCACAGTTGCGCTGCTCGGCCAGGTGCAGACCATGTACAGCGCGTTTTCCGGCCTGCTGTTCGGACTGCTCGCCGCCGTCGTGCTGATTTATCTGTTGATCGTCGTGAACTTCCAGTCCTGGTCCGATCCGTTCGTGATCGTCACCGCGCTGCCCGCAGCGCTTGCCGGCATCATCTGGATGCTGTTCACCACCCAGACCACGCTCTCGGTGCCCGCATTGACCGGTGCGATCATGTGCATGGGCGTCGCCACGGCCAACAGCGTGCTTGTCATCAGCTTTGCCCGTGAGCGCTATGCGGAGCTTGGCGACCCCGTTGCGGCCGCACTGGAAGCCGGCTTCGTTCGGTTCCGCCCGGTGCTGATGACGGCGCTGGCGATGATCATCGGCATGGCCCCGATGGCGCTGGGGCTCGGCGAGGGCGGCGAGCAGAACGCGCCGCTCGGCCGCGCCGTCATCGGAGGCCTGATTTTTGCAACGGTTGCGACACTGATGTTCGTCCCCGTCGTGTTCAGTATGGTACACAAGAAGCAGGGCGCCACAGCCGCCGCCCCATCGGAGATGCCGCATGTCCACTGATCAGCCCGCGCCGGTTTCGCGACGCAAGCTGGGCATATTTGGCGTGGTGGCCGGCATCGTGCTGGTTCTCGTCGTCATCACGGGCATCCGCGCCCGCGAAGATGCCGACACCAAGCTGAAGGAATGGACCGACGACCAGGCCATCCCGACGGTGGCGGTGCAACTGCCCGCGGGCAGGGCGCTCAATCCGACCATCGACGTTCCGGGCCGGCTCGAGGCCTATTCCCGCGCGCCGATCTTCGCGCGCGTCTCCGGCTACCTGAAGAGCTGGAGCGCCGACATCGGTGCCCGCGTCAAGGCCGGGCAGGTGATCGCCGAAATCGAGGCGCCCGATCTGGATCAGCAACTGCTGCAGGCCCGTGCTGATCTCGCCAGCGCTCAGTCGAGCGCGCGGCTGTCTGAAGCTACCCTCAACCGCCGCAAGACGCTGGTGGCCTCCAACTTCGTCTCGGCACAGGAAATCGACGAACGCTCCGCTGATCTCGCCAACAAGAAGGCCGCCGTCAATTCCGGCCAGGCCAATGTCGAGCGGCTGGAAGCGCTAGCCGGCTACAAGAGGATTGCCGCGCCCTTTGACGGCATCGTCACTGCGCGCGATACCGACGTGGGCGCCCTGATCAATGCCGGCGGCGGCTCGGGCCCGCCGATGTTCGTGGTGTCCGATGTCAGCAGGCTGCGCGTCTATGTCAACGTGCCGCAGACTTACGTGCCGGCGATCAAGATCGGCGCCAAGGCGGTGCTGACCATGCCGGAATACCCCAACCGCACCTTCGCCGCGACGGTGGAGGCTTCCTCGCAGGCGGTGGATGTCAGTTCCGGCACGACGCGGATGCAGCTCGCGCTGGACAATTCCGGCGGCGAGCTGATGCCGGGCGGCTATGCCAGCGTCCGGCTCAGCCTGCAGCGCGACGCCGTGCCGCTGCATATTCCCTCCAGCGCGCTGATCTTCAACCAGAGGGGATTGAGCGTTGCGACCGTCGGTCCCGATGACAAGGTGCTGTTCAAGAAGGTGACCATCGCGCGCGATCTCGGCAAGGAGATCGAGCTCGCCTCGGGCCTTGCGGCAGACGACCGCATCATCATCGCCCCGCCGGACGGCCTCGCCGACGGCGACCAGGTGCGTGTGGCCGGCGCCAAGGGCGGCAAGCCCGCCACCGCGTCCGAAAAGCAGGACGTGAAGGGGTAGTCGTAGGATACCCGGATGAGCATCGTGTATGTCCGCTTGCTTGAAGAAGGCACCGAGGTCTACAGGCCAGTTCCTGCAGAGCAGATATCTTCAGATGTATTCGTTCTCAGCAGCCAGGAAGTTCCTAGCGATGAGGTGTGGGAATATTCACCCACCAGGGTGAAGGTGGCGATGAAGATACTGAGTGAGGGGCGTGTTCCCGTCGTCATCGGCGTGGCATAGCCAATGCGTAGGGTGGGCAAAGGCGCGTTAGCGCCGTGCCCACCTTCCAATGCTCCGCTCGCCAAGGTGGGCACGCTGCGCTTTGCCCACCCTACAATCCTCGCGAGCCGGGCGCTTACGCCACCCGCCACTCCAGCATGCCGTCCGCGGCGGTGGCGATGTCGCCGGTCGTGCCGACCGGTGTGCGGTCCATGCTGAGCAGATGCGCCAGCGTCTTGTTGTCGCTCGCGGGGATGCGGCCGAGCGTGCGGCGGTCGTCCTCGGTGCGCAGCATGGTGACGCCATGCTCGATCTCGCCGTTGCCGCGGTAGATCACGGTGAACGCCTCGACCTTGCCCCTGCCGCGGGCGTCGGTGACGAACTCCGGCACCTTGCGGCGGTTGCGGTCGGCCTCGGCCTGCACGCTGGTGTCCTGCGCGAGAGCCTGCTTCGGCGGCTGGCGCGACAGCGCCAGTGCATGATGCTTGGTGACAAAGCCGCCCTGGCCATAGAGCAGGCCGAGCTTGCCGCGCTCGCGCAAGCTTCGCACCATCGCGCAGGCCGCATGCGTCATGTAGGTGTTGAGCGGCGCGCCGAAGAAGGTGAGGCCGCCGGCCACCGTCGGCTTCACGTCGGGGCCGAGGCCCAGCGTCCGCCGCGCCATCTTGGGCACGACGGGGAAGCAGCTGTAGAGCTCGATGGCGTCGAATTCTTTGCCGTCGCCCTCGACGAGATCCATGATCGCCTTCAGCACCGCGTTCTGCGGATGGCTTTCGAAGAACTGGTCGCGGATCAGATAATCGCGCGGCTCCTCGGCCGATGCGCCGCCAAGCGCATAGACGATGCGATCCTCCGGCACGCCGGCCGCGCGCGCCTTTGCGAGGCTGGTCAGGATCAGCGCGCCGCCCATGTTCACGGATGGATTGGCCACCATCAGTTTTGTATAGGGCCAGGCGATCAGCCGGTTGTCAGGCGAGGGCGTCGTGATCTCGTCCGGCGCAAAATTCTTCTTCAGCCAGGAGTTGGGGTTCTGCGCGGCGACGCCGGCATAGATCGACCAGAGCTTTCCGGACTCGGCCAGTGCCTCGCGCGGCGTCTGGCCCCAATGGGCTGAGGTCGCGCTCTCATAGAGCGGGTAGACCGTGATGGGGCGGAACACGCCGAGCTTGACCGCCATCGGCTTCTGAAACGCCGCGCCGCGCTTCGGCTCTTCCACGTCATGGGCGAACGGCGTCCAGGGCAGCTTGACGCCGGCCCGATCGGCCTTGGTGGCGGTCGATTGCGCCTCGGCGCCGCACACGGCCGCGACGCTGCATTCGCCGCGCGCGATGCGCTGCGCCGCCTCGTGCAGGTAGCGGATCGGGCTCTCGCCGCCCACCGGGCCGTAATAGAGGTGCGCCGGCTTGGCCCCGATCCGCGCCGCCAGCAGTTTTTCCGGATCGCGGTAGCGCCAGCTCAGGAAATTGACGACATCGAGCGACTGAATCTCGCCGAGCAGTTTTGCGCCGGAGTCGGCTTCCGCACGCCGCAGCGCTTCCTCCAGCAGCGCGAGCGGCTCGAGGCCTGCGGTGATCTCCTTCGGGCGATCGACGACTTCGCCGACGCCGACAATGACGGGAATGCGGTCTTCAGAAATGCTTGCCATTGTTGCTGTTCTTCGCTCCTAGCAATTCAACCAAATCCTCATCCTGAGGAGCGCGGAGCGCGTCTCGAAGGATGAAGGCCACCGGCGGGGCCTCATGGTTCGAGACGCCTGCTGCGCAGGCTCCTCACCACGAGGAACTACTACTCCGCCAGCAGCGAATTCATGTGCTCGACGGCCTCGATAAACTCTTCCTTGAATTCCTGCACCACCGCGCCGGCCGACTTGACGCTGTCGACCAGGCCGACGCCCTGGCCGACGAAATAGCTGACGAGATCGCGCGCCTGCGCGTTGCCTGCGGCAGCTGCGCGGTCGATCGAATTGAAGGCGTCGCGGCTGATGATGCTCTGTAGCGGCATCGGCAGCGCGCCGGGGCTCTCCGGCGCGCGGTCCCAGGCATCGGTCCACACCGAGCGCAATTGCCGCGCCGGTTTTCCAGTGCGGCCGCGCGAGCGGATCGCATCGCGCGAGGAGGCCGCGATCATCTTCTCGCGAAAAATTTCCGTCGTCTCGGATTCCACCGTCGCCAGCCACACCGAGCCGGTCCAGACGCCGGCGGCGCCCATCGCCATCGCGGCCGCCATCTGCCGCCCCGTCATGATGCCGCCGGCGGCGAGCACCGGCACGTCGCGGATCGGCTTCACCGCCTTGATGACTTCCGGCACCAGCACCATGGTGGAGACCTCGCCGCAATGGCCCCCGGCTTCGGTGCCCTGCGCCACCACGATGTCCACGCCCGCGGTGACCTGCCGCACCGCATGCTCCTTGGCGCCGACAAGGGCTGCGACGGGAACGTCGTGCTTCTTGCCCATCTCGAGCATCTCTCTGGGTGGTACGCCGAGCGCATTCGCGATCAGTCGGATCGGATGGCTGAAAGAGACCTCCAGCACTTCCAGCGCACGCTTCGCATCGAAAGGCTGCGCCTGGTTATCGGCAACGTTCGTTGTCTGCAGCTCGATGCCGTATTTCTTCAGGAGGTCCTTCGTGTAGTCGCGATGCCGGGCGGGGATGCGCGCTTCCAAACTCTTCCAGGTGACGTCTTTCTCGCCCGCGGTGGACATGTTTTCCGGGATCAGCACGTCGATGCCGTAAGGCTTGCCGTCGACATGCTCGTCGATCCATTTCAGCTCCTGCTCCACCGTGTCAGGCGAATGCGTGGTCGCGCCGAACACGCCGAAGCCGCCAGCGCGGCTGACGGCGGCAACGACGTCGCGACAATGGCTGAAGGCGAACAGGGGAAACTCGATTCCCAGCATGTCGCAGACTGGCGATTTCATGGCTGTGTTCTCTCCCGGCGGCTGCCTTCCGGCAACGCATTCTTGATTTTTCGCTGGCTGCACCGGACGCTAGCCTATCCGGTGCGGGAAAGCCAAGCGGCCGGCGCATGGCCCGTTGCTTGGCCTGGATTCACCAATTCCGCAGGCCGGAACGGCAGTTTTGCGTCTTGCGCTTTGCCGCTGCAGATAGAATGCTGGCGGGCAAATCAGAACAAATCTTTGGGAGAACGCGTCCATGTCCGCCCAGCCATCCGCCGCGAACGCCGAGAGCTACGACGTCGTCGTGGTCGGCGCAGGCTTTGCCGGCATGTACATGCTGCACCGGCTGCGCGGGCTCGGCATGACGGCACGGGTCTACGAGCAGGGCAGCGGCGTCGGCGGCACCTGGTACTGGAACCGCTATCCCGGTGCGCGCTGCGACGTCGAGAGCATGCAGTATTCCTATTCCTTCTCCGACGAGTTGCAGCAGGAATGGGACTGGAGCGAGCGCTACGCGCCGCAGCCCGAAATCCTGGCATATGCCAACCACGTTGCCGACCGTTTCAATCTGCGGACGGATATTCAGTTCAACACCCGCGTCGAGCGGGCCGAGTTCGATGAGCGCGGAAGCACCTGGTCAGTCACGACATCGGACGGCAAGACCGTGACGGCAAAGTTCGTGGTGCTTGCCACCGGCTGCCTCTCGAACGCGCGCGTGCCCGACATCAAGGGCCTCGATAGCTTCAAGGGCAACGTCTATCACACCGGCCACTGGCCGCATGAGGGCGTCGATTTCACCGGCCAGCGCGTCGCGGTCATCGGCACGGGCTCATCGAGCATCCAGGCCGTGCCCGTCATCGCCGAGCAGGCAAAACACCTGACGGTGTTCCAGCGCACGGCGAATTTTTCCATTCCCGCCCACAACGGTCCGCTGTCCGCGGAGTATCGCGGCTGGTTCAAGAAAAATTATCCCGAAGTCCGCCGCTTCGCGCGCGAGGTGGCGCGCAACGGCATCTATACGCCGCAGCCCGACCGCGGCGCGCTCGACGACGGCGACAACGAGCGCCGCGCCAGATACGAGGCCGGCTGGCAGCATGGCGGCGTGGTGTTCATGGCCGTCTATAACAACATGCTGCTCGACAAGGCCGCCAACGATACCGCCGCCGATTTTGTCCGCGACAAGATCGCCGAGATCGTCAAGGACCCTGCCACGGCAAGGCTGCTGCAGCCGAACAGCCATCCCATCGGCACCAAGCGCATCTGCGTCGATACCGACTATTTCGCGACCTTCAACCGGCCAAACGTCACGCTCGTCGACATCAAGAACGATCCGATTGAGGAGATCACCGCGAGCGCCGTCCGTGTCGCCGGCAAGGATTACGGGGCCGACGCGCTGGTGCTGGCGACCGGCTTCGACGCCATGACCGGCTCGGTCGCGAAGATCGAAATCGTCGGCCGCGAGCGCCGGACGCTGAACCAGAAATGGGAGGAGGGGCCGCGTACCTATCTCGGCCTGATGAGCGAGGGTTTTCCCAACCTCTTCATCATCACCGGCCCCGGCAGCCCCTCGGTGCTGTCGAACATGATCGTCTCCATCGAGCAGCATGTCGACTGGATCAGCGATTGCCTCGCTTACATGCGCGACAACGGACTCGCGACCATGGAGGCGACCAAGCCCGCCGAAGACAAATGGGTCGAACACGTCAACGAGGTCGCCCACGCCACGCTCTATCCGCAGGCCGCCTCCTGGTACATGGGCGCCAACATTCCCGGCAAGCCGCGCATCTTCATGCCCTATATCGGCGGCGTGCCGGCCTACCGGCAGAAATGCAACGAGGTGGCTGCGATGGGCTATGAGGGCTTTACGATGACGACGGCGAAGCAGCGCCAAGCGGCGGCAGCATCCTAGCTTTGTAGGGTGGGCAAAGCGAAGCGTGCCCACCATATCAAGCACGACCTTGAAGGTGGGCACGGCGCAAGGGCGCCTTTGCCTTACAATTCCGGAGCAGACGAGTGACCGACGCGCCACCCACCACCGCCTATGAACCGCCGAAAGTCTGGACCTGGAACAAGAACAGCGGAGGGCGCTTCGCCGCAATCAACCGCCCGATCGCCGGCCCCACGCATGAGAAGGAACTGCCGGTCGGTCGTCATCCAATGCAGCTGTATTCGCTGGCAACGCCGAACGGCGTGAAGGCGACCGTGATGCTGGAAGAGCTGCTCGAACTCGGCCACAAGGGCGCCGAGTACGACGGCTGGCTGATCAAGATCGACGGCGAGCAGTTCGGCAGCGGCTTTGTCGGGGTCAACCCGAACTCCAAGATTCCGGCCTTGATGGACCGTAGCGGCAGCGAACCGATCCGGGTGTTCGAGTCCGGCGCGATCCTGATGCATCTGGCAGAAAAGTTCGGCGCCTTCCTGCCTGCCGGTGGCCGGGAGCGCGCCGAATGCCTGTCCTGGCTGTTCTGGCAGATGGGCAGTGCGCCGTTCCTCGGCGGCGGCTTCGGCCATTTCTATGCCTATGCGCCGAGCAAGATCGAATACGCCATCGATCGCTACGCGATGGAAGTGAAGCGTCAGCTCGACGTGCTCGACCGGCGCCTTGCCGAGAACGAGTACCTGTCGGGAGGCGCCTACTCGATTGCCGATATTGCGGTGTGGCCGTGGTACGGCTCACTGGTGAAGGGCGTGCTCTACGGTGCCGGCGAATTCTTGTCGGTGCAGGATTACAAGAACGTGCAGCGCTGGACCGATGCGATCGCCAAGCGCCCGGCGGTGCAGCGCGGCCGCATGGTCAACCGCACCTGGGGCGATCCGGCCAGCCAGCTGCACGAGCGCCACGACGCCGGCGACTTCCAGACCAAGACGCAGGACAAGATCGGCGAGCCAGCGAAAGCGTAGGCGTTTTCATTTTCCCTTCTCCCCTTGTGGGAGAAGGTGCCTTCGCGAAGCGAAGGCGGATGAGGGGTCTCTATCCGCGGAGGCAGACCCGTCATCCGTCGTGCTCAGGAGCGCAAGTGCGCTCCAAAGCGCGCCACCTTCTCCCACAAGGGGAGAAGGATAAGAAAAGGGGAACATCCATGGGCTTTTTCGAAAAAGGCGCCGTTCGCATCCACTATGAGGAATCCGGCAGCGGTTTCCCGCTGCTTCTGATCGCCGGCGGCGGATTGAACTCGTGCATCGAGGGGATCACCGGCTCGTACCCGCCCTTCAACGCCATGAAGGAATATTCCAGCGAGTACCGCTGCGTCGCCTACGACCTGCGCAACGCCAATCCCGGTCAATCCTCAGGGCCCCTCGAGATCGACCGTCCCTGGGATTCCCACACCGACGACCAGCTCGCGCTGATGGATCATCTCGGCTGCCAAAAATTCATGGTGCTCGGCTTCTGCATCGGCGGCCCGCTGATCTGGAATCTGCTGAAGCGTGCCGGCGACCGCGTGGTTGCTGCGGTGCTGGCGATGCCGAGCGGCTCTCGCCCGGAAATGCGCGATCTCTTCTACGACAACAACATGAAGGGCTGGGCGCCGGAGCTGATCAAGCGCCGGCCCGACCTCAGCATGAAGAGGTGTGAAAAATTCCTGACGAGGATGTACCGTACCAACCCCGATTTCGTCTTCACCGTGACGCGCGACTTCGTGAAGAGCTGCCAGACGCCGGTGCTGATCCTGCCGGACGACATTCCCGCGCACCCCTATGCGGTCGCCATGGAGGCGGCGATGCTCGCGCCGAACGCGGAAGTTAGCATGTTCCCGTGGAAGGAGCCGAAGGAGCGGGTGCCGCTGGCGGTTCGCCAGATCCGCTCCTTCCTGCGCGCACACCGGCCGGCGACCTGAGGGGCGTAGGGCGGGTTAGCCGAAGGCGTAATCCGCCGCGCGGTGCGAACCACGAAGAACGGCGGATTAGGCTTCGCTAATCCGCCCTGCGACATCGTCGATTACTTCCCCACCGGCCCCTGCGCTGCCGGAAAGACCACCCGGTCATCGGTCCGGCAATAGCGGTCCGCGAACATGCGGCCGATCGGATGATAGCGTTCCATGTGCACGCGCATGGCTTCGCGGTCCCACAGCTCGTCGCGGATATAGAAGTTGACGCCTTCGCCCATGACGAGGACACGGTCGCCGTTGACGTCGATCGTCTTCCACGTCTTGCACTCCATCGCCCAGGGCGTGTCAGCGAGCCGCGGCACCGACACCTTCGAGGAGGGCGCGAGCTTCAGCCCGAGATAGGAGGGCTCGCCGATCTCGGGCGGGAAGTCACCCGAAGATTCGTGCATCGCCTGCGCCAGCGGTTCGTCGGCGATGTTGACGACGAACTCGCCGCCGCGCTGGATATTTGCCAGCGTGTCCTTCGTTCGCCCGTCCAGCCGGTTGTTGGCCGCGAACATGCACAGCGGTGGGCTTTCGCAGAACACGTTGAAGAAGCTGAACGGCGCGGCGTTCACCACACCCGTCGGCCCGATGGTTGTCACCCAGGCGATCGGCCGTGGCAAGACGAAGGACGTCAGCACCTTGTAGCGCTCGCGCTGGGTGAGGTCGGAGGGCGCGTATTCCATTTCCCGTTATCCCTTGTCGACAATCAGTGTTTCGATGTGCGCGACCAGATGATCGATTGAGTCCGTCGCCGTATCAAGCACGACGCGTTCGCGATCCCACGGGTCGTAGGCGCGGTTCACGACGTCGTGCCAGCTTGGCAAGGCGAGGCCACAGATATCGGACGAGCGACTTTCCACGCGCCTGCGATGCTCGCCGGCGTCGCTGCAGATGATCTCGATCTCGACCAGCCGCGCGGCATTCGCGCTCGCCGTTGCTCGCCATCCCTCCCGGCTCGCCAGAACGGGATTGACGCAGTCGGCGACCACGACGCGACCGATCTTCAGGTTTTCGGCGGCGATCTCGTTGCCGATGACGTAACCCATGACGCCGACGGAAAGACCGGCTGCACGCAAGCTTTGCTCGATGGTGTCGATCCGCACATAGCTTGCGCCCAGCCGCCGCGCCAGCTCGCGCGCGATCGTGGTCTTGCCGGTTCCGGGCAGGCCGCCGAACACGATCAGCAGGGGAGTGCCCGGGGCTAGCATATGCCGTGCCGCCCTCAGAATGCGGTGTAGCCGCCGTCGATCACAAAACAATCCGCCGTGTGATAGGACGACGCCTTGCTCATGATATAGACGGCGATGCCGCCGAAATCGGAGGGCTCGCCAAAGCGGCGCACGGGGATGCGCGGCATCACGTTGGCGACGAATTTTTCGTTGGCCATGATGCCGGCAGTCATGTCGCTCTTGATCCAGCCGGGCAGAATGGCATTCGCCGTCACGCCGTAGCGGGCGAGCTCGACCGCCAGCGCGCGGCATAGCGCATTCAGCGCCGCCTTGGTGCCGGCATAATGCTCGTTGCGCGCTGTGCCGAACAACGAGGCCAGGCTCGATGTCGCAACCAGCCGGCCGAACTTGTCGCCGGCTTCTGCACGCTCGGTCATGTGGCGTGCGGCGACCTGGAAGACGTGGAACACGCCGTCGAGATTGGTGGCAAACATCCGCCGCCACTCCTCCTCGGTGCGGTCGATGAAGGCGCGCCGCCCGCCGCCGCCGATGCCGGCATTGGCAAAGCAGCCGTCGACCCGGCCGAAGGTCTCGAGCGTCGCCTTCATCGCATCCCTGACCGAAGCTGAATCCGTGACATCGCAAACGAGGGTATGAACCTTGCCGGGACCGGCCTTCATGGTTGCGGCTGCTGCCGTGTTCTTCTCGGCATTGCGACCCCAGATCGAGACGCTGCAGCCACTAGACACAAGTGCCTGTGCGATGCCGAGCCCGATACCACCATTGCCGCCGGTGATGACGGCCACGCGGCCGGTGAGGTCGAAGATGCTCATTTGGGTGTTTCCATTTCGTTGGGCGCAATCTAGATGTGCATCCGATGCAGGCTGACGTTCCGGTCCAACCATGGACAAGCCTGCCTCAAAAATCAAATATGGGTCTCGACATCTCAATCAGACCGCCGTGCGGAAAATGCGCGGGACCACAGCCCACGAGGAAACAATGCAGTTCAAGCACGTCACGCTCGATTTCGACGGACCGGTTGCGGTCCTCAGGCTCGACCATCAGGAGGTCATGAACGCGGTCTCCATGGATATGCTTGGGGGACTGGCCGAGGCGCTGGATGCGATCGAGGAGAAGACGGCCGACGTGCGCTGCGTGGTGCTGACCGGCGCCGGCCGCGCCTTCTGCACCGGCGCCAATCTGCAGGGCCGCAACCAGCAGAAGCCGGGCAAGAGCAATGCCGGCGCCGCCCTCGAGGTCGGCTTCCATCCGTTCCTGCGTCGCATCCGCCGGCTGCATTGTCCGCTCGTGACGGCGGTGAACGGGCCCGCCGCCGGCGCCGGGATGAGTTTTGCTTTGTTGGGCGACATGATCCTGTGCGCGCGCTCGGCCTATTTCCTGCAGGCCTTCCGCCGCATCGGTCTCGTGCCGGATTGCGGCTCGACCTGGCTGCTGCCGCGGCTGGTCGGACGAGCGCGCGCGATCGAGCTGTCGCTGATGGGCGAGCGGCTGCCGGCGGAGAAGGCGCTGGAATGGGGCCTCGTCAACCGCGTCCATGACGACGCCGCGCTGATGGATGAGGCGATGAAGCTCGCGCATGAACTGGCGAACGGCCCGACGATTGCGCTGTCGCTGATCCGCAAGCTCTATTGGGACAGCCCCGAGAACTCGTTCGAGGAGCAGCTCAACCTCGAATTTGAATCGCAGCGCATCGCCGGCAGCGCCGAGGATTTTCGAGAGGGCGTCACGGCCTTCCTCGAGAAGCGCCCGGCAAAGTTCACGGGCAAATGATCGAGACTGAACTTTCGCGCTGCGTCGCCGCGTTCTATCCGGGGGCGACCGGCGTCACCGGCGCCGCAAAGCTTTCCGGCGGCGCCAGCCAGGAGACCTGGAGTTTCGACATCGTCCATCCCGCCGGCAATGTCGGCGCGATCCTGCGCCGTGCGCCGCCGGGCTATGGCGTGTCCTCCATGCGTCCGGGCCTCGATGCCGAAGCCGCCTTGATGCAGCTGACCTTTGACGCTGGCCTGCCGTCGCCGCGCGTGCTGCATGTGCTGAAGGCCGAGGAGGGGCTCGGCCGCGGCTTCATCATGCTGCGGGTCGAGGGCGAGACCATCGCGCGAAAGATCCTGCGCGACGAGGAGTTCGCCGGGGCAAGGCCGCTGCTCGCGCGACAACTGGGCAGGATCGCCGCCGGCATTCATGGCCTGCCCGAAGCGAAGCTGCCGCAGCTGCGCAGCACGACCTCGACACAGGAGGTCGCCGACCTCTCGCGCGAGTACCGCAGCGCCAACTGGCCCCGCCCGGTCTTCGAGCTCGCGCTGCGCTGGCTTGCCGACCACGATCCGGGCGCGTCGCGCGAGGTCACCCTGGTGCACGGCGATTTCCGCCACGGCAATCTCATCATCGGCCCCGACGGCGTGCGCGCGGTGCTGGACTGGGAACTGGCGCATCTCGGCGACCCGATGGAGGATTTGGGGTGGATCTGCGTCAACTCCTGGCGCTTTGGCGAGATCGACAAGCCCGTCGGCGGCTTTGGCACGCGCGAGGAACTGTTTGCCGGCTACGAGGAGGCGGGCCGCAAGGTTGACCCAGCACGCGTCATGTTCTGGGAGGTCATGGGCACGCTGCGCTGGGGCATCATGTGCGGCCGCATGATGGAGCGATTTCGCAACGCGCCCGATCATCCGATGGAGCAGGCGATGATCGGGCGGCGTTCCTCGGAAACGGAGATCGATTTGCTTCGTTTGTTGGCCCCAAGGAGCAAATGACATGCAGGACGAACCGACACCCACCGAACTGATCAAGGCGGTTGCGGATTTCCTCCGCACCGAGATTGCGCCCGCCATCAAGGGCCATAACGCCTTCAAGCTCCGCGTCGGCATCAACGCCCTCGATCTCGTCACGCGGCAGATCGCGCAAGAGGGACCGAGCGATGCCGCGGAAGCTGCGCGGCTGAGGCAGTTGCTCGGCACGGACGGCTCATTGATGGAGCTCAACCGCGCGCTTGCGGACAAGATCGCGCGCGGCGAGGTCGACCTCGACACGCCCGGGCTGAAGGAGCACCTTTGGCAGACCACGATGGACAAGCTCGCCGTCGATCAGCCGAATTACGCAGCGTACAAGCGGGAATTGGGAAACAAGGCGTAGCTCTGTCCGCTTGTCATTCCGGGGCGCCGCGTAGCGGCGAGGCCGGAATCCATAACCACGATCGGGAGTATGGATTCCGGGCTCGCGCCAAGCGGCGCGCCCCGGAATGACGAGTGGAGAAAGAGGCTACCGCCCCAGCCACTTCGGCGGCCGCTTCTCGGCAAAAGCCTTCGGGCCCTCGACATAGTCCTGCGAGCCCGCCATGGCCTTCACCGCCGGATAATCGCGCTGCTCGGTGATGGCCTGTTCCAGCGATACCGCGAGCCCCTTCTGGATTGCCTGCTTTGACGCGCGGATCGACATCGGCGAGTTCTTGGCAATGGTCTCCGCCCAGCGCTCGGCCGCGGCAAGCGCCTCACCCGCCGGCACCACCTCGTTGACGAACCCGAGCTCCAGTCCCTCCTTGGCGCTGACATGGCGCGCGGTGAGGATCATGCCCATGGCGCGCTTCAGCCCGATCTGGCGCGGCAGCCGCTGCAGGCCGCCGGCGAGCGCGGCTAGTCCCACGCGCGGCTCGGGCAGCGCAAAGGTCGCATTTTCGGAGGCGATGATGAGATCGCAGGCGAGCGCAATCTCGAAGCCGCCGCCCATGGCGACGCCATTGACGGCGGCGATGATCGGCTTGTCGCAGTCGAAGCGCGAGGTCAGGCCGGCAAAACCGCCCTTGTCCCAGCCGCGTTTTCCGCCTGCTGCCTGCCATTTCAGGTCGTTGCCGGCACAGAACGCCTTGTCGCCCGCGCCCGTGACGATCGCCACCCACTGCTCGGGATCGGCGGAGAAATCGTCGAACACCTTGTTGAGCTCGAAATGCGCGTCGATGTGCAGCGCGTTGTAAACTTCCGGGCGCGACAGCGTCACGATCGTGATCGGCCCCTTGCGCGTCACCTTGGAGAATTTCAGGTCCATTTCCGCTCCCTGTTTCCTTGTCTGTGGCGAAGAATTCAGCGGCAAGTGTAGCGCCGGCCCGCCTGATGATGCCATCCAATTACGCAAGGCCCCTGCGCATGCCAAGGCCGTTCCCTTGCTTGACGAGGGGAGGGGCTTCTCCGCTAAATCGCTCTCGAACAGCCGCGCTGCGTAGCGCCTAAACGCAAGCGCCAACAACGAGCAATTCCGGGAGAGACCGCCTTGGATTTCAACCTGCCCGCCGACCTCACAGCGTACCTCGCCGAACTCGACCGCTTCATCGAACGCGAGATCAAGCCGCTGGAAGAGGCTGACGACAATATCCGCTTCTTCGACCACCGCCGCGAATGGGCGCGCACCGATTTCGAGAATGGCGGCCTGCCGCGGCATGAATGGGAAGCGCTGCTGCGCAAGGCCAAGAACCTGGCCGATGCCGCCGGCCATCTGCGCTTCGCCATCCCCAAGCGCTACGGCGGCAAGGATGGCTCCAACCTCTGGATGGCCGTGATCCGCGAGCATTTTGCGTCAAAGGGGCTTGGCCTGCACAATGACCTGCAGAACGAGCATTCCATCGTCGGCAACCTCCCCATCGTCACCATGCTCGATCGCTACGGCAGCGACGAACAGAAGGCGATGATCGACGGCTCCATCACCGGCAAATACCGCATCACCTTCGGCCTCACCGAGCCCGATCACGGCTCCGACGCCACGCACATGGAAACCAGGGCCGTGCCGGCGACCCGCGACAACGTCAAGGGCTGGATCATCAACGGCGAGAAGATGTGGACGACCGGCATGCATGTCGCCACCCACTGCGCGTTGTTCGCGCGCACCAGCGGCAATGACGGCGATGCCCGCGGCATCACCTGCTTCCTGGTGCCGGCCAAATCGCCGGGCGTGAAGGTCGAAGAGTATATGTGGACCTTCAACATGCCGACCGACCACCCGCGCGTCAGCTTCACCGATGTGTTCGTGCCTGAAGATGCGCAGTTCGGCGAGGTCGGCCGCGGCCTGTCGCTGGCGCAGTGCTTCGTGCACGAAAACCGTATCCGCCAGGCGGCAAGCTCGCTGGGCGCCGCGGTCTACTGCATCAACGAAAGCGTGAAATACGCGCGCCAGCGCAAGCCCTTCGGCAAGGCGCTGGCGGAGAACCAGGCCATCCAGTGGCCGTTGGTGGAGCTGGCCACGCAGGCCGAGATGCTGCGCCTGTTGATCCGCAAGACCGCCTGGGAGATGGACCAGTTGACGCAGGCGCAGGTCGAGCACACGCTGTCTGATCGTGTCTCCATGTGCAATTTCTGGGCAAACCGGCTTTGCTGCGAGGCCGCGGACCGCGCCATGCAGGTGCATGGCGGCATGGGCTATTCGCGCCACAAGCCGTTCGAGCATATCTACCGCCACCACCGCCGCTACCGCATCACCGAGGGCAGCGAGGAGATCCAGAAGCGCAAGGTGGCGGGCTTCCTGTTCGGCTATATGGGGGCAGGGAAGTACTGAGCATGATCCCCGAAAAGTGGGCACCGGTTTTCGGATAAGGATCATGCTCAAAAAAAGTGAGCGGAGGAGGATGCCATGGAAGGTGGATGCAGCTGCGGACATATCCGCTATCGCCTGACCGGCAGGCCGCTGATCGTCAACGCCTGCCATTGCACCTGGTGCCAGCGCGAGACCGGCACCGTGCACGCGCTCAATGCCGTCTATGAGTTCGACAGGGTCGAGCACCTCAAGGCCGAGCCCGAGATCATCGACACGCCCTCGGCCAGCGGCAAGGGCCAGCGCATCGCGCGCTGCCCGATCTGCAAGGTCGCGATCTGGAGCAACTATCCCGGCGCGGGCCCTGCAATGCGCTTTGTCCGCGTCGGCACCATGGATGATCCGAGCCAGTGCCCGCCGGACGCCCACATCTTCACGTCCACCAAGCAGCCCTGGGTGACGTTGCCGCCCGGCGCCAGGGCCTTCGCCGAGTTCTACGACATCGACGAAGTCTGGTCAGCGGAGGCCAGGGAGCGGCGCCGTGCGCTGCGCGAGCAGATGAAGAAGCAGGGCTGAGACGGGCCAATGGCAGGACAGCGGACCTGCGGAGGTGTACGATCGCCCTATAAACAAGAAGCAATGGGAGGCGGAATTGAAGCAGTTCGGAATCCTCGCGGGACTTTTGCTTTCTGCCGTTCTCGGCGCCCCGGCATCAGCGCAAACGCCGCAGCTCGTGACCGAGGAGATGATGGTCAAGACCGGCGATCCCGGCATCGAGATCTACGTGCGCAACAAGCGGCCGGCCAACATGTCGAGCTTCCGGCCCGAGCAGACCGTGCTGTATGTCCATGGCGCGACCTATCCGTCGGAAACCGCCTTCGACCTCAAGCTCGATGGCCAGTCCTGGATGGAATACATCGCTTCCCGCGGCTACGACGTCTGGCTGCTTGATCTGCGCGGCTACGGCAGGTCGACGCGTCCGCCTGAAATGAGCGACAAGCCGGAGGCCAACGGGCCGATCGTGCAGGGCGTGACCGCGGTGAAGGACATCGGCACGGCCATCGACTTCATCCTGCAGAAGCGCAACATTCCGCGGCTGAATCTTCTGGGCTGGTCGTGGGGCACCACCCTGATGGCGACCTACACCACGCAGAACGCCAATAAGGTCGAGCGCCTGGTCCTTTATGCCCCGGCCTGGATCAGGCAGACGCCCTCGCTGGTGCAGGGCGGTCCCGGCAAGCTCGGCGCCTACCGGATGGTGAACCGCGAACAGGCGAAGGAGCGCTGGTATACCGGCGTGCCCGAAGACAAGAAGGCCGCGCTAATTCCGCCCGGCTGGTTCGATGCCTGGGCGGATGCGACCTTTGCCACCGATCCCGCCGGCGCGCAGATGTCGCCGCCGGTGGTTCGGGCGCCCAACGGCGTGATCCAGGACAGCACGGATTTCTTCGGTGCGGGCAAGCCGTATTACGACCCCGCCAAGATTACGGTGCCGACCTTGCTGATCCACGCCGAGTGGGACAAGGACACGCCGCCTTATATGGCGCAGACGCTGTTCCCGCTGCTGGTGAACTCGCCCGGCAAGCGCTACGTGGCGCTCGCCGAAGGTACCCACAGCATCATCATGGAAAAGAACAGGATGAAGCTGTTCGAGGCCGTGCAGGCATTCCTGGATGAGGCGAAGCGGTCCTGACGGCTGTTACCGCTGTTATCGCGAGCCAACGGGTCGCGCGAATGCGGCCTGATGACAGGCTCCGCGAAGCAATCCATCTAGTCGCCCGTGAACAAGGCTCTAAGCGGTTGAGCGGGAGTCTATTTTTCGGATTCGAGACGGTTTGAGATTGCAGGGATTGGGAGGTTGAGGCCACCAAACCCTGCAATTTAGTTTGTGGATTCCCTTTCGCCGCGAACCATGATTCCGTGGTGCATCGGAGGGGACGATGCGGCCGAAGAAGCACGAGACGACGGGATCAAACGACCTGTTCCGGGCGCGGCTGGACCAGATCATCAACATGAGGCACGAGCTGGTTCAGCTCGCCGGCAAGATCGATTGGGACTGGATCGACGGCGAGATCGCGCCGCTCTACAGCGAGAACGGCAGGCCGGGGATCGCGACCCGCTTCATGATCGGGCTGCTGTTGCTCAAGCACATTTACGGACTGTCCGATGAAGGGGTGTGCGAGCGCTGGGTCCACGACCCGTATTTCCAGTTCTTCACCGGAGAAGAGTTTTTCCAGCACGCCTTCCCGCACGAGCGCTCGGACCTGAGCCATTGGCGCAAGCGGCTCGGCGACAAACTGGAATTGCTGCTGGCCGAGAGCCTGCGGGTGGCGCATGCGGCCGGCGCGTTGCGCAGCCAGGACCTCAAGCGGGTCACGGTCGACACCACGGTGCAGCCGAAGGCCATCACCTTCCCGACCGATGCCAAGCTGCTGCATGCAGCCATCAAGGGGCTCAACCGCCTGGCAAGGAGGCACGGCGTCAGGCTGCGGCAGTCCTATCTTCGCATTGCCAAGACCGCGGCAATGATGGCGGGGCGCTACGCCCATGCCAAACAATTCAAGCGGCATCAGCGGCAGTTGCGTATCCTGCGCAGCCGGCTCGGCCGGATCATCCGCGACATCCGCCGCAGGATCGAGGGCCAGCCGGCACTGGAGGAGGGGTTCGCCCTTCCGCTTGGCCGGGCCACGCAGATCCGCTCGCAGCAGCAGCGCCAGCGTGGCTGGAAGCTCTATTCTTTCCATGCTCCGGAGGTGGAGTGCATCGGCAAAGGCAAGGCCGCCGCGCCTTACGAGTTCGGCGTCAAGGCCTCCATCGTCACCAACAACCGGCCTGCTCCCGGTGGCCAGTTCGTGCTGCATGCCAGGTCGCTGCCTGATAATCCGTACGACGGGCACACCTTGCGGGACGTCATTGACCGCACCGAGACACTCACCGGCTGTCCGATCGAGCGGGCCTATGTCGACAAGGGATACCGCGGCCACGACGCGCAAAACCCGCGGCGCGTCTTCATCTCCGGCCAGAAGCGCGGCGTTTTCGGCATCATCAAGCGCCAGCTGCGCCGCCGCTCCGCCATCGAGCCCATCATCGGGCACATGAAGACCGAAGGTCACCTCGGCCGCTGCCACCTCAAAGGCCGCGCCGGTGACGCCGCCAACGTCATCCTCTCCGCCGTCGGACACAACTTCCGACGCATCCTCGCATGGCTGAGGGATTCTTGGTGCGACTTCCTGTTCGCTCTATTCCTGATTACCAGCCTACCGCCGGCACCCAAATCAGCTTCTTAACGGACGACCATCTATCCGCGCGCGGCACAATGGATTGCTTCGTCGCTTCGCCTGCGGAGCGCGCAGAAGTCGCGGATCGCGAGAGCTAAGTGTCCAGCGGCCGACCGGGTCGCCGGCACGTTTCAGCAGACGCGAAACGACCGATTGCGCCAGCCCCGGATCGTCTGCTGGAACAGGTAGCGCCGCCAGGGTATGGAACCGCTCGAGAACGCTTCAAGGGCCGATGGAGTGCCGGTGTTAATGGCCGGTGGAGTGTCGCTTCATCTGCTCGAGCGGCTCGCGTATGGCATCGAATTGCTCGCCAAATCCTTTCCAGTCGCCGGACTTCAATCGCTCAACAGCTTGGTTGTAGCGATCGAGCGCATCGCGCGCCTGGTTCGTCGCCGGACCTGCAACGGGCGTTTTCTTTGCGGCGGAGACCGGCCGCGCCGCGCCAGTCTCCGAAAACAGCGCCGCCAACGCCTCGGCGAGCGTCTCCTTCATCACCACATGTTCGCCGTAAGCTGCGATCACACGCTTCAGCTCGGGTAGGTGTCCCTGCTCCGCCCGCAAATAGAGCGGCGATGTGTAGAGGATCGAGTTCTCGATCGGAATCACGAGCAGGTTGGCGCCGCGGATCACCCGCGAACCCATCTGGTTCCACAACGTGATCTGTTGGGAGATCTCGGTGGACTGATTGATCCGCGCGTCGATCTGGAACGGCCCGTAAACGAGCTTTTCCTTGGGAAACTCGTAGACGATCAGCTTGCCGTAATCGGGCTCGTCGCAGCGCGCAGCGAGCCAAGCAATCAGATTGTCACGACGGCTGGGCACCATCGGGAGCATGAGGAAGAACTCGGCATGCGCCTCCCCGGGCAGCCGCATGATGATGTAATAGGGCTCCATCATCGCGGTGCCGTCGCCGCCGGGTTGACGGGGAAACTGCCAGAGATCTTCGCGGTTGTAGAATACCTCGGCCGCGTCCATGTGATAGGCCTGATACAGCCGTGCCTGGATCAGGAACAGGTCTTCCGGATAGCGGATGTGCCTCTTCAGGTCCGAAGGCATCGCCGCGAACGGCTTGAACAGGTTCGGAAAGATGCGCCGGTAGGTGGCGGCAATCGGGTCGCCGCCGTCCATCAGGTAGAAGTCGACGGTCCCGTTATAGGCATCGACGACAACCTTCACCGAATTGCGAATGTAGTTGAGATCGGCGTTTGGCGCCGGCTGCGATGAGGGAAAATAGGCGCTCGTCGTGTAGGCGTCCTGCATCCAGAACATCCTCCCATCGCTGATGACCAGATAGGGATCATGATCGAGGCGGAGGAATGGAGCGATCGCTCGCACCCGTTCCCGGATATTGCGCCGGAACAGGATCCGGCTATCGGAAATGATGTAGTTTGAAAGAACCAGGTTCGGGTCATTGAAGTAGTAGGCGAACAGCGCCCTGTTTGCCCAGGCTCCGATCGGAACGCCGCCGGTCCCGGCATAGGCCGCATAGACGTTGTCTCTTCCCTTTGGATAATCGAACTCCGGCGTGCTGCTCTTGACGATGACGTAGCTATCGCTCTCTTCGCCGTAATAGATGCGCGGCTCGCGGATCTTGGGACCTCCGTCGGAGACAGGAGGAATATCCCGCAAATAGAACACCGGCAGTCCTTCGACGGTTTTGCGGGTAACCGGGCTCATCACCGCACCGTTGCCGTGTGTAAACAGCAGGTGGCGGTTGACCCAGGTCTGGGCGTTCGGCGGCAGCAAGGCGGGCCGCAATTCGCGAGCCGAGAGCATCACGCTCTGGTAGGAACTATTGAGCCAGTAGCGATCGACATCAAGTTCGTGGAACTTGTAGTAGGTGCGGATCTCCTGCAGCTGCGCGTAGGTATCCGACAGGGGCAGCCAGTCCCACAGCCTGATGTTTTCGATTGTCGCCTTGTTGGCTTCCAGCACTTCAGGCGTGAGTTCTTGCTCGGCGGCAAACGGCTTGGCCGCGATCTGATCGAGATTGTAGGCCTGCCGGGTGAGCGCGATGTTGCGTTCGATATAGGGCTTCTCCAGTTGCAGCTCGCTTGGCCTGACGAAGAAGTACCGGAACAGCGCAGGCGCCATGTCTGACATCACGACAGAGCCGATGGCAACGAGCACGAAGGCGGCGGCGGGAAGCCAGTAGGAACGCACCCGCAGGTTTACCCAGGCCGCGATTGCCGCGACGATCGAAAGCCCGATCAACAGCCAAAGGGCCGGCAGCGCGACATGGATGTCGCTGTAACTCGCGCCGACGACGACGCCGTTGTCGCCATAGAGCAGCTGATAGCGGTCGAGACCATAGGACCAGGCCTTCACCACGAAGCAAAGGCCGAGCAATGCGGAGCCGTGAGTGATCACGGTGGGCGATATTGACCGGTGCTGCGAGTCGTATTCGATCTCGCCATGCGCCCAGTAGATCGCTCCGGCGAACAGCGCGCTCAGGACGAGCGTGAGCAGCGTCCAGTTCTTGATGGCGATATAGGCGGGCAGCGAGAACAGATAGAAGCCGATGTCCTTGCCATAGAGCGGATCGTCTGCGCCAAATGGCACCTGATAGAGAAGCCGCAGGAACATGCCCCAGTTCCCCGCCTCCGGCGCGGCGACAAGGAGCGCGACCAGGCCCGCGCCACCCGCGATGACCCAGGGCCATGGCAGCCGGTCGCGCACGACCGTCCGCAGGTCAGGGGGCGCGCTGCCGGCAGGATTCCCTGCGACAGCCGAGACAGATTGGGTTTGCTGCCGCCGGGCGAAACGCAGCGCGAGCCATCCGTTCAGCCAAAGGCTGACGGCTGTTGCGACCCAGACGGCTAGAAAGACGACGGCCTTAGCGGCAATCGCAGTCCAGAAAACCTGCAGATAGCCGATCGAGGAAAACCACAGCCAATCGACCAGCAAGTCGCTCGCGACCCCGAGAAGCATCAGGCAAATCCCGACGGCGACGGCCGCAATGATCAGCCTGACCACGCCAATTTGCCGTGGTGCCCTCCGTCCGAGTCCGGCGATCCCGATCGTCATGCCCGATCATAGCGGAAAAGAAGGACGGCGGCCGCCTGATTCGTGCTCGGGATTGCGCGTCCACCCGCGGGACGCGGATGCTTGCATCTGCATCAACGGGACGCGGAACTGGTGAGCCTGCTACGCGCCTTTGTGGTCTGGGCCTCGCCAGCCGGCCGCGAGGGGCCGGGAATCGAAATTCCCAGTTCCGCGCGACTACCTGGCAAGCGGCCTGCCGCAGCATGCCGACGGCGGTTGCATCGCAACACTCGATGGTGGCCGGACTACGACTAAGAACGAATTGATTTGGGCAGGAGGAGGGTCAAGCTTCCGCTGCGAGATACCGCCGACCGTTGGGTCATTGGCCGAGGTGTTGAGCCCTTTTCTTGCGAACCGCGCCGGCGCGCCGCTTTAAGAAAACGGGGATCAAACGGGGATTTCGACCTAGCGACGCAAGCTTCGTCAAGGGAGGGCCGAGGAGGAGCCCCATGACGACGATCCACGTTACGCCTGATGCCTTGTCGGAAACCGATCATCAGGCCCAGCTGCGTCGTGCCGTTATCGCCAGCACGGTGGGTACGACCATCGAATGGTACGATTTCCTGCTCTACAGCACGGTTACCGGCCTCGTCTTCGGCAAGCTGTTTTTCCCGAAATCCGATCCCCTCGTCGGCGTGCTGGAAGCGTTCGCCATCTACACCGTCGGCTTCATCGCCCGTCCGATCGGAGCCATGATCTTCGGTCATTACGGAGATCGCATCGGCCGCAAGGGCGCGCTGATCGCGACCCTGCTCCTGACGGGGCTGGCGACCTTCGCCGTCGGCTTCGTTCCGACCTACGAGACTGTCGGCATCTGGGGCGCCGTCATCCTGACCGTCATCCGCTTCATCCAGGGCGTGGGAGTCGGCGGTGAGTGGGGTGGCTCAGTGCTGTTGTCGATGGAATGGGCGCGCACCAACGCTCACCGCGGCTTCATTACGTCGTGGCCACAGCTGGGTGGTCCGGGCGGGCTGCTGCTGGCGAACATCGCGGTGCTGGTGTTCAGCCGCATCTCCGGCGACCAGTTCCTGGTGTGGGGCTGGCGCATCCCGTTCATGCTCAGCATCGTCATGGTCGTCATCGGGCTCTATATCCGGCTCGGGATTCTCGAGACCCCGGCTTTCCGGCGTCTGGTCGCCGAAAACCGCATCGAGCGCGTTCCCGTGGTCGAGGTGGTCAAGCGCCAGCCGAAGATGATTGTCCTCACTGCGCTGGCACGGATGGCCGAGCAGGCGCCTGCCTACATCTATCTCGCGTTCGTGTTCGCCTACGGAACCCAGGTTCTGCACATCTCGCGCGATTTCCTGCTCATCTCGCTCATCTGCGCCGGCATCCTTTCATTGGGCACGATACCGCTTGCCGGACACCTGTCGGACCGCATCGGGCGCAAGCGCATGTACATCATCGGCGCAGTCGCAACCGGAATATTCGGCTTCGTCTACTTCGCGATGCTGGACACGACCGTGCCGGTCCTGGTCTTCCTCGGCATCGTACTCTCGTTCGTCCCGCACGACCTGATGTACGGTCCGCAGGCGGCCCTGATCGCAGAGTGCTTCACGCCGCGCCTGCGCTACAGCGGCGCCTCGATTGGCTACCAGCTGTCGTCAGTGATTTCGGGCGGGCCGGCGCCGTTGATCGCAACAGCCCTGCTTGCGATGTACGGATCGGGCTACGTGATCGCGACATATATCCTGTTCTGCGCGATCGTCAGCATCGTCTCGACCGCGTTGCTGCCGGACTACACCAACCGCGACATTTCCGAGGAGCACGCCTGACAGGCCGCACCGACCGCCGCAACCAAGCAACGGACAGCTTCCATTTGGGTGAAGATATGGACCAGCAAGTCAGCAGGCATTCAGGATGGAGCTGGTGGTACCTGCTCTTCCTAATTCAGTTCATCGCGGTTCTTTGGCCGCCGTTCTACAACAAGGCCGAACCGGCCTTGATCGGCATGCCGTTCTTCTACTGGTACCAGCTTCTCTGGATCATCATCGGCGCCATCCTGACCGCAATTGTCCATTTCGCAACCGACGACTAGCGCTGCTTGGCAAGCGAACGTCACGCAAGGGGGGAAGTAACAAGGAGACCAGGGAGGGTTTCGTGCAGGACGTGAACTGGAGCGCATTGATCATTTTCCTGGCGCTGTTTGGCTTCATAACCTGGCTGGGCTTCGCAGCCGCGCACTGGCGCAAGGGCGACCTCGACCAGTTGCACGAATGGGGACTTGGCGGCCGCCGCTTCGGCACCGTCGTCACCTGGTTTTTGATCGGCGGCGATCTCTACACGGCATACACGTTCATTGCTGTTCCGGCGCTGGCCTTTGGGGCCGGCGCCGTCGCGTTTTTTGCGGTCCCCTATACGATTGTCGCCTATCCCATTCTTTTCCTGGCTTTCCCACGCCTCTGGTATGTCTGTCACCGGCACAACTACATTACGGCTGCCGACTTCGTCCGCGGGCGCTTCGGCAACCGCTGGCTCGCACTGGCGATGGCGATCACCGGCATTGTCGCGACATTGCCCTATATCGCGCTGCAACTCGTCGGGCTGCAGGTCGTGATCGGCGCCATGGGTGTTTCCGGCTCCGGCTATACCGGCGACCTTCCACTGGTTATCGCATTCATCGTACTTGCGGCCTTCACCTATTCGAGCGGGCTGCGCGCCCCGGCGTCGATCGCCATTGTCAAGGACCTCCTGATCTATCTGACGGCATTCGTCGCCATCGTCGTTGTTCCCATACAGCTCGGCGGGTTTGAAAAGATCTTCGCCGCGATACCGGATTCGAAACTGCTGCTCGCTGCTCCGGCCGCCAATACGACAGGCTCATACGGAGCCTATGCGACGCTGGCGCTGGGGTCGGCGCTTGCGCTCTTCCTCTATCCGCATTCGATCACCGGCATCCTGGCCGCAAGCAGCGGGCGTGCCATACGCCGCAACGCGGCGCTCTTGCCGGGCTATTCATTCATGCTCGGCCTGCTTGCGCTCATCGGCTTCTTCGCCATTGCCGCGGGCGTTAGCGAACTTCCCGAGTTCACGACCGGTTTCAAGCAGTTCGGCAACAACTTCGCTGTGCCGGCGTTATTCCTTCACAGCTTCCCGTCATGGTTCGTCGGCATCGCCTTCGCGGCCATTGGGATCGGGGCTCTCGTGCCCGCGGCGATCATGTCGATCGCAGCCGCCAACCTTTATACGCGCAACATTCACCGCGAGTTCATCAACAGCGAGCCCACCGACAGGCAGGAAGCGCAGATGGCAAAATGGGTGTCCCTGATCGTCAAATTCGGTGCACTGGCCTTCATCGTCTTTATTCCCTCGAAATTTGCAATCTACCTGCAGCTGCTCGGCGGAATCTGGATCATTCAGACGCTGCCTGCCGTGATGCTCGGGGTCTATACCCGCTGGTTCAACGCCTGGGCGCTGCTCGTCGGCTGGGCCGCAGGCATTGCCTCCGGCACTGCCATGTTCATCGCCGCGAACTTCGCCCCGACCTATGCGCTTGCGATCGGCGAATTCACCTTTCCTGGCTACGCCGCGCTGTACGCGGTGATCGTCAACCTCGTTCTGACGGTCGTCCTGACGCCGCTATTCAACAGTTTCAGCGCAGGCTCTGCCGACGAAACGAATGCAGCCGAGTATCAGGCGCCGATGCCACTGGGGTGAATTCGAAGCTGCAATCACCGGAGAATGACGGTTCACGTCGCGAGCACCATCCCTCCACTTGTCGTCCCGGCCTAGTGCGCAATTGCGCACGGGAGCCGGGACCCATCAACCACAGGGCGTGGCTATTGGACTCGCTGTAGCTCCAGCCTTCGCAAAACCATCTCATGTGGTTATGGGTCCGGGTCGCGCTCGCTGGTCGCTCGCTTGCCCCGGACGACAGCTTAGTTCACCTGCCGGTCCTTGCCTGCCCAATAGGGGTCGCGCAGGGTTCGCCGTAAAATCTTCCCCGATGGATTCCTCGGCAGTGCCGCGATGAAATCCACCGACTTCGGCGTCTTGTAGCCCGCGATCCGCGTCCGGGCGAAATTGATGACATCGGTGGCATCGGCGCTCTTGCCCGGTTTCATTACCACGACCGCCTTTACCGCTTCGCCCCATCTGTCGTCGGGGATGCCGATCACGGCGGCTTCTGCCACATCGGGGTGATCGCACAGCGCGCTCTCGACCTCGGCGGGATAGATGTTCTCGCCGCCGGAGATGATCATGTCCTTGATGCGGTCGTGGATGTAGAGATAGCCGTCCTTGTCCATGTAGCCGGCATCGCCGGTGCGCAGCCAGCCGTCGGACCCGAGCGTCTTCGCCGTCTCCTCCGGCAGGTTCCAGTAGCCGGCCATGTTGTGGGCGGATCGCGTCGCGATCTCGCCGACTTCACCCGGCGGCAACGGCTTGCCGTCGGGATCGAGGATCGCAAGCTCGACGCCGGCCAGCGGCTTGCCGGCCGAGCGCATGCGCTCTGACCCCTCGATATGGTCTTCCGGCGGCAGCGCCACGATGGTGCCGGTGGTCTCGGTCATGCCGTAGAGCTGCACGAAGCCGCATTTGAAGACCTCGATGCATTCCTTCAGCAACGCCGCCGGAATGGGGGAGGCGCCGTACAGCATGTATTTCAACCGCGAGAAATCCATCGTGCGCGCGCGGGGCTGCCGCACCACGAACTGCATCGCCGCCGGCACCATGAACAGCTTTGTGATCCCGGACTGCTCGAAGAAGCCCAGCACCTTGGTCGGATCGAACTCGCGCGCGATCACGCCCTTGGCCCCGTGACACATCCCGACGATGCCCCAGCCGGAGCCGCCGATATGGAAGATCGGCATCGCCACCAGCGACACGTCCTCGGACGACCATCGGTTCCATTCCGGCTTCTCGGCTTCGTTGCCGGTTTCCACGAGATTGACGAAGTTGGCGTGCGAGAGCATCGCCCCCTTGGGCTTGCCCGTGGTCCCGGACGTGTAAAGCTGCATTGCGATGTCTTTGGTCTCGATCTCCACCCTGGGATCGTCATCGCGCTGCGCGTCGCGCCAGGCAGTAAAATCCTGCCATTCCGGCGCACCACCTTCAGTGGTGATGACATGGCGCACGTTCGGCAGCTCCGCCTTGATGCTCTTGACCTGCGTGATGAACTCCGGGCCGACGAACAGCACCGGCGCCCTGCAGTCATTGACGATGAAGGCGACTTCGGGGCCGGCGAGACGCCAGTTCACCGGCGCCATCACCACGCCCGCCTTCACTGCGCCCATCAGCAGTTCGAAATAGAAGTCGCTGTTCTTGCCGAGATAGGCGATGCGATCGCCTTTCTTCAGGCCGAGAGCGGTCAGCGCATTGGCGACGCGGTTGGTATGTGTGTCGAATTGGGCAAAGGTCGTCAGGCGCCCTTCGAATTCGTAAGCGATCGCATCGCCACGATTTTTGGCGTGCAAGCGTACCATGTCGGCAATGTTGTTGGCCTGAACTCCCGTCGCGGACATGTTTCTTCCCGTGATTTTTGTTGTTGCTTGTTTCTTGTCGTCCCGGCCCCCGTGCGCAATTGCGCAATAGGCCGGACGACATCACCCTCTTGCCGCGCGGTCCTTCTCGTTCTGCTTGGAGATCGCATCGCGGGCGCGCTGCCAGTCGGCGTCGGACCATTCGCGCAGCTCGTAGAAATTCCCGCCGGTAGCCAGCGCCTGCGCGCCGTCCATGGCGATGGTCTCGCCGTTGATCCAATCGCAGCCGCCGGAGATCAGGAAAACGGCCAGATTTTGCAGCTCCTCCATCTTGCCGACGCGGCCCATCGGATTTCGCGCAATGGTTCGCGCGCCCGGCTCGTCATTGGGGTTGAGGCGCTTGCTCATGCCCTCGGTCGGGATCTCGCCGGGCGCGATGGTATTGAGGCGGATGCCGTAGCGTCCCCATTCCATCGCCAGCGACATCGTCATGGCGTGGATCGCCGATTTGCTCATCGCCGACGGCACCACGAACGGGCTGCCGTTGCGCACCCAGGTCACCGTGATCGACACGACATTGCCGCGCTGCTTGCCCGCGATCCAGCGCCGGCCCACCGCATGCGTGACGTAGAACGTGCCGTGCATCACGATATTGGCGACCGCATCGAAGCCGCGCGGCGAGAGATCCTGCGTGCGGGAGACGAAATTGCCGGCGGCGTTGTTGATGAGGTCGGTGAGGGGGCCGGCGGTCCAGATCTGCTCGATCATCTCGTCGACCGCCATCGCATTCCTGATGTCGACGCCGTGGCTGATCACACGCCCGCCGTGCTGGTCCATCAGCTCGGTTGCGGTCTCGTCGCACACGATCTTGCGGCGGCCGCAGATATGCACCTCGGCGCCAAGTTGCAGGAACCTTGCGGCCATGGCTTTGCCGAGGCCGGTGCCGCCGCCGGTCACGAGAATGCGCCGCCCGGCGAGAAGTTGATCGTTGAACATCGTTTCCACCCAAAGGGATTGTCGTTAATTGGTCGATTGACTAAACCCGAATGACGGCCTTTGTGTAAAGCCGCAACGAAGAATTCAGGTGAGGAGATTTGCTCATGGAAGATCGCGTCTCGATATCGATCGCGGACGGTATCGCCGACGTCCGGCTGGTGCGCGCGGACAAGATGAACGCGCTGGATCAGGCGATGTTCGAGGCGCTGGTGGCGGCCACCGACCGGCTTTCCAGGGAAAAGGCCGTCCGGGCGGTAGTATTGTCCGGTGAGGGCCGTGCCTTCTGCGCCGGCCTCGACATGGGTCGCTTCGCCGCCATGAAGGAGCAGGGCGGTAATGGAGTGCCGGGCGGCCAGAGCCGCGATCTCAGCAAGCGCACCCATGGGCAGGCCAATTTCCCGCAGCAGGCGGTGTGGGGTTGGCGTCAGCTCCCGGTGCCGGTCATCGCCGCGATCACGGGCGTCGCCTTCGGCGGCGGGTTCCAGCTCGCGCTCGGGGCCGATATCCGCCTGATGGCGCCGGACGCGCGGATGTCGATCATGGAAATCAAATGGGGCCTGGTGCCCGACATGGCGGGTACGCCGATCCTGGCGAGCCTCGTGCGCGACGACATTTTGCGCGAGCTGACCTATACCGGCCGCATCTTCTCGGCGCAGGAAGCGCTCAGCTACGGCCTCGCCACCCGCATCGTGGACGACCCGCGCGCCGCCGCGATGGAAATGGCGCGCGAGATCGCCGGCAAGAACCCGCACGCCATCCGCGCCGCCAAGCGCATGATGAACAATCTCTCCGTCGATCCGGGTCCGGCGCTGCTCGCGGAATCCGTCGAGCAGCAAAAGCTGCTCGGCAGCCCCAACCAGACCGAAGCCGTCCGCGCCAACATGGAAAAGCGCGCGCCGAGATTTGCGGAGGCGGGGTGATCCTCATCCTGAGGAGCGCGCAGCGCGTCTCGAAGGATGAAGGCCACCGACGTCATGGTTCGAGACGCGCGAAGTCGCGCTCCTCACCATGAGGGTCTTTGAAACCCGGCACCAGATCGGAAAGCGACAATGACGACGCCCTCTCTCTTCCACGGCATCATCAGCGGCAACCGCAGGCGCAGTCACGACGAGGTCGCCGAGCGCACGGAGCGCATCGCCTCCGGCCTGAAGTCCCTCGGCGTCGCGCAGGGCGACAGCGTCTGCATGCTCCTGCGCAACGACATCGCCTTCATCGAGGCGGCCTATGCGGCGATGCGGCTCGGGGCCTATGGTGTGCCGATCAACTGGCACTTCAAGCCGGAAGAGATCAACTACGTGCTGAAGGACTCCGGCACGCGCGTGCTGATCGCGCATGCCGACATGCTGCACCAGTTGCGCGAAGCGATCCCGCAAGGCGTCACCGTGCTCGCCGTGCCGACGCCGCCGGAAATCCTTTCCAACTACAAGATCGATTCCGGCCATCTGGCGACGCCTGATTTCGCGATCGACCTGGAATCCTGGCTGAAGCAATTCCCGCGCTATGACGGCCCGGCGGTGCCGCAGCCGCAGAACATGATCTATACCTCCGGCACTACTGGCCATCCCAAGGGCGTGCGCCGCAATGCGCCCACGCCGGAGCAGACCGCAAATGCCGAACGGATGCGCGCGCTGATCTACGGCCTCAAGCCCAACGCCCGCGCCATCCTGCCGGGGCCGCTCTATCACTCCGCGCCGAATTCCTTCGGCCTGCGCGCCGGCCGGCTCGGCGGCGTGCTGGTCCTGATGCCGCGCTTCGACGCGGAGGAGTTTCTGCGCCTGATCGACGAGCAGAAGATCGACACCATCTTCATGGTGCCGACCATGTTCATCCGCCTGATGAAGCTGCCGGAGGAGGTGCGGGCGAAATACGACGTTTCCTCGCTGCGCCATATCATCCACGCGGCAGCCCCGTGCCCCGCCGACGTCAAGCGCGCGATGATCGGCTGGTGGGGACCGGTGATCTATGAGTTCTACGGCTCGACCGAGTCGGGCGCGGTCACTTTCGCCACCTCCGAGGACGCGCTGAAGAAACCGGGCACGGTCGGCAAAATCTCGCCCGGCGCTGAGCTGCGCTTCATCGGCGACAACGGGCAGGAACTGCCGCCGGGCCAGATCGGCGAAATCTATTCGCGCATCGCGGGCAACCCGGACTTCACCTATCACAACAAGCCGGAGAAGCGCAGCGAGATCGACCGCTCTGGTTTCATTACTTCAGGCGACGTCGGCTACATTGATGAAGACGGCTACGTCTTCATCTGCGACCGCAAGCGCGACATGGTGATCTCGGGCGGCGTCAACATCTACCCCGCCGAAATCGAGGCGGTGCTGCATGCCTTGCCCGGCGTGCATGATTGCGCCGTGTTCGGCATCCCCGACGCCGAGTTCGGCGAGGCCCTGATGGCCGTGGTCGAGCCGCAGCCAGGTGCGGCGCTCGATGTCGCCGGCATCCGCGCCCGCCTCAAGACCTCGCTCGCCGACTACAAGGTGCCAAAGCACATCGAGATCGCCACCAACCTGCCGCGCGAGGATTCCGGAAAGATCTTCAAGCGGAGGCTGCGCGATCCCTATTGGGAGCGGGCAGGGCGACGGATTTAGCTGCAGGATGTAGCGGCACAAGACGCTGTCGTCCCGGGCAAGCGAGCAGCGAGCGCGACCGGCACCCATAACCACAGGCGGCTATTGTAGAGGCAGGCTGGGGCCACATCGCGCCCCGAAACCACCTTAGCGGAGCTAATCCTCATCCAGCAGGCTCCAAGTCAATCGAAACCGAGTCGAGCTGCTTCTTTGATTCGTCGAAAATAGCAGTCATCGAAAAGTCAAACTCGACGGTCGTGCTGACGGACGCCACGTAGGGGTTCCAGTCAAAATCGTCGATGGAGATATTCTCCATATCTTCTTCTGACAGGCCGTACAGCTCAACCTTGGGCACGAACCCAGACAATTCGAGTTCGACATACCCCGTCAGCCCAAGAAGCAGTTTGTCTTCATCGAGACGATTTACAGTCAGATCTTTTGTCGCCGGTGTGTAAACGCTTGCGACCGTTGCATCTTCGATAAGGCTGTTCGGGACCTCAATGCGACGGTACTTCTCGCACAGCTCTGTAATGAAGCAGGCCGTCAAAGTCGCATCGAGATCAAATCCATCGAACTCGCCGCTGCGAATGCGTCCGGCAATGTCATCGAGCACCTCAAGCTGCGGCGTCAGTACCGTAGCGTTGAAGTCGTGGATGTTGTCGTAGATCGTCACCTTCTGCTGGAGCGCTAACTGCAGGTCCGGATGCAATTCGCCGTCGGGACCACAAAAGTCCTTCTTGTTCGACGTCACGAACGCACCGTTGGTAGGCTGCTCTGCCGCCACGGCCTTAAGTGTCTCGAATATTATGAAGTCCTTGAATCCTTCGCCCGAGTCCTTGAAGGGTTTCTTGCCAGAATACGATGCGTCAACTAGCGCTTTCGGGGAGAGGCTGGGGTACGGTGCCACCGTTACGTCGTAGTACTCGAACATCTGATAGACGTGCTTGCGATAGCTCTGCGCCTCCTTCTTGACGTCAAAGTCCGTTGCGTCGACTTTAACTCCCATCGTGAGCAGCTTGCGACCCGCTGTATGGAATACGCTTTTCTGTCGGTTGATCTCTTTCTCGTAGTTCGCGCACAGTTCGTCGACAACGATCTCCGGCACGCAGATGGAGACATGACATCGTTGGCAGCCCTGAAGAAAAGTCTGCATGTTTGCTTCGACCAGCAGATAGTCTCGCAGGAGAGCATTCGTATCGACCACAACGTAGGGCATCGGATCATCTAAGATTAAATTGTTTGGGATAGGCCATGATCAGGCGATTTGTGTCGTCTCCATCGATGACACAGTAGAATATCTTCCTGCCTTCCTTCACGGAGTTGAGGCTAGCAAACGCCTGCACCTGCTCAACAACGGACTGCCCGATAGCATCGTGGTACTGCACCACGAAAATCTCGGCTGGAGCCAAGAAGAGCCGCTGTATCTGATCTCCATTCTTCCCAAGCTTCCTGGGCGTGAGCTCTCCCTTCGTGCCAGGTCCCTTGAACGCGAACGCCATTGCACGACGCTTTCCTTTGTAGCGAAGCTTTGTCGTGTACAGGTCATTGGGTTCGCCGCCCCAGTCCTGGAATTTGCCAGTGGAGCCGATGAGCTTGAGCACTCCGTCCTTGAACGCTCGCTCGGATATCTTGGGCGCGGAAGTCGGCCTCATCTTCTTGATCTTGACGAACTGGTCGAAATCGTCGACGTGCAACTCCTTGATCCGAATCTTCGCGCCGGGGACGACAATCCTGACGACACCACCGCTGCCGCGCGGGGAGTACTTCGTCGGCAGCTTGGCGAGCTTCTTTGGGTCCTTAATTAATCGGTGGATGGTCGCCCGCTTCGATGCGAGGTATCGATCCTTGGCGTAGGCGGTCTCCTTGCCCACCTTCGTCTTGTGAACGAGTTGCTGATCGGCGAGCCGGCCGCCGAGCTGCAGGATGACAACTTGGGACTTTCCCGTCTTCGCCATCAGTTGTGAGACGGTCTTGGGCTTCTTGCCGCCCGTGCAAATCGCATCGAAGACGTCCTGCAGTCGCTCCGACCGCTTCAGGACTGAGACCGCGTGCGCAATCTGCTCATTCGGATTCGACCGAACGTCATTTACGGCAATAACCATGTCTCTGCTCAGCTAGTCGACAATCTTCTTGACCTTGCGTCCCGGGATCGCCCGACGAATCAGGCTCGCATCAACCTGCAGCGCCATTGCAATCTCTTCCGACGTAGAACCCAGCTTCATCAACAAGAGAATGAGCAGCCGCTTGATGTCCTCTAGTTGCCTCTCCGAATCAGCCATCGCAAAGCCCCTTGGGATAATCGCCCTAAAGTAGCATCATTTAGCAGGACGCCCGAATTTCTCCAATATATCGTAGGCGGCCATCACAGGGGTCGGGGCATGGCCAAGGAAAAATCGCAGAGCGTAGAGGACCTGCTGCGCGACATGATGATCGTGCAACTGCTGCTGGCTGGCGTAGGCCAGCACGAGATACGTCAGATCGCCGGCGTCGGTATCCACCGGGTTAGCCGGATCGGGAAACTCTTGAAGAAGCCGAAGGGGAAGCAATGAAAGCGCGAGGAAATGGCGAGAATGCCGCGCTGGAGCGGAAGCTCGAAGCCGTGATCGGGCTGCTGCAGCAGTTGGTCGCACTCGAAATGGCACGCGAGGGAACGCCCAAGCAAACCATCGCCAAGCATCTGCGTCTAGCGAAGGCGACCGTCGTGTCCATGCTGAAGGGAGTGAAGCTCGATGGCCGACAGCAGCAGTAGCAAGAAGCTCTGATGATGTCGTGGTCGCGCGGATTCTTTCGGCTCTGGATCGTTCTGAGCCTCGCCTGGATCAGCATCATTGTCGCAACGCTCGGGACCGACGAGTTCAAGGGCCTGTGGCGACCGAACGTCGAGCTCCATGTCGAGTACAGAGGTGACGTCAAAGACGTGCTAGACAGCTCTCGTCCCAGGGAAGACCTTCGGCGGCAGATAATCGACGGTGTCCAGAGAGGCGCTGCCCGGTTGCAGCCGACCGACCCGGCGGAGGCGAAAAAGCGGTTGGATGAGGCCGATAAGAGCGCGGACGAACTGTTCAAGGCGATGGCCGACGAGAACCAGAAGCGGGCGGATCGACTCTACAAGGCACTTGTAATTGCGCTCGCGCCGCCATTCGCACTGTTGATCGCCGGGATTGCGGTTGCTTGGGTTGCTATTGGCTTCCGCAGAAGCGTCTGACAGTCGCTGTCGCGTCAGCGACCTCGCTGCGCCGCTGACGGAGATACCGGCGGAAGGTGCGACGGCGCGCCGCATCAATCCCGTCTGACGATTTGCCGAAATATGCCTCTTGACAATTCCGTAAATCGGAACTATCTTTCCGCCCATCCCGCGCCCTCAAAAGGGGACGCTACGCGATCGTCACGGAACGTTGGCGCGGGATGCGATGGACGCTGCGGCGTCAGGCGGGTTCATTC
>Ga0187815_10000104_pt1 | contig 41133 bp, 38 predicted proteins | sample NC_S_5_FD_132962 | JGI IMG/M metagenome (GOLD analysis project Ga0187815, IMG submission 132962) | Wetland sediment microbial communities from Neuse River Estuary, North Carolina, USA - ASW-S_5 | ecosystem: Environmental > Aquatic > Freshwater > Wetlands > Sediment | place: USA: North Carolina... | reverse complement strand
CGGGGAACAGGCCGCAGAACACCACGGGGACCGCCGGCTTGAAGCCCGGCAGCATCTCATGAATCGGCTTCTTGTCGTCCGTGATGGTGTCGCCCACGCGCGTATCGGCGACTTCCTTGATCGCGGCGGTGATGAAGCCGATCTCGCCCGGGCCGAGTTCTTCCACCTGCTCCATCTTGGGCGTGAAGAAGCCGACGCGCTCGACGTCATAGGCCGCATTGGTGCCCATCATGCGGATGCGCTGGCCCTTCTTCATGGTGCCGTCGACGATGCGCACCAGCACGACCACGCCGAGATAGACGTCGTACCAGCTGTCGACCAGCAGCGCCTTCAACGTCGCGTCGCGGTCGCCCTTCGGGGGCGGCAGACGGTTGACGATCGCTTCCAAAACGTCGGGCACGCCCTGGCCGGTCTTGGCCGAGATCATCACCGCGTCGGACGCATCGATGCCGATCACGTCCTCGATCTGCTGCTTCACCTTCTCCGGCTCGGCCGCGGGCAGGTCGACCTTGTTGAGGACCGGCACGATCTCGTGATTGTTGTCGAGCGCCTGGTAGACGTTGGCGAGCGTCTGCGCCTCCACGCCCTGGCTGGCGTCCACCACCAGCAGGGAACCTTCGCACGCCGCCAGCGACCGGGAGACTTCGTAGGCGAAGTCGACATGGCCGGGCGTGTCCATCAGGTTGAAGATGTAATCCTTGCCGTCCTTGGCGCGGTAATGCAGCCGGACCGTCTGCGCCTTGATGGTGATGCCGCGCTCGCGCTCGATGTCCATGGAATCGAGCACCTGCTCCTTGCCCGCCATTTCGCGCTCGGACAGCCCGCCCGTCATCTGGATCAGGCGGTCGGCCAGCGTCGATTTGCCATGGTCGATATGGGCGACGATGGAGAAGTTGCGGATGTTGGAAATGGGGGCGGTCGTCATGGGCGGCGGGATAGCACTCGCACCCTATCCGGGCAACCATTATGGGTCGTTTTCAGGGTCGTTTCTTCACGCCAAGCTGATTCCACTCGCGCGAAAAAACCGCTACGCAGGGGCCATGTCGACCGCCTCGTTTTCATCCGCGGCAGCGCGCGCCACGCCGAAGTCGCTCCGCCGCCCGGCGGCCTGGCTTTATGCGCGGGCGGTCGATCCGAAGGGCGGGCCGTGGTTCGTGATCGCCTTTGCCGCGGTTCACGCCGTGCTGTGGACGCTGATCCTGATCAACCTCAAGGCCGCGCAGGACGTCCACATGGACGTCGCGGAGGCGTTCGCCTGGGGGCAGAAATTCCAGTGGGGCTATGGCAAGCATCCGCCGCTGTCCGGCTGGATCGCGGGGCTCTGGTTCATGCTGTTCCCCGTCAGGGACTGGCCGACCTATGCGCTTGCCATGACGGTGCTGGCGTCCGGCATGGTGATCTGCTGGTTCATGGCGCTGCGTGTGGTGGACCGGCGGCGCGCGTTCTTCGTCGTCGTGATGCTCGCGCTCTATCCGATCTTCAACTTCAAGGGCTTCAAATACAATCCGGACCTGCTGCAGCTCGTCACCCTGCCGCTCCTGGTGCTGGCGTATCTGAACGCGTTCGAGAAGCGCGATGTGAAATCCGGCATCTGGCTCGGGCTCGCCGGCGCGCTGGCGCTGATGACCAAATACTGGGTGGTGACCATGATCGGCGCGATCGGGCTTGCCGCGCTGATCCACCCCGAACGGCTGCGCTTCCTGAGATCGCCCGCGCCATGGACCGCTATCGCAACGCTCTTCGTTGCGATGATCCCGCATCTGATCTGGCTGAAGCAGGTGGACTTTGCCCCCTTTGCCTATGCCGGAGACGTCTATTCACACGTCACCCGCGCAACGACCGTGCATCTCGTGATCGGTTACGTCCTGCACAATCTCGCGCTGCTCGCCGCGCCCGTTGTGCTGGCGCTGCTCGCGCTGACCGCGGGGCGACACTGGTGGTCGACGGCCGCCGTGATGGCGCGCACATGGTCGCGCGGGCCGAATCCGGGCGTCAACATTTCGCGGGCATTCAATGTCTGGATGATCCAGCTCATCGTTGCGATCGGGCCGCCGCTCGGCGCTCTGCTCTTCGTCATCTACCTGAAGACGGACTGGGGAATATCGCTGTTCTTCCTGACCCCGCTGGCGCTCGTGGCCCTTCCGGTGCTGCGGCTGCGGCGTCTGGCGCTGTTCAACATCACGGTCATCTGGCTGCTGATCACGCTCGGCACGCTGATCGCCTCGCCCTGGATCACGACGCAGGAGATGGCATCCAATCCCGGTGGACCGGCGACCTATGTGGCGCGATCGGAACTGGCGCGCGAATTGACGCAGGCCTGGCGCTCGCGGTTCGGCACGCGCTGGGCCGTCGTCGTCGGCAACATGGACGTCAGCAACGCTCTCGCGTTCTACAGCCCCGACCATCCCGCCCCGTTCACGCCGGGCGAGGAATGGTCGGCGGGGTTGACGTCGCTCGACGAAGCCAGGCGGCTCGGCTTCATCGGCGTCTGCGATACGGAAACCACCTGGAATCTGCCGGCATGCGAGGACTGGATGGCCCGGAATGCAGGCCACGCCGAACGGCTCGTGATGACGACGCAGCGGTTCTATCGCGGACATCCCGGGCCCTCGCGAAACTGGAAAGTCTATATCGTGCCACCGGCGAAATAACGCCGGGGTTTTTGGGAGGGTGATGATGGATCTCGATCTCTCAGGCAGGCTGGCGCTCGTCACCGGCTCGACGCGCGGCATCGGGCTCGCGTCCGCCAAGGGGCTGGCCGGGATGGGCGCCGAGGTAATCGTCAACGGACGGGAGCGCGCCGCGGTGGATGAGGCGATCGCGCAGATCAGGAAGATCGTGCCGAACGCCAGGTTGCAGGCGGCGGCCTTCGATCTCGGCGGCGCCGAGGGCTGCGCGGCGATCGCAAGCCAGTTCCCCGAAGTCGAGATCCTCGTCAACAATCTCGGCATCTACGAGCCAAAGTCGTTCTTCGAGATCGAGGACGCCGACTGGTCGAAGATGTTCGAGGTCAACGTCATGAGTGGCGTGCGGATGACGCGGCATTATCTGAAGCGGATGCTGGAGAAGGACTGGGGGCGCGTGGTGTTCGTCTCCAGCGAATCCGGCGTCTATGTGCCCAAGGAGATGGTGCATTACGGCTTCTCCAAGGCCGCCCAACTGTTCATCGCGCGCGGCGCGGCCGAGCAGACCAAGGGCAGTAACGTCACCGTGAATTCGGTGCTGCCGGGCCCGACCTGGGTCGAGATGGTGCCGCAGCGCCTTGCCGCGCGCGCCGAAGCGATGGGCACGACCGTGGACGATCTTGCCGCGCGCACCTTCACCGAGCGGCGGCCGGCCTCGCTGCTGCAGCGCTACGCCAAGCCGGAGGAGGTCGCAAATCTGATCTGCTATCTCTGCTCAAAGGCCTCGAGCGCCACCAATGGCGCCGCGCTTCGCGTCGACGGCGGCATCGTGACGAATCCGTTTTAGGAGCAGTAGGGTAGGAAAAGCGAAGCGGACCCACCTTCCAGCGCACGACCTGTGAGGGTGGGCACGGCGCTACTGCGCCTTTGCCCATCCTACGATTTCAGAGGATTGGGCTCACGTGCCTTCTTCGTTGAACTTGTCCGCCACGAGCGCTGCGATCGCGTCGAGCGCCGCCTGCGCCTCGGGGCCCTTGGCAGAGACCAGGATCGTGGTGCCCGGTGCGGCCGAGAGCATCATCAGCCCCATGATGGAGGTGCCGCCGACGGTTTCGCTGCCGCGCGTCACCCAGACGTCGGCTTCGAATTTCTCGACCAGTTGCACGAACTTGGCCGAGGCCCGCGCATGCAGGCCGCGCTTGTTGATGATCAGGAGCTCGCGGGAGATGGCGTCGGGCGGCACGGCCGCCCCGGCGTTGTTTGCGTGCGCCGCCTCGTCGCTCATTTGCCGGCAAGCACGCGGCTGGCGATGGTGACGTATTTGCGGCCGGCTTCCTGCGCCATGGCGATCGCATCGGGCAGCGAGCGCTCCTCGCGCACCTTGGCGAGCTTGACCAGCATGGGAAGATTGATGCCGGCGAGCACTTCGACCTTGGGACGGCTCATGCAGGAAATGGCGAGGTTGGAGGGGGTGCCGCCGAACATGTCGGTGAGGATGGCAACGCCATCGCCGCTATCGACACGATTCACCGCTTCGATGATGTCGTTCCGACACAGGTCGGAATCGTCCTCGGCGCCGATCGTCACGGCCTCGATTTGCTTTTGCGGGCCCATGACATGTTCCAGCGCCGCCCTGAACTCGTCGGCAAGGCGCCCATGGGTCACAAGCACTAGACCAATCATCCGGAAACTCCTCGCGGGTGCAATTGGTGCACCGCACGAACGCGCCACTTTGACTATCCCGAGCCCCGGCGCAAGAGGGGCCCGTCGCGTTTCGTCCCGGAAAAGTGGGGCCGCTTCGGGAGGACGCGCCGGTCTTAATCCGTCGCGATAGTGGGGCTTATATGGTTAGCAATTCCTTCCCGGCAATCAGCCGAAGGCCGGTCGGCCTCCTCACCGGCAGTTGTGGTAAGTGCAGCCACAATCAGTGGCAATGGCGGAAACCGTAGATTTACGGGGATTCGCGGTAATTCAACACCATCTATTTGGATGGTGAGCGCTTCTGTCGCAGGCAGCCGCTCGGCATCGTCGGCCGCCAGATCGACGACAAGGCCGACCACGGCCTCTTCGACATGCTCGATTCGCCGGATGCCAAGGCCCCGGATTTCGATCAGGCCGGCCAGTTCCGGCGCCGGCCGGACGATCAGATTTCCGGCGCTTGTGTCGAGCCGGACACGGTCGTCGCCGACCAGAACGGCCGGCGGAACCTGTCCCGAACGGCCGGCGAGAATCAGGTCGAAGGCGAGGCGCGACTTGCCGGAACCGGAGGGGCCGCGGATCAGTACGGCGCGCTCGCCGACCAGGACGGCGGAGGCGTGCACCGTGGGCTTGCCGGTCATTGCGCCGGTAGCCTGACGATGAAACGCGCGCCGGCCACCGTCGGCTGGCCGTCTTCATCGACTGGGCCCGGACGGTTCTCCGCCCAGATGCGCCCGCCATGGGCGTCGACGATCTGCTTGGAGATCGAGAGTCCAAGCCCCGAATTCTGGCCAAAGCCCTGGTGCGGCCGGTCGGTGTAGAAGCGCTCGAAGATGCGTTCCAACGCGTCGTCGCGGATGCCCGGGCCATCGTCGTCGACGACGATCTCGATCTCGGAGCGAACGCGGCGGCAGGTGATGCGCACCTTCTTGCCTGGTTCCGAGAAGGACTGCGCGTTGGAAAGCAGGTTGGAGATCACCTGGCCCAGCCGCGAGTCGTGACCAGGTACGGCAAACGTGTTGGACGAGCCGCGGCCTTCGAAGCGGACTTCGACCGCGACGTCGTGGCCGAGCCGGGTTTCGTTGGCGACCGAGGCGAGCGTCGTCAGCAGGCGGCGCAGATCGACCAGCGTCATGTCCTGCCGCTGCAGTTCGGCATCGAGGCGGCTGGCGTCGGAAATATCCGAGATCAACCGGTCCAGCCGCTTGACGTCATGCTCGATCACCTCAAGCAATCGCGCACGGCTGGCTTCGCTGCGCGCCAGCGGCAGTGTCTCCACCGCCGAGCGCATCGAGGTCAGCGGATTCTTCAGTTCGTGGGCGACGTCGGCGGCGAACATCTCGATCGCCTCGATGCGGTTATAGAGCGCATCCGTCATGTCGCGCAGCGCGCCGGATAGATGCCCGATCTCGTCGCGGCGGCGGGTGAAATCGGGGATTTCCACGCGGGTGCGGATACGGCGGCGGACGCGCTCGGCGCTGTCGGCCAGCCGCCGCACGGGACCGGCGATGGTACTGGCGAGCAGGAGTGACAGCATGATCATGACCGCGGAGGCGACGCCGCCCACTTTCAGGATCGCGAGCCGCTCGTTGGTCACCATCTGATCGATGTCGTCGCCCTGTGTCGACAGCAGCAGCGCGCCATGCACGGCGCGGAAACGCTGCACCGGAACGGCCACCGAGACGATGACGGCGCCGCGTTCGGTGACGCGCACCGCGCTGCTCTTCTGGCCTTCCAGCGAATGGGCGACCTCGGAGTAGCCCTTGCCGTTGTCGAGCTCGCGATAGGCCGGAAGATCGCCGCGGTTGAGCCAGGTGCGGACTGCGACCAGGCTGCGCTCGAAGACGTTGGGCTTGTCGTTGGACGGCGGTCCCAGCTCGATGCGCATCACGTCGCCGCGGCCGAACAGGTTGCGACTGTCGATGATCAGCCCGCCGTCGCGGTCATAGATGCGCGCCCGCGTCTTGGTGGGCGAGATCAGGCGGCGCAGAATCGGCGCGACGCGCTCGGGATTGATGGGGAAGTCGGAATAATCGTCCGGGATGCCATAGCTCTCGCCCGGCTTGAGATCGAGCAGCTTGTCGACATCGACGGTGGGCGCGTTGGTCTCCACCGTGGCGGAGGCCGCGATCGCAACCGCGATGATCTCGGCCTGCACCAGCAAGCTCTGCGCGCGGGCCTCGATCAGGCCGGCGCGGAATTGCGAGAGATAGAGGATGCTCGCCACCAGCGCGACGAGACCGGCAAGGTTGAGCGAGACGATGCGGCGCGTGAGGCTCGAGAAGGACAGCGAAAAGAAGTATTGCCAGGCGCGGCTGAGCCAATTCAGCGGCCGCTGCCAAGCCTTCAGCGCCTGCTTCTTTTCGGCAGACTCGTACTGATCGAGCGACGGCGCGGCGTCCTCGGTGTGCAGACCCTGATGGAGCGGCGTTCGATCAAGCACAGGCAAAACTGCCGGTTGTTATTCTGGTCCCGCGATGCAATTCGCAGCCGCACCTTACCCCGGATGCGCGGCCGATGTCAGTCGATACAGGCACGCGCCAGGCGCGCGTCAGGTTTCTTTGAAACGATAGCCCACGCCGTACAGCGTCTCGATCATCTCGAACTCGTCGTCCACCATCTTGAACTTCTTGCGCAGCCGCTTGATGTGGCTGTCGATCGTGCGGTCGTCGACATAGACCTGGTCGTCATAGGCCGCGTCCATCAGCGCATTGCGGCTCTTCACCACGCCCGGGCGGGTGGCGAGCGCCTGCAGGATCAGGAACTCGGTCACCGTCAGCGTCACCGGCTCGTTTTTCCAGGTGCAGGTGTGGCGCTCCGGATCCATGCGCAAGAGGCCGCGGTCGAGCGCGCGGGCATCGGGCTCCTTGGGCGCCGCTGTCGGATCCTTCGGCTGCGAGCGGCGCAGCACGGCCTTCACGCGTTCCACCAGCAGCCGCTGCGAGAACGGCTTGCGGATGAAATCGTCGGCGCCCATTTTGAGGCCGAACAATTCGTCGATCTCCTCATCCTTGGAGGTGAGGAAGATCACCGGCAGGTCGGACTTCTGACGAAGCCGCCGGAGCGTCTCCATGCCGTCCATGCGCGGCATCTTGATGTCGAGGATGGCGAGATCCGGCTGACTGGTGCGGAAGCCGTCAAGTGCCGATGCGCCATCCGTATAGGTCATGATGCGATAGCCCTCGGCTTCGAGCGCGATCGACACGGATGTAAGAATGTTGCGGTCGTCATCGACCAGGGCGATTGTGGGCATGAGCCTGCTTTCAGTATTGAGAGTGGCTTAACGGCGCGCAATCTGGCGGTCCGCCGCACAAATGGGCTTTGAACTCGGTCAAACGAGCAATGCAAGCTGGGCTGAAGTGTGACCGAGTTTCGTCAAAACGCATCCCGAGGGAACCGCGTTCCAACCCATCTGAGGTCCCGTTTAGCCTGAAAAAGAGACCAATTGCAATAACATGGCAGGAATTTCCTGATGCAGCCCACCCCCGGTTTTAACCCTTCCGGATCAGCCAAATCCCTCCTTCGGAGGAGCCGGCAGGGGGCGCTCGCGACCCTGATGGTTAATTGCGGCGACCCCTATTGCTCACTCGTCAACGTGGCCGCGAACCCCGACGCAGCGCCATTGCTGTTGATCTCGCGGCTCGCCGTGCACACCAGGAACATCCTCGCCGACGCACGGGTCTCGCTGATGCTCGATGAGCGCGCCGCAGGCGATCCGCTGGAAGGTGCTCGCATCATGGTGGCGGGGCGCGCCGAGGAGCTTTCCGGCGAAGCCGTCGCAGTTGCGCGGCGCCGCTATCTTGCCGCGCATCCCTCTGCCGAAGCGTTCGTCGATTTCAAGGACTTTGCCTTCTTCCGGATTGCAGCGTCGGGGCTGCATCTCGTCGCCGGCTTCGGCCGGATCATCGATCTGGAGCCGGCGCAATTCCTGACCGATATTTCCGATGCCGCCGACCTGCTCGAAGCCGAGGCAAGCGCAGTCGAGCACATGAATGAAGATCATCGCGAGGCGATGAATCTTTATGCGACGAAGCTCCTGGGCTCCGAGGCCGCCGAATGGCGCTGCACCGGCTGCGATCCCGAAGGCATGGACTTGCAGGCGGAGGGGCGAACGCTGCGGCTGGAATTCCCGGAGCGGGTCAGGACCGGTGCGGAACTGCGCAAGATCCTGGTGCGGCTGGCAGGCGAAGCCCGGGCCAAGCAATAAGTCCGCTGCCGTCTTGAACGCTCGCCCGGCCTGGCGCGACCCATGCAGCATGAGATCGGGCAGACACCTGCAATGGCTGCTGGGGCTGGCGCTTGCCACCGGCGCCTGCGTGGCAACACCGGCGCGGGCGCAAGGCATCAGCGCCCAGACCGCCAAGCTCATCGAACTCAATCGCGCCGGAAAGTTTTCCGAGGCGCTGACGCTGGCACAGAAGACGCTCGCGGATGCAGAGAAGGTGCGTGGCCCCGTGCACCGCGACGTTGCGGCGGCGCTGAACAATCTCGGGCAGGTCTATGGCAGCCTTGGACAGGAGTCCGAGGCGGAGCAGCTATACAAGCGGGCATTGGCCATCTTCGAAAAGGTCGGCGGCCTCGACTCCGCCGATGTGGCCCCGACCCTGAACAATCTTGCGGCACTATATCAGCGGCAGGACCGCTTTGCCGACGCCGAGCCGCTGTTCCGGCGCGCGCTGGCGATCCGCGAGCGAACGCTCGGGCCCAGCCATCCTGACACCGGCCAGTCCGTCAACAATCTTGCGACGCTCTATGAGAAGCTTGGTCGTCACAACGATTCCGAGCCGTTGTTCAGACGTGCGCTCGTGATCTACGAGAAGTCGGGCGGGCCGGAGCATCCGGCGGTCGCCACGCTGCTCAACAATCTCGGGCAGGCCGCCAAGGTGACGGGCCGCTATGCCGAGGCCGAGCCGCTGATCAGGCGGTCGCTGGCGATCCGCGAGAAGGTGCTGGGGCAGGATCATCCGGACGTGGCGCGCTCGCTCAACAACATGGCCGATCTCTACGAGCGGCAGAACCGCTACGTCGACGCCGAACCGCTCTACCGTCGCGCGCTGTCGATCCGTGAGCGCGCCGTTGGCCCTGATCATCCGGAGACGGCTACCTCGACCAACAATCTGGCCAACCTGTTGCGCCTGGAAGATCATGTGAACGATGCCTTGCAGCTGCTGGCGCGGCTGATCGTCACCGGCCGCGCGCAGGTGCGCGTCGCGCTGCCCACTCTATACGACGCGCAGCGACAGCAACGGGTAGCATCGGGAACGGCGCTGGACGACGCGCTCAACGTGATCCAGCGCGGCACGCAATCCTCGGCGGCTTCTGCGGTCAACAAGCTCGCGGTGCGGCTTGCCGCCGGCAACGATCGCCTCGCTGAACTGGTGCGGCGGGATCAGGATCTCGGCTCGGAAGCTGAATCGCTCGATAAATCGATCATGGCTGCGGTGTCGAAGGACCGCGCCAAGCGCGACCCGTCCGCCGAGCAGCGCGCCCGCGAGCGGATTTCCGTGATCGCCGTCGAACGCGCCGGGTTGCAGAAGGCGCTCTCCGCCGAATTCCCGGAATATTCCGCGCTCTCCAACCCGCTGCCGCTCACGTCAAGGGAAGTGCAGTCGCTGCTCTCGGCGGACGAGGCGATGGTGCTGTTCGCGGTTGCCGAGAAGGAAAGCTATGTCGTCGCGCTGACGCGCGATGCCTATGAGTGGAAGCCGATCCCCCTTGGCGCAGATGGGCTGTCGGAAAAGATCGCAGCGTTCCGGCGCGGCCTCGATGTCGCCAAGGCAAGCGATGCGTCTGGCAAGTCCGGACTGTTCGATCTGTCGCTCGCCAACGAACTCTACGCCACGCTGCTTTCGCCGGTGGAGGCGCTGATCCGGGACAAGCGCAGCCTTCTCGTGGTGCCATCAGGCGCGCTCACCGCGCTGCCGTTCCATCTGCTGGTCACCGAGAAGCCTGACATGGCGATCCCCGACAAGTTTGACGGCTATCGCCATGCCGCGTGGCTGCTTAGGCGGCACGCGGTATCGGTCCTGCCGTCGGTCACCAGCCTGAAGGCGCTGCGGGCCTTTGCGCGGCGTGACCAGAACGCAAAGCCGATGACCGGCTTTGGCGACCCGCTGTTCGATCCCGCCGCCCAGGGCGGTGACAAGCGTGCCGCGCTCAAGGCGGCATCGCGCAACGTTGCGAGCGTTGCCTACACCGAATTCTGGCGTGGCGCGGGCGTCGATCGCGCCAGGCTGGCGCAGGCGCTGCCGCAACTGCCCGACACCGCCGACGAGCTCAATGCCGTCGCAAAAGATCTCGGCGTTGCCGTTGATGATATTCATCTCGGCAGTGACGCCAGCGAAACCACGCTGAAGCGTGCGCGGCTTTCCGACTATTCGATCATCTATTTCGCCACCCACGGCCTTGTCGCCGGCGACGTCAAGGGATTGGCCGAGCCTTCGCTCGCGCTCAGCATTCCCGCGCAGCCGACCGAGTTCGATGACGGGCTGCTCACCGCAAGCGAAGTCGCGCAGCTCAAGCTCAATGCCGACTGGGTCGTTCTGTCCGCCTGCAACACCATTGCCGGCGACAGACCGGGCGCAGAAGCGCTGTCGGGCCTTGCGCGCTCATTCTTCTATGCCGGTGCGCGGGCGCTGCTGGTGACGCATTGGGCGGTGGATTCGGCGGCGGCCACGCGCCTCACTACTTCCACCTTCGATCGCCTCAAGGCCGATCCCAACATGGGCCGTGCCGAAGCACTGCGCCAGGCCATGCTGGCCTATCTCGACGATGCCGCTTCGCCGCGCAATGCCTATCCGGCCTTCTGGGGGCCTTTCGCCCTGATCGGCGAGGGTGTTCGCCGTTGAGTACGAAATATTGATGCCGCTCAGTACTTTTTGCACCGCAAAAAAGCGTCGCGGCGCGACGCTTCGCCGCGTGGTTTTGCGGGCCGAAAACGACCGCGTTTGGTCGCGAAGATGTGTGACCCATCAGCCGTGCCATCGAATAAACCAAATATAGCGGGATCGGCTTGGCAAGCCGCGCGTTGCCAAGTAATAGGTCGCCGGACCGGGGCCTGAACGGCTACATTTTTGGAGGTCACCGCGAGCGGCGCCTTGGCGGCAAGTGCGCCTGAGATACGCGGACTTCGAGGAGGATTCCTTCGTGCGAGAGACGGGCGTGCGCAACGGTGCTTTTGGCGCCGACAAATTCGGCTTAAAAAATCTCAAGGCAGTGCACTGGAATCTGGGTGCGCCCCAGCTCTACCAGTACTCGCTGTCCGCTGGTGAGGCGGTGCTGTCGGCCGACGGTGCGCTCTGCGCGGATACCGGTGAATTCACCGGCCGCAGTCCGAAGGACAAGTTCACGGTGCGCGACGCCACCACGGACAAGAAGATGTGGTGGGCCGGCAACCAGTCGATCACCTCGGAGCAGTTCGCCGCGCTCCATGCCGATTTCCTCAAGCACGCCGAAGGCAAGACGCTGTTCGCGCAGGATCTCTACGGCGGCGCCGATCCGAGCTACCGCATCAAGACCCGCGTGTTCACCGAACTCGCCTGGCACTCGCTGTTCATCCGCACGCTGCTGATCCGCCCCGAGGCGGTCGAGCTGTCGGCGTTCGTGCCGGAGCTGACCATCATCGACATGCCGAGCTTCCGCGCCGACCCTAAACGTCACGGCGTGCGCTCGGAGAACGTCGTCGCCATCGATTTCGCCCGCAAGATCGTCCTGATCGGCGGGTCTTATTATGCCGGCGAGATGAAGAAGTCGGTCTTCACCACGCTGAACTACTATCTGCCCGAGAAGGGCGTGATGCCGATGCACTGCTCGGCCAATGTCGGCCCCAAGGGCGACACCGCGATCTTCTTCGGCCTGTCCGGCACCGGCAAGACCACGCTGTCGGCCGATCCCAACCGCACGCTGATCGGCGACGACGAGCACGGCTGGGGCAATGACGGCGTCTTCAATTTCGAAGGTGGCTGCTACGCCAAGTGCATCAAGCTCTCGAAGGAAGCCGAGCCGGAGATCTTTGCGGCCTCCAGCCGCTTCGGCGCCGTGCTCGAGAATTGTGTGCTCGACGAAGACACCCGCGTGGTCGATTTCGACAATGGCTCGAAGACGGAAAATACCCGCTCGGCCTATCCGCTGGATTTCATCCCCAATGCTTCGCGCACCGGCCGTGCCGGCCAGCCGAAGAACGTGGTGATGCTCGCCGCCGACGCCTTCGGCGTGCTGCCGCCGATCGCAAAGCTCTCGCCGGCGCAGGCGATGTATCACTTCCTGTCCGGCTACACCGCCAAGGTCGCCGGCACCGAGCGCGGTCTCGGCAACGAGCCGCAGCCGGAATTCTCCACCTGCTTCGGCTCGCCGTTCCTGCCGCTCGACCCGTCCGTCTACGGCAACATGCTGCGCGAGCTGATCGCCAGGCACAATGTCGACTGCTGGCTGGTCAACACCGGCTGGACCGGAGGCAAGTATGGCATAGGCTCGCGCATGCCGATCAAGGTGACGCGCGCGCTGCTGACGGCGGCGCTCGACGGCAGCCTGCGCAATGTCGAATTCCGCACCGACAAGTATTTCGGCTTCGCCGTGCCGACCGCGCTGCCGGGCGTGCCAAGCGAAATCCTCGATCCCGTCAACACCTGGAAGGACAAGGCCGAGTTCGACAAGACCGCGCGCGCACTGGTCGGCATGTTCCAGAAGAACTTTGCCAAGTTCGAAGCCCAGGTCGACGCCGATGTCCGCGCCGCCGCGCCGGAAGTGAAGCTCGCGGCGGAGTAGGTACGGGGTCATTCCGGGGCGCGCGAAGCGCGAACCCGGAATCTCGATATGATCGGTCCAAAGACGGACCGTCCGGAATGACGAAAAGGGCGGCTCCTCGGGCCGCCCTTCTTGCTTTGCCGGTGTCAATTACAGATAGGGCAGCACGCCGCGGACGCAGACATAGCTGCCGGCAAATATGACGACGAGGGCGAAGACGGACTGCAGCACCTTGCTGCGCGGTCCGATCATCTTGCCCGTCGCGATCCCCGCAAGGCCGCCGATCAGGCCGCCGGCGATGAACAGGCCGGCCAGCCGCCAATCAACCAGGCCCGAGATCGCGTAGCTCGCGGCGGTCGATGCCCCTAAGGCGACGACAGCCACCAGAGATGTTCCGATGGCGTAGATCAGCGGCATGCCGGTCGCGAGCATCAGGCCGGGGACAATCAAGAAGCCGCCGCCGATGCCGAAGAAGCCGGCGAGCAGGCCGACGGCGAAGCCGATGCCGGCGAGCATCGGCAGCAGTTGCGGCGCCGTCGCCGACGACAAACGGATGGTGGGGTCGCCGCCACTGGCGCGCTTCTTCAGCATCAATGCGCCGATGGTGATCATCAGCATCCCGAACAGGACGAGCAATTTTCCACCGTCGAGCTGTTTGGCGAAGTGAGAACCAATGAATGCTCCGCCGACGCCGGCCGCCGCGAACACGATGGCGCAGGGCCATCGAACGTTGCCGGCCTTCCAGTGCGCGATCATGTTGACGAAGGCGCTGATGGCCACCGCAATCGCACTGGTGCCGATCGCCACATGCGGCGAGGCGACGCCGACGCCGTAGACGAGGAGCGGCACCGCAAGGATCGAGCCTCCGCCGCCGATCAGCGCCAGAACGAAACCGACTGCGCCGCCGGATAGCATCGTTGCCAAATCAGGGATCGTGAAGAGCATCGCGGCGGCTCCTTCAGGCGGCGGCAGGCTGTGCGGCGCGCCGGTTCCATGGGGCGAGGGTGAGGAGCCGGGCCATCATGCAGGAGCCACTGATGCCGGAAAACACCAGTCCGGCGCCGACGAATGCCGAGAGCGCATAGAAGGCAGGCTGCACGAACAGGCCGAGCGCAATGCCGGCGAACACCAGCGAGCCGGCTGTGATCTGCACCTGCCGCATGATCTCGATCGGCTGGGCCTTGTTGTCGATCACGGTCAGGCCGGCGCTTCGCCAGGCGTCGATCCCGCCATCGAGCATGTAGGCCTCGCAATCCGTGCATCGGGCGAGGCGATCGGCATGGCTCGCGGTCCGATTGCCGCTGCGGCAATGGAAGATCACGGCGTTGGCGCCGGGTTCGATCTGGAGCGTGTCCAGCCGCGACAGCGGCGCGTGACGGGCAGCGGGAATCCTGCTGCGCGCGTGCTCGTCAGCCTCCCTGATGTCGACGAGGACGGCGCCGGCGTCGATCAGTTCCTTGGCCTTTTCTGGAGCAATGTGGGGAAGGGACATGTTGAACTCCACTGTTGTCGTTTCGGGTTTAGGACGTGCGGCAATAGAGACGGTGCAGTTCCGCCATCAGTTGCTCGATGCGGGGGTCGGCGATGCGGTACCAAAGGGTCTGGCTGTCGCGGCGGAAGGTCACGATGTTCTCGTCACGCATCTTCGCCAGATGCTGCGACAGCGCCGACTGACTGAGGCCGACGGCCTCGACCAGAGAGCCGACAGTCATCTCGCCGGCCTCCACCAATTTGCAGAGGATCATCAGCCGCCGCTCGTTGCCGAGCGCGCGCAGGATCTCTGCGACCTCCAGGGCGTTGGCCGCAAAGTCGTCAATGTTCATCACTCTCGATCGGGGCATCGGAACCTCATAAATCAGATATTGCTAATTTAGGTAATGCTAATATATATGTCAACAGTTCATCCATCCCGGGAGATTGAAAATGACCCAGACGCCTCCACCGACCATTCAGGCCTTCTTCGACGAGCCCACCAATACGATCAGCTATCTGGTCTCGGATCCGGCGACGCGCCGGGCCGCGGTGATCGATCCCGTGCTGGACTTCGACCCGCGCGACGGCACGGTCGATGTACGCTCGGTGGAAGCAATTCTCGCCGCCGCGCAAAAGCAGGGCCTCAAAATCGAATGGGTGCTGGAGACGCACGCGCATGCCGACCATCTATCAGGTGCCCCATACCTCAAGTCCAAGACCGGGGCGGCAATCGGGATCGGCGAGCATATCAAGGACGTGCAGCGGATTTTCCGCCCGGTGTTCAACGCCGAGGATTTGCGCACCGACGGCAGCGATTTCGATCACCTGTTCGCCGACGGCGAGACTTTCCGTATCGGCGAACTGACCGCCGAAGTGATGCACACGCCCGGCCATACGCCGGCCGACATTTCCTACAAGATCGGCAATGCCGTCTTTGTCGGCGATACCTTATTCATGCCGGACTACGGCACGGCGCGCGCCGATTTTCCGGGCGGCGATGCAGCGCAGCTCTATCGTTCGATCCAACGCCTGCTGTCGTTGCCGCCGGACACGCAGCTGTTCATGTGTCACGACTACAAGGCACCGGGTCGCGACAATTACGCCTGGCAAACCACGGTGCGGGAGCAGCGCGATGGCAATGTTCATCTGAAGGGAGGCGTCACCGAGGCTGAGTTTGTTGCAAAGCGCAGGGCACGCGATGCAACGCTTTCGGCGCCCACGCTGCTGCTGCCGTCGATCCAGGTGAATATCCGCGCCGGCCGTTTTCCCAAGGCCCAGCAGAACGGCGTGCACTATCTGCTGTTGCCGGTGCGCCCGAAGACGGCGGCGGCCGAGGCCGTCGTGAATTGATGGCCCAGCGCCGGGCCGTCAATGCTTCCATCTGTTGAGCATGATCTTTTCCGAAAACCGGTTCCCACTTTTCGGGATCATGCTCTAACGGCCCTGCAACATCGCATTGGTCGGCGTGCGACGGTCGGTGATCTGCAGCCCGAACAGGCTTCCCAGCAGCTCAACCGCGGTGCGCGCGGTGCGGCCGCGCTCGTCGAGGAAGGGATTCAGTTCAACGATATCGACCGAGCGTACGATGCCGGAATCGTGCAACAGCTCCATGATCAGATGCGCCTCGCGGTAGGTGGCGCCGCCCGGCACCGTGGTGCCGACGCCGGGCGCGACGCCCGGATCGAGGAAATCGACATCGAAGGACAGATGCAGCACGCCGTTCTTCGCCTTCACGCGGTCGATGACGCGGCGGATCAGCACCGCGACGCCGTGCTCATCGATGGCGCGCATGTCGGCAATCGCAATGCGCCGCTCGTGGACGAGCTTCTTCTCCAAGGGATCGATCGAGCGAATGCCGAACAGGTCGAGCTGGTCCGGCGTGATCGAGGCGCGCAGCTGGTTGCCGAGCAACTGGTCGAGACCGGGCTCGCCGCACAGGAACGCCGCTGACATGCCGTGCATGTTGCCGGTGATGGTGGTGGCGGGCGTATTGTAGTCGGCATGCGCATCGAGCCACAGCACGAACAGCGACCGGCCCATCTGCTGCCAGTAACGCGCGACGCCGTTGACCGAGCCCATTGAGAGCGAATGGTCGCCACCCATGAAGATCGGGATAGCGCCGCTGCGCGCGATGGTGAAGGCGTGCTCGCTGAGCACGCGGATCCAGCTCTTCACCTCGTCGTAATATTTGGCGTTCTCCGGCGACGGGCCGTCAGAGACGACGTTGGGCCGCGCCAGGTCGCCGTGATCTTCGACGGTGAATTCGAGCTCTTCGAGCAGGCGCGCAATGCCTGCGGTGCGCAGCGCTGCCGGGCCCATCAGCGTACCGGCCTGCGAGGCGCCGATCTCGATAGGCACGCCGAGCAGCGCGATCCGTTGCTGGTTGGCGGTGGTGTCGGACATCGGGTTTGCCTCGCGCTGCGTAGGGTGGGCAAAGCGAAGCGTGCCCACCTTCAGGAGCGCGAAGCCGAAGGTGGGCACGGCACAAGCGCGCCTTTGCCCACCCTACAAGATCCCGCTCTACGCCTTGAAGTAAGCGATCTGCGTCGTGGTTGCCAGCAGCCGGCCGCCCGGCGACCACAATTCGCCGTTCTGGTCGCCATAGCTCCTGTGGAAAATCTTGGCGTCGGCGACGCCGAGCAAGCGGGTGGTATCTTCCGCCTCCAGGTCGGCGGCATCGGCATGGAAATAGGTGGACAGCGACACCGTGCCGAACGGAACCAGTTCTCGCTTGGCGTGGAAGATACGGGCAAAGAAAGCGTCCGACATCGACAGCAGAGAGAGCGCGTCGATCCTCCGCGGTACGCGGTCGCTGATCCAGAGCTTTGAGAAGGTCTCGACCGGCGCCGCCGGGCCGCCGCGCTTCGGCTCGCCCTCGACAAAGCGGAAGTCGTATTGCTTGACCCAGGGCACCGCGATCTGCGGGAAGGGCAGCGTCTCCTCAAAGGCCTTTGCGCCGGGATACTGTGCCTGTTGATGCGACCAGGACGGCCGGCGCTCCGCGAACACGGCGGTCGCCAGCGTCGACACCTCGCCATTGCCCTGCGTTATCTCCACGCACCAGTGCTGGCTGGAACGGTTGGCCTTCACCAGGCGCACGTCGAGATCGAACGGGCCCTGTGCGATCGGCTCGCAGTAATTAACGGTCACGGCCGTTGGATCGCCCGCGCGCTGCGGGTGGTCCATCAAGGCCCGCAGAATCGTTGCAGCGGTGCAGCCGCCGAACGGGCCGACAAAGGCCCAGTAATCGTCGCTGGTATGTCCCTGCCAGCGGCTGTCGCCGGCCGTGACCTTTGTCGCGTCGTCGAAGAGATGCGGCGTCTTGGTAAGCATGCAAACTTCCAAAATTGTCATGACGGGCGTCATGCAATATCGGGGCTTTTGCGGCCAAATACAATGACGTCGCAGGTAAGCGTTTTTCCGGAAGTGTCCGGCCGGCGATTTCGCCAGCCGGAATTCTAGCCGCCGCTCCCGCGCTTGGCGCCGCGCTCCGATGTCGCCAGCGGCGAGGGGCGCACCGGCACGTGCCAGATATCCTCGGCATATTCACGGATGGTGCGATCGGAGGAGAACCACGCCATGCGTGCCACGTTGAGGATGCTGGCGCGGGTCCAGGCCGGCATCACCTGCCAGCGCGTATCGACGCCGCGTTGCGCCTCGAAATAGGAATCGAAATCAGCCGCGACCATGTACGGGTCATGAAAGCGGATCGCGTCCGCAATGCGGGCGAAGCGATCGGGCTCTCCGGGCGAGAACTCGCCGTTCTCGATCGCGGCAATGGCGCGCGACAGCCGCGGCGAACCATTGATCACGTCGGTTGCATCCAGCCCCTGCTTGCGGCGGATCATGACGTCGGCGGCTTCCATGCCGAAGATCGCGATGTTCTCGGCGCCGACATGGTCGCGGATTTCGATATTCGCGCCATCGAGCGTGCCGATGGTGATCGCGCCGTTCAGCGCAAGCTTCATGTTGCCGGTGCCGGAGGCTTCCATGCCGGCGGTGGAAATCTGTTCGGAGAGATCAGCGGCGGGAATGATGACTTCCGCCAGACTCACATTGTAGTCCGGCAGGAAGGCGATCTTCAGCCGCCCCCTCAGATCGGGGTCGTTATTGACGGTATCGGCAACGTCGCTGATCAGCTTGATGATCAGCTTGGCATAGTGATAGCTCGCCGCCGCCTTGCCGGCGAAGATTTTTACCCGCGGCACCCAGTTCCGGTCGGGCTCGTCCTTCATCGCCTGATACAGCGCGATGGCTTCCACGATGTTGAGCAATTGCCGCTTGTACTCGTGGATACGCTTGATCTGCACGTCGAACAGCGCCAAGGGATCGACCTGGGTGCCGAGCCGCTCGCTGATCAGCCGCGCCAGCGCCAGCTTGTTGTGATGCTTGACGTCGCGGAAGCGCTGCTGGAAGGCGTGGTCGCTGGCATGGTCCTCGAGCTTTTGAAGCAGCGTGAAGTCGTCGAGCACCGCTTCGCCGCAGGTCTCACGCAGCAATGAGGTCAGCTTCGGATTGGCCAGCATCAGCCAGCGGCGGAAGGTGATGCCGTTGGTCTTGTTGGTGATGCGCGAGGGATAGAGATGGTTGAGATCGTGGAACACGGTCTCCTTCATCAGGTCGGAATGCATCGCCGAGACGCCGTTGATGCGATGCGAGCCGACGAAGGCGAGCTGTCCCATCCGCACCTTGCGGCCGTCGCGCTCGTCGATCAGCGACACCGCGGCGCGGAAATCGACATCGTCGGGGCAGCGGGCTTCCGCCTGGGCGAGGTGATTCTCATTGATGCGATAGATGATCTCCAGATGCCGCGGCAGCAGCCGTTCGAACAACTCGACCGGCCAGGTCTCCAGCGCCTCCGGCAGCAGCGTGTGATTGGTGTAGGAGAAGGTCGCGACCGTGATCTTCCAGGCCTCTTCCCAGCGGAAATTGTGCAGGTCGACCAGGATGCGCATCAGCTCGGCGACGGCAAGGCTTGGATGGGTGTCGTTGAGCTGCACTGCGGCCTTCTGCGCAAGGCTACGCAGCTGCCCGTCGGCGGCCAGGTGCCGCTTCACCAGGTCCTGCAGGCTTGCCGAGACGAAGAAATATTCCTGGCGTAGCCGTAGCTCGCGGCCCGCCGCGCTTTCGTCGTTCGGGTAGAGGAATTTGCAGATCGCTTCCGCACGCGATTGCTCGGCGCTGGCGGAGATGTAGTCGCCGGTATTGAAGACATCGAGATTGAGCGGATCGGGGGCGCGCGCCGACCACAGGCGCAAGGCGTTGACGTGCTGGCCGCGCCAGCCAACGATCGGCGTGTCATAGGCGATCGCCTCCACCGTCTCCGCCGGGCGCCAGGTCGCGCGGTCGCGGCCGCGATCGTTGAAATGTTCGACACGCCCGCCGAAATGGACGTGATAGACCACTTCCGGCCGCTGGAATTCCCAGGGGTTGCCGAAGGATAGCCACTCGTCCGGATATTCCTGCTGCCAGCCATGCGAGATGATCTGGCGGAACAAGCCGAAATCGTAGCGGATGCCGTAGCCGACCGCGGGGATCGCGAGCGTTGCCATGCTCTCCATGAAGCAGGCCGCGAGCCGCCCCAAGCCGCCGTTGCCGAGCGCGGCATCCGGCTCGAGCTTGCGCAATTCCGGCAGGCCCACGCCGAGGTCGCCGAGCGCGGTCTCGAACACCGGCAAGAGGCCCATATTGTTGAGCGCGTCGGTGAAGAGACGGCCGATCAGGAATTCGAGGCTGAGATAATAGACCCGCTTGCGGCCCTCGTCGTAGCTCTGCTTCTCCGCCATCAGCCAGCGATGCACGATGCGGTCGCGCAGCGCGAGCGCAGCCGCCATGTACCAGTCGCGCTTGGTCGCCATGCCCGCGTCCTTGCCGATGGCAAGCCTCAGCTTGGCAAGGATCGCGCCCTTGATCTCGGCAAGCTGCAACTCGTCGATCGGTTGGCCGGGGGCCGGGTACTGCTGGAGGGGTTGGTCTGACAAACCGCTACATTCCCCGTCGTTGGAGTCACACAGATACACGCGAGCTAAGGATACGCGCCCTGCACTGCAACGAAAACCACCGGGCCATTGCGGTGGATGGAACTATCATGAACAATATGCAAGGAACGGGCCGATCCAGCGACCCCGCGCGCGCGGGTTTGGTGTTACGATCGGGACCGGAAGTCAAGGGATCGTGCAGGGATCCGTAAGGGATCGTGGAGGAACCAGGCCATGAAACTGCTGATCGAAATCGCCGCCGCGGCACTCCTGATCATCTGCATCAGCGTCTCCAGCGCGGCCTTCGCCGGACCTGTCGCCGACGGGCTGACCTGTTCCTTCAGTGCGCCCAAGGCCGCCTCGCCCGCCGCGCGCTGCGCCGCCATCAAGCGGCAATGCGGCGGTAAATTCTACGCGAACTATTGCGGCGACAAGCTGCTGTCGGCGGCGAAGTGAGGCGATCCGACTGAAGGAGCCGCATGCGAAGGTTGTTCCGCGTCGGGCCAGCCCTGATGCTATTTCCAACTCTCCTGTGGGCGGCAGCTTGGAATCTGATCCTGCACGACGAAAACAGCAGTTGGTACATTGTGTGGCCGCTGGTCAGTTTTCTCGCCATGGCCCTGATTTGGCACGTAGCACTGATCGTTTTCGAGAAGAACAGGCTTGCTTACTTCGCATATGCGCTCGTGCACATCCCTGTGTTCTGGGTCGCCTACGTATTTGCGATGATCTTTGCGACCCACTTTCCTCTTTAATGAGCGAAGGCCGTGGCCCGTGCGAGCGCCGCACGGCGATCCCGTTGTCACGCCGCTGCCGTCAAATCAGCATAGAGGGCGAATCGTCGGACCATCTCCACTGCTGCTGCAGGCCGCATGACCTATCTCTATCTTGCGCTCGCCATCGTCGCCGAAGTCGTTGCGACGACGTTCCTGAAACTGTCGGACGGATTCAGCAAGCCGCTGCCGTCAGTCGTCACCGTGATCGGCTATGCGGTGGCGTTCTATTTCCTCTCGCTCACGCTGCGCAACCTGCCGACCGGTGTCGTCTACGCCGTGTGGTCGGGCGTCGGCGTCGTCCTCATCGCCACCATCGCCTGGGTGTTTCAAAGCCAGAAGCTCGATGTCGCTGCGCTCTGCGGCATGGGCCTGATCGTTTCAGGGGTGGTGGTGATCAATCTGTTTTCCAATGCGTCGCCACATTGAGTGCGTCGCCCCGGCCTTCGCTGGGGCGACGCACTATTGGATGGCGGAACGAATTAAGAACACTTTAGCAAGTCTTTGATATATCATAGTGATTCGGCGCGTTGCCGACACAATATCTATGGTCTATCCGCCCTTGCGAGGACTACATGTCCACCATCGCCTTTGATCAATTCGCGCTCACCCGCATTGCCGACTTCGCCCGCACGCTGTCGCGGCTGCACCAGGTCTCGCGCCGGCAGGCGATCGACGACGACCAGATCGACCGCGAATTCAATGCGGTCTGCATGTCGATCTGGGGCTACACCACCGACGACGTCAGCGACGACCTCTTCTCCACCGAGGATCACGCCTTCCTGGATTCGCTGGATGAAGCGCATGCGCGCCTCTTCGCGGCCGAGCAGGGCTATGACCTCGTCGACGACCAGGGCATGCTGACGGACTGGTGGGGTTTCTGCTGGATGATACTCGCCGAGAAGCGCGGCCTGTTGACGGCCGAAAACCGCGCCGCCGCGCGCGCGGCGATCGAGGAGAAATACCTCGCCGCGCCGAATGTGATCGGCGTGATCGTGGGAAGGTGAACTCTATCCCTCATCCTGAGGAGGCGCGTCAGCGCCGTCTCGAAGGATGAATGGCGCAATCGGGGCCTCATGGTTCGCCCGGCGATGCGAAGCATCGTCCGGAGACGCGCCAAGCGGCGCTCCTCACCATGAGGATCTCAGTTCAGCTCTGCCCGCTTGGCCTTCGGCTGCGTCGGCACCGAACCTACCGTTGGCGGATCGTCGTGCAGCTGCGGCAGCGGGGCGTCCGCAATCACCTCTGCATTGACAGGCGCAACCTTCATTTCGCCGAGGCGTGCACGCACTTCGGCGGTCAATCCCGGATAGGACGACACCGGGGTGAACTCCGCCGTCTGGTCGTTGCCGACGCGGATGCCGGAATAGGCGACGAGCCCGCTGGTCGTCGCAAGCACGTCGCCCGGACGCAGCGAGCCGTCCAGCGAAATGTCGATCGGCGCGAGCCCGCCGGGGTCCTTGCCGTTGCAGGTGCAGTCCGCGCGCAGCGCCTTGCGGTAGGCGAAGGCGTTTTCGCTGGCGGCGTAGCGCTCGCCATTGGTGGAATAGGCGTAGTCGATATTGCTGCCGAAATAGACCTTTGTGGCGCTCGCCGGGCAGAATGCCTGGCACATCTGCGCCGGTGTGGAATTGCCGCGTGCATTGATCGGAAAATACTTGCCGTCACAGCTGCGCACGCAAAAGGCAGGGCCGGAGCCCGCCACGCGCTGCGCCGGCGCGCTCTGCTGCGTTCCGAGGGGATCGGCAAATGAGTTCGCCTGCGGCGCAGCCTGGCGGGCCTGCTGCTTCAATCCGCCGAACAGGAAGTCGAACAGGTTTTCGGCGAGAGCGGGATTCGGCACGGCCAGCACGGCGCCGGCAAGAACGGCTGCAGCCAGCAGCGCCCGGCGCTGCCGCAGCCGAAAACTCAACTCTGTACGCAACGCTTACTCCACCCGACGCGACGCAACAGGCCGAGGCAACAGACGCCTTCGGCGATGATTCACCATATCGTGGGATGGTAAATGAGAGGTGAGTGGAGGCGGTGGCCGCAAAAGAAGTTAGCCCGCGAGTTCTCTCAACTCGTCATGGCCGGGCTTGTCCCGGCCATCCACGTCCTTCTTGTCCGCGGCTGTCAGAGACGTGGATGCCCGGGACGTCTAGCGCGAAGACGCGCTTCGCGCTTTTGCCCGGGCATGACGATGGTCAGGGCTGCGAGGAGCGCCAGATCAGTCTTTCAAAAACTCGCTCGCCTTGTAGAGCGAGCGGAACGGCAGGCCGGCTTCGGCAAATGCTTCCGTCGCGCCTTCCTCGCGGTCGACCATGGTGAAGACCAGCGCGACATTGCCGCCTGCCTCGCGCACGGCCTCCGCCGCCTTCAACGCCGAGCCGCCGGTCGTGGTGACGTCCTCGACGATGACAATGCGCTTGCCTTCCAGGGTCTCGCCCTTGGCGAGCCCTTCCACCGCCAGCCGCGCGCCATGTTCCTTCGGCTTCTTGCGCACGAAGAACGCCGCGATCGGATGGCCCTTGATCCATGAGAGCTGCGCGATGGCGCCCGCGAGCGGGACCGCCCCCATCTCGAGCCCGCCGACGAAATCGAGCTGGTCGTCCTTCAACGCCTCATAGGTCAGTTCGGCCAGCAGCGCCGCGCCCTCGGGGTCGAGCATCGTGGGCTTCAGGTTGAAATAGAAGTTGCTCTTGCGGCCCGAGGCCAGGGTGATCTCGCCGCGCCCGAAGGAACGCTTGCGGATGATTTCGGCGAGGCGGGCGCGGGAGGCTGATTTGGACACGGCTGTTTCCGGGGGTTGGGTGGCGCAATCTATCGGCGCCGCCGGGCACATTCCAGCCCGATATCTGCCCGTCAACAGCGGGCAAAAGGAAGCAGGCCGTTTTCCGGAATGCACCCCCGCGCGAACCGCGCCTTGTAAGGCCGGCTGGTTCCGGGCTAGGGAGGCCAAGCACCTCTGGGGGAAACGAAAATGACGATCGAGCTGCACACCTGGAACACGCCGAACGGCCGCAAGATTTCGGTCGCGCTGGAGGAGATGGGGCTGCCCTACAAGGTGATCCCGGTGAACATCACCAAGGGCGAGCAGATGGCGCCGTCGTTCCTGGCGATCAGCCCGAACAACAAGATCCCCGCCATCGTCGATCCCGAAGGCCCGGACGGCAAGCGCGTCAGCATTTTCGAATCCGGTGCGATCCTGCTTTATCTCGGCGAGAAGACCGGCAAATTCCTGCCAAAACCGCTCGCCGAGCGCATCCCGGTTTATGAATGGCTGATGTGGCAGATGGGCGGCTTTGGCCCGATGCCCGGCCAGGTGCACCATTTCATCGCGCTGGAGAACGAGCAGGACCGCGCCTATGGCCTGAACCGCTACATGAAGGAGACGCGCCGGCTCTATGACGTGCTCAACAAGCGTCTCGCTGGCCGCGAGTTCGTCGCCGGTCCCCTGTCGGTGGCCGACTTCGCCATCCTTGGCTGGGCCTGGCGCCATCCGCGCCACAAGGTCGAGCTGAAGGACTTTCCCAATGTCGAGCGCTGGTACAACCAGCTGATGGCCCGCCCCGCCACCAAGCGCGGCATGGAAGCGAAGCTGGATTGAGGCAAGCTGTCATCGCCCGCGCATGCGAGCGATCCAGTATTCCAGAGTCGTTGGCGATCGAACCGAGAGGTCGCGGCGTACTGGATGCCCCGCATGCGCGGGGCTTGACAGCTACGCCCGCTTCTCCAGCGCCATCCGCACCGCAAGTCCCGCCAGCACCGTTCCCATCAACCAGCGCTGGATCAAGAGCCAGGTCGGGCGCGTGCCGAGAAAGGCTGCGATCGAACCTGCGGCCAGCGCGATCATCGCATTGACGCTGACGCTGATGACGATCTGAATCGAACCGAGTGCGATCGACTGCGTCAGCACGCTGCCGGCGGCGGGATCGATGAACTGAGGGAGTAGCGCCAGATACAGCATCGCGATCTTTGGATTGAGCAGGTTGGTGAGCAGCCCCATCGCGAACAATTTGCGTGGGCCGTCGACCTGCAGCTTGCGCACCTGGAACGGCGAGCGGCCGCCCGGCTTGAGGGCCTGCCAGGCCAGCCAGAGCAGATAGGCCGCGCCCGCAAAACGCAGCGCGTCATAGGCATAGGGTACCGCAAACAGGAGTGCGGTGATGCCGAAAGCGGCGCACAGCATGTAGAACACGAAGCCGAGCGCGACGCCGCCCAGCGAGACGATGCCGGCGGCGGGGCCTTGGGTGATCGAGCGCGAGATCAGGTAGATCATGTTCGGCCCGGGCGTCAGCACCATGCCGAGTGAGACCAGCGCGAATCCGATGAGGGAAGCATGTGAGGGCATGCGCGTCTTCTAGCGCGCTACATCTGGCGCTGTCATCGCGCCAATTGTACTCGGAGCAATTTACGCTTGGCGCGTAGCGAGCGCGAACCGGATCGCGATGATCACGAGCGCGATGGCGAGCAGGCGGCGGACCAGGCGGCGGCTGCCGAGGCCACGATCATCGGCTGCAGCGAGCCCGCCAGTCCCACGATGCCCGCATGGATGACAGTCGCGATTGTCACATAGATAGCGCTCAGGGCCAGCGTCTGCGACATCACCGAGCCTGCGCCGGGCCGGGTGAATTCCGGCAGCACGGCGATATAGAATACCGCGGCTTTCGGATTGAGCAGATTGGTGATCAGCCCGCGGCGAAAGGCGACCCCCCATGGCCCAATGTCCATCCCGTCGCTCGCATCCGGTGAGGTCTCGCGCTCGCTCGACCAGGCTTCCCACGCCAGCCACAGCAGATAGGCGACGCCGCCCCAGCGCAGGAGGCCATACAGCAGCGGCGAATTGTCGATGACGGCGGCAAGGCCAAGTGCCGCCACGATGCCGTAGGTCGCAAGCCCGATCGCGATGCCGGCGACCGCCGCAAAGCCGGCGCGCATGCCGCCGGAAAGCGACAGCGCCGCGAGATAGGTCATATTTGGCCCGGGCGTGATCTCGATGATCAGCGCGGTCAGCGCGAAGGCGAGCAGGGGATTGATTCCGTCCATGCCCGCAACCGTAGCATTATCGGAGGTCGACGCGTCGCCTCAATGCGCCTCGTCCCAGTTATTGGCCGCCCGCGCATCGACATGTAGCGGCACCGACAGCAGCACGGCCGGGAAGGGGGCGTCCTGCATGACGTGCTGCACCACCGGCAGCGTTGCCGCGACCTCCTTGTCCGGCACCTCGAAGATCAGCTCGTCATGCACCTGCAGCAGCATCTGCGCCGACAGCTTCTTCTCGGCGAGTGCGTCTTCGATGCGGGTCATGGCGCGGCGGATGATGTCTGCCGCGGTGCCTTGCAGGCGCGCATTGATCGCGGCGCGCTCGTTGAAGGCGCGGACCGAACCGTTGCTCGCCTTGATCTCGGGGTAGTGGCACTTGCGGCCGAACAGCGTCTCGACGTAGCCGTACTTGCGGCAGAACTCCTTGGTGGAATCCATGTAGTCGCGGATGCCGGGAAAGCGCTCAAAATACTTCTTGATGTAGGCCGAGGCTTCCTCGCGCGCGATGCCGAGCTGGTTGGCAAGGCCAAAGGCCGAGATGCCGTAAATGATGCCGAAATTGATCGCCTTGGCGCGGCGGCGCACTTCGCCCGGCATGTCCTTGATCGGCACGCCGAACATTTCGGAGGCCGTCATGGCGTGAATGTCGAGGCCGTCCTTGAACGCCTGCTTCAGCTGCGGAACGTCGCCGATCTCGGCGAGCAGGCGCAGCTCGATCTGCGAATAGTCGGCGGAGACCAGCTTGTGCCCGGGTGTAGCGACGAAGGCGCGGCGGATCTTCCGGCCGTCCTCGGTGCGCACCGGGATGTTCTGCAGGTTCGGCTCGTTCGACGACAGCCGGCCGGTGGTGGTCGCGGCCAGCGCGTAGGTCGTGTGCACGCGATGGGTCTGCGGATGCACATAGTTCGGCAATGCGTCGGTATAGGTCGATTTCAGCTTCGAGACCTGGCGCCATTCCAGAATCTTCTTTGGGAATTCGTGGCCCTGCTCGGCGAGGTCGTCGAGCACCTGCGCCGAGGTCGACCATGCGCCGGTCTTGGTCTTGCTGCCGCCCGGCAGTTTCATCTTGCCGAAGATGATATCGCCGAGCTGTTTCGGGCTGCCGACATTGATCGGCTCGCCCGCAAGCTCCTGGATCTCGGCTTCCACGCGCGCGGCGGTCTGGGCGAAATCGCCCGACAGGCGCGACAGCACCTGGCGGTCGATCGAGATGCCCCGCCGCTCCATCCGCGCCAGAACGGAGATTAGCGGCCGCTCCAGCGTCTCGTAGACTGCGGTCATGCGCTCGGCGGCCAGCCGCGGCTTCAGCACGCGCCAGAGCCGCTCGATGACGTCGGCATATTCGGCGGAATATTGCGCCGCCTTCTCGATCGCCACCTGGTCGAAGGTGAGCCTGCCCTTGCCGCTGCCGACAAGCGGACCGTATTCAATCACGGCGTGCCCGAGCCAGCGCTCGGCGAGCGAGCCCAGCGCATTCGAGCCGCGCCCGGCATCGAGCGCATAGGCCATCAGCTGGATGTCGTCATGGTTACGCAACGTGATGCCGTGCTGCGCCAGCATGACTGCGGTGAATTTGATGTTGAAGCCGATCTTGAGGATGCCGCGGGATTCCAGGAGTGGCTTCAGCGCGGCCAGCGCATCCGCCGCCTTCACCTGTTCCGGCGCGAGCCCGGCGTCGAACAGCCCCGCGCCGCCGCCCGATTGCTTGTGGCCGAGCGGCACATAGGCGGCATCGTTCGGTCCGAGCGCCAGCGCAATTCCTGAAATCTCCGCCTGCATCGGATCGATCGAATCCGACATGGCGTCGATCACGAAATGGCCGGCGTCGGCAGCCCGCGCGACCCACGCCTTCAGAGCATCGAGGCTGCCGATGGTCTGGTACTTCTTGAGATCGACCGGAATCTTTTTGATCGCCTCGGCGCGCGCCTCCGCGAGCGAGACCGGCGTGCCCTTGAGGCTCGAGGACCTGTCCTGCCTGTCGCCGGGCTTCCTCGCCGCAGGGGCCGGCGTATCACCGGGGAAGAGATCGCCGGAAGCGTCGGCGGATTTCGCCGTTGCCGGCGCCGTGGCTCCGTTCTTGCTCCCGATATCAGGCGCAATTTCCGACGGATCGATCTGTGAATACTCCGCCACGCGGCGGGTAAGGGTGGAGAACTCCATCGCCTTCAGGAATGCGATCAGCTTGCGCGCGTCAGGCTCGTGCACGGCAAGATCATCGAGCGGCACCTCGAGATCGACCTTGTCATCGAGCAGCACCAGTTGTCGCGAGATGCGCGCCTTCTCGGCATTCTCGAGCAGTGCCTCGCGCCGCTTCGGCTGCTTGATCTCGCCGGCGCGGAACAGCAGTTGCTCCAGGTCGCCATATTCGATGATCAGCTGCGCGGCGGTCTTGACGCCGATGCCGGGCACGCCCGGCACGTTGTCGGTGGAATCGCCCGCCAACGCCTGCACTTCCACCACCTTGTCCGGCGGCACGCCGAATTTTTCGATCACCTCGGGAATGCCGATGCGGCGGTCCTTCATGGTGTCGTACATCTGGACGCTATCGGTCACGAGCTGCATCAGGTCCTTGTCGGAGGACACGATCGTGGCGTTAGCGCCGCGTTGGCAGGCCTGACGGACATATGTCGCGATCAAATCGTCGGCCTCGAATCCGTTCTGTTCCAGGCAGGGCAGGTCGAAGGCGCGCACAGCGTCGCGGATCAGGGCGAATTGCGGGATCAGGTCGTCGGGCGCCGGCGGCCGATGCGCCTTGTAGTCGGGATAGATCTTGTTGCGGAAAGTGACCTCCGACTTGTCGAACACGATGGCCAGATGGGTCGGCCGGTCTTCGGGGGGCATGTCACGGAGCAGCTTCCACAGCATGTTGCAGAAGCCCAGCACGGCGTTGACCTGCAGTCCGTCCGACTTGCGGTTCAGCGGCGGTAGCGCGTGGTAGGCGCGGAAAATGTAGGAGGAACCATCGACCAGGAACAAATGGTCGCCCTTGGCAAGCGCCTTTACGGCGACCGGGTTCGGGGATGGTTTGGCCGGCTTTGCGGCGGCTTTGGGGGCTGTCTTCGGCATGGCCGAAAGTTAAGGATTTTTGCGCGGATTTACAGCCTCAAGGGCTGAGAAATTGCGCCCATCCCGCAGCTTTCCCCCGCTGTCATCACCCGCGCAGGCGGGTGATCCAGTATCCCAGAGGCCGGAGTTTGAGCCGAGATGCCGCGGCGTACTGGATCGCTTGGTCCCGGCTCCGCCAAGGCTTCACCGGGCCACGAGCTCACTCGGCCGCCGTAGCTTTAGCGAAGGCGGCAAGCCGGGCGAGGACACCTTGAGATGTCGCTAGACTCTACTCCGCCGCCTGGAGCACGGCACCGGGCTTTTTCGGCGCGATCCAGAACGCATCGGGGCGTTCGAACAGGAAATTGGCGCGCACGGCCAGCGCCACGCGCCAGATCAGGATCGCGCCGGCCACCCCGGCGACGGTGACGATCAGCGAGACAGTGCCGATATCCGATATCACACCGGTCTTCAGCAGGGCCGTCCGCGTCGCCGCCATCGGCAGGAAGAAGGCAAGATAGATGACGATCGAATTCTCCCCGCAATAGCGCAGGAAATCGAGCAAGCCGCCGCGCGCAAGCAGCGTCCCCGTGACGATGATGGCGCCGGCGCCCGCAAGCCCCAGCGCCAGCGAGATCACCGGCCACTCGCTCAGGCCATATTCGACCAGCGCGCCGTTGATCAGCGCCCACAGCACGAGACTCGCAATCGCCAGCATCGGTCGGCTGCGCGCCCGGTCCGACAGCGCGAACACGTAAGCCGCCAGCCAGTAGCCGGCGAAGAAGTAGACGAAGCGCGCGCAGAACTCGTTGATCACGGTCCAGCCGGTCGAGACATGCATGCTCTCCAGCAGCGCCGCAACGGCGAAGATCGCGAGCGGGGGTGCCCGACGTGTCAGTTTTGTGACGACGAAGAAGATCGGCAGCAAATAAATGAACCACAGCGTGCCGAACGGCTCGACGAAGGATTCCAGATACAGGTAGCCGACATGGGCCCAGCCGGACTCGGCGGCGAAGCCGGGCGCCTTGAAACCGAACTGGATGGTCACCCACAACACATAGAAATAGGCGAAATGCACCACCTTGCGGTCGAGATAGGTGCGCCAGTCGCGGTCGATCACGACGCCAAGGAAGAGGCCTGAAATCAGGAAGAAATCCGGCATCCTGAACGGCTTTGCGAAGGCCACCAGGGCATGCATGAAGCCGGTCTGGCCGGCGGCGGCCTCCACCCCGAGCACCGAATGCATCATCACCACCATGACGATGCAGATGCCCTTGGCATAGTCGACCCAGTCGATGCGGTGGCTCCCGGGGAGGCCTGCTGTGGCGGATGTACCGTTCGGAGTCATGGCTGTCCTGTTTCGGCGCGGCAAGGGCGCATGATCGGCTGGATCGGTTTCTTTCTCCTTTATTCATACAAACAACATGCCGCTTTTTCGGACCCGGGCCTTCCCTTGGGCCCGCGAATTTCCTAAAGACGCGAGGCGCGTTAACCATGAAAAACAGGTTCTTGCCATGCGAATTGCCATGATCGGCACGGGCTATGTGGGACTAGTGTCCGGCGCGTGCTTTGCGGATTTCGGTCACGACGTCACCTGCGTCGACAAGGACGAGAGCAAGATCGCAGCTCTCCACCGCGGCGAGATCCCGATCTTCGAGCCGGGTCTCGATGACCTGGTCGCGACCAATGTGAAAGCGAAGCGCCTCGACTTCACCACCGACCTGAGCAAGCCGGTCGCGGAAGCCGACGCCGTGTTCATCGCGGTTGGCACGCCGTCGCGCCGCGGCGATGGTCACGCCGATTTGTCCTACGTCTATGCTGCCGCGCGCGAGATTGCGAAGGCGATCTCCGGCTTCACCGTCGTGGTGACGAAATCCACCGTTCCGGTCGGCACCGGCGATGAGGTCGAGCGCATCATCCGCGAGACCAATCCGAAGGCCGACGTCGTCGTCGCCTCGAACCCCGAGTTCCTGCGCGAAGGTGCTGCGATCCGCGACTTCAAGTTTCCCGACCGCATCGTGGTCGGCACGTCCGACGAGCGCGGCCGCAAGGTGATGAGCGACCTCTATCGCCCGCTGTCATTGAACCAGGCGCCTTTGATGTTCACCGGGCGCCGCACCGCGGAGATGATCAAGTACGCAGCGAATGCGTTCCTTGCGACCAAGATCACCTTCATCAACGAGATCGCAGATCTCTCGGAAAAGGTCGGCGCCAACGTGCAGGAAGTTGCGCGCGGCATCGGGCTCGACAACCGTATCGGCACCAAGTTCCTGCACGCCGGTCCCGGCTTCGGCGGCTCCTGCTTCCCGAAGGACACGCGAGCACTGATCAAGATCGCACAGGATTATGACGTGAGCCTGCGCATCGTCGAGGCCGTGCTTGCGGTGAACGAGAACCGCAAGCGAGCGATGGCGCGCAAGGTCAGCCATGCGCTCGGCGGGGTGCTGCGCGGCAAGACCATCGCGGTGCTCGGCCTGACCTTCAAGCCCGACACCGACGACATGCGCGAGGCGCCGTCGATCCCGCTCGTCACCGGACTCCTGGACATGGGCGCGAAAGTGCGCGCCTACGATCCGGCCGGCATGGAACAGGCGCGGCCAGAGCTGCCGAACATCGAATACACCGAGGATGCCTATACCTGCGCCGTGGACGCCGACGCGCTTGTGATCGTCACTGAATGGGTGCAGTTCCGCGCGCTCGATCTCGACCGGCTGAAGCAGGTGATGGCGCAGCCTGTCGTCATCGACCTGCGCAACGTCTACCGTCCTGAGGACATGGCGGCTGCCGGCTTCGTCTATGAGAGCATCGGGCGGCCCGAATCGAAGAGCTGACGCCACGTATTGTTGTCATACCCCGCGAAGGCGGGGTATCCAGTAATCCGCGATCTTCGTGATGACCCGGATCTGGGTCTACTGGATCACCCGCCTTCGCGGGTGATGACGGATGCAGGATTTTGCCCCGCCATTTCGACACGCCCCTGCCGATCGATGCGGTGCTCGACGAGCTCTCGCGCACGCTCGCCGGCCGCAATGCGGCCGTGCTGGTCGCGCCGCCCGGCGCCGGCAAGACCACGCGCGTGCCGCTGGCGTTGCTGGATGAGCCTTGGACGAAGGGCAAAAAGATCATCGTGCTGGAGCCCCGGCGCATCGCGGCCCGCGCCAGCGCCGAGCGGATGGCGAAGACGCTGGGCGAGCGCGCGGGCGAGACCGTCGGCTATCGCGTGCGCTTCGGCTCGAAAGTGTCGCGCGCCACGCGGATCGAGGTCGTCACCGAGGGGATTTTCTCGCGGCAAATTCTCGATGATCCCGAGCTGAACGGCGTCGCCGCGGTCCTGTTCGACGAATTCCACGAGCGCTCGCTTGACGCCGACCTTGGCCTCGCTCTGGCGCGCGACGCGCAGACCGGCCTGCGCGAGGATCTGCGCATCCTCGTGATGTCGGCGACGCTGGATGGTGCCAGGATCGCAAGGCTGCTGGGCGATGCGCCGGTCGTGGAGAGTGAAGGCCGCGCCTTCCCGGTCGAAACGCGTTATCTCGGCCGCAAGACCGACGTGCCGCTGGAGCGGCAAATGGCGGACGCGATCGCCACAAGCCTGCGCGCCGATCCCGGCTCGGTGCTGGCATTCCTTCCGGGCGCCGCCGAAATCCGCCGCACCGAGAATTTTCTGAAGGAGCGCGTCCACGATGCCTCGATCGAGATCGTGCCGCTGTTCGGCGCGCTCGATGCCGCGGTGCAGGACCGCGCCATCGCGCCCGCGCCGAGAGGCACGCGCAAGGTCGTGCTGGCAACGTCGATCGCGGAGACCTCGCTGACCATCGAGGGCGTGCGCATTGTGGTGGATTCCGGCATGGCGCGCGTGCCGCGCTATGAGCCCGACATCGGCCTGACGCGGCTGGAAACCGTGCGCGCCTCGCGCGCCGCAGTCGACCAGCGCCGCGGCCGCGCCGGGCGCACCGAGCCGGGAATCTGCTATCGCCTCTGGGACGAGCCGCAGACCGCCTCGCTCGCCGCCTACACCCAGCCCGAAATCCTTTCCGCCGACCTGTCCACGCTGGTGCTCGATCTCGCGCAATGGGGTGTCACCGATCCTCACCAACTCGCCTTCCTCGATCCGCCGCCGGCCCCGGCGCTGAAGGAGGCAAGGAGCCTGCTGCACGAGCTCGGCGCGCTCGATGCCGACGGCCGCATTACGACGGAGGGGAAGAGCCTGCGCGCGTTGGCGCTGCCGCCGCGGCTGGCACGCATGATCGTCGATGCCAACCGGTTCGGCTCCGGCGAAGAGGCCGCCGAAATTGCCGCCGTGCTCACCGAGCGCGGCCTTGGTGGCGACAGCGCCGATCTCGATGCGCGGCTGGATCAACTCCGCCGCGACCGTTCGCAGCGCGCTTCCAGCGCGCGCGAGCTTGCGCGCCGCTGGGCGCAGCAGGTGGCTTCCGCCGAGAAGCCGAAAGGCGCAGGCGATCTCTCCACCGGCGTGATGCTCGCCTTCGCCTTCCCCGACCGCATCGCGCGCAATCGCGGCAACGGAAGCTTTGTGCTGGCCAACGGCCGCGGTGCGGCCCTTGAGCAAACCTCATCGCTGGCGCGCGCGCCCTACATTGCCGTCGGCGAATTGACCGGCACAGCGGCAAGCGGACGCATCTTGCTGGCGGCGCCGATCACGCAGGACGGGATCGAGGCTCATTTTGCCGACCAGATCGAAAGCACCGAGGAGGTGAGCTTCGACCGTAGCGCGATGGCGCTACGCGCGCGCCGCAGGCGCACCCTGCATGCGGTGACGCTGTCCGAGGCGCCGATGCCGCTGTCGCCCTCCGCAGAGACGGCCAAGGTCTTTGCGGATGGCCTGATCGCGGCCGGACTGGACAAGTTGCCGTGGTCGAAGGCGCTCAAGCAATGGCGCGACCGCGTGATGTTCCTGCGCAAGGCCGAAGGCGAAAACTGGCCCGATCTGTCCGATGCGGCGCTCGCCGCGACGAGCGGCGGGTGGCTCGCGCCCGCGCTCTACGACAAGACGCAGCTCAAGGATTTTTCCGCCGGCGAACTCTCCGATGCCGTGATGAATTTGCTGCCATGGGAATTGCGCGCGCGGCTGGAGCGCGAGGCGCCGACCCATTTCGAGGCGCCGACCGGCACCATGCTCGCCATCGACTACGAGGCCGAGCAGGGGCCGACCATCGCCGTTCGACTGCAGGAACTGTTCGGCCTCAACACCCACCCGTCAATTGCCAGGGGCGCGGTGCCGCTGGTGCTGGAGCTGCTCTCGCCCGCACAGCGGCCGGTGCAGGTGACGCGCGATTTGCCCGGCTTCTGGCGCGGCAGTTACGCCGCCGTCCGCTCCGATCTGCGCGGCCGCTATCCCCGCCATCCCTGGCCGGAGGATCCCGCCAACGCGACGCCCACGCGCCGGGTCAAACCGCGCGGCACTTGAACGCAATCCGTTAACGCTTCGCTCATCCTTTTCGTCAAAATGGCAGGCTTCGGCTTTGCGGCCTGGTCGCCGTTGGCCGCCCGCCGTGATGATATCGGCGGTCCCGTGAACCGGCGTGAGTGGCGCGATGCGTAACATCCTGTTCTTTGCCGCGATCATTGCCGGCGCCGGCGTGTTCATGGCCCAGATGGCGGACCGGATGGCTCCTGCATCCGCCCACACCAATGTGCCGCGCAACGAGGTCACGGTAGGAGTCGCTGCGATGCCTGCCGCGGGCCGCAGCATCTCGATCCCGCGCGATGCCCGCGGCCACTTCCAGACCGACGCCCGCATCGACGGCCAGCGCATCGACTTCATGGTCGATACCGGCGCCTCCGTCGTCGCGCTGAACGAAAAGTCCGCGGCCCGCTTTGGCCTGCGTCCCTCGCGCGGTGAATACAACGCCACCGTCACCACCGCCAACGGCACGCTGAAGGCCGCCCGCGCGCGCATCGCCATGATGGACGTCGGCGGCCTCATCGTCCGCGACGTCGAGGCCATGGTGCTGCCCGACGAGGCGCTTTCGGAAAACCTGCTCGGCCTGTCCTTCCTGTCCAAGCTGAAACGCTTCGAATACGCCAATGGCCGGCTGGTGATGGAGCAGTAGGCCGGATCGACCCTCCCGGGTGGGGGATTTGGGTGCTATATTGACCCCATGAACCGCTCAGACGCTCTTGAAACACTGCGACGCTCCGAACGCGCCCTGCGCGGACGTGGCGTCAAGCATGCTGCGCTCTTTGGCTCCATGGCCAGAGGCAATCATCGGCCGGACAGTGACATCGACATCATGATCGAAATTGATCCGGATGCGCGGATCACGGTCTTCGAGTATGTCGACCTCAAGGAATTCATCGCGGGCCTGTTCGACCGGCCGGTCGACGTCGTAAATCGCGACGGCCTCAAATCGCACGTTCGCCCCGCCGCTATGGCGGATGCTATCTATGCCTTCTGAGCGAGCCGACGGCGTTCTTCGAGATATCCTGCATCACATCGATTTGGCATCTCAATTTGTCAAAGACTTCGACCTGGACAGGTTCAAGGCGGACGTCCGAACGATCTATGCGGTCACCCGTTGTCTGGAGATCATCTCGGAAGCATCGCGAAGATGGCCGGCGGACTTGAAGGCGCGACATCCGCAAATGGCCTGGCGGCAAATGGCGGCGGCGGGCAACGTTTATCGCCATGACTATGAGGACGTTTTGGCGCAGCTGGTGTGGGACACCGTGCAAAAGGCGTTGCCGCCCCTAAGGGCGGTCATTGAAGAAGAAATCGTGCGCTAAAATTTGGGCAGCTAGGAACGTTTCCGGCCAAATCCGCCTTAATTCATCGCCAAAAGCCGCTATCCCGCCTTCCGCTGCGGCTGCGCATTCGCTATGGCTGCACGGTCCCTTCAGCAATTTTCGAGGCCACTTCTGATGTTTCCCAAGCCGAAATCCGCGCTGGTTCCCAATACCTATGCCTATGAATCCGAGCCGATGGTGAAGGCGACCGGTTTTCGCGAATACGACGCGCGCTGGCTGTTCGGCAAGGAAATCAATTTGATGGGCGTGCAGGCGCTTGGCATGGGCCTGGGTGCGCTGATCGCGGAGCTCGGCGCCAAGCAGGAGATCGTCACCGGGCACGATTTCCGCGGCTACTCCGCCTCGATCAAATACGCGCTGATCTCGGGCCTGCTTGCCTCAGGTTGCAGGGTCCATGACATCGGTCTTGCCGTGACGCCGATGGCCTATTTCGCGCAGTTCGATCTCGACGTGCCCTGCGTCGCAATGGTGACGGCCTCGCACAATGACAACGGTTGGACCGGCGTGAAGATGGGCGCCAACCGGCCGCTTACCTTCGGCCCCGACGAGATGACGCGGCTGAAGCAGATCGTCCTCAACTCCGAGTTCAAGAACAAGGTGGGCGGCTCCTACCAGTTCCACGAGAATTTTCCGGCGCGCTACATCGCCGATCTCACCAATCGCCCGAAGCTGAAGCGCAAGCTGAAGGTCGTGGTTGCTTGCGGCAACGGCACCGCGGGCGCGTTTGCGCCGCAGGTGATGGAGAAGATCGGCTGCGAAGTGATCCCGCTCGACACCGAGCTCGACTACACCTTCCCGAAGTACAATCCGAATCCGGAAGACCTGGAGATGCTGCACGCGATCCGCGACGCGGTACTGCAGCACAAGGCCGATGTGGGCCTTGGCTTCGACGGCGATGGCGACCGCTGCGGCGTCGTCGACAATACCGGTGAGGAAATCTTCGCCGACAAGGTCGGTGTCATGCTGGCGCGCGACATGTCGGCGAACCACAAGGATGCGCAGTTCGTGGTCGACGTGAAATCCACCGGCCTCTTCGTCACCGATCCCGTACTGCAAAAGCAGGGCGCGAGGACGACCTACTGGAAGACCGGCCATTCCTACATGAAGCGCCGCACCAACGAGGTCGGCGCGCTCGCGGGTTTCGAGAAGTCAGGTCACTTCTTCTTCAACAAGCCCTATGGCCGCGGCTATGACGACGGCCTGGTCTCGGCGATCGCGATTTGCGACATGCTCGACCATGCGGCCGGCAAATCGATGGCCGATTTGAAGAACGCGCTGCCGAAGACCTGGTCGTCGCCTACCATGTCGCCGCATTGCGCGGACGAAGCCAAATACGGCATCGTCGATGCGGTCGTGAAACATTTTGAGGCGGCAAAGGCCAAGGGCGAGAAGGTCGCGGGCCAACCGATCCGCGACCTCGTCACCGTCAACGGCGTACGCGTCACCGTCGAGGACGGCAGCTGGGGCCTGATCCGTGCCTCATCGAACAAGCCCGAGCTGGTCGTGGTGGTGGAAAGCCCCGTCGCCGAAAAGCGCATGCGCGACATGTTCGAGGCGATGGATTCGGTGCTGCGTACGCATCCCGAAGTCGGCGAGTATAATCAGAAGATTTGAGGCGGCGCGCGGGCCAAGCCGAAGGTTGTCGTCACCTGCGAAGGCGGGTGACCCAGTACGCCGCGGCCTCTCCATTCAATCGCTAGCGTCTCTTGAATACTGGATCGCCCGCTTTCGCGGGCGATGACAGCAGTAGGTTGGGCGCGAAGTGTGGCCTTACGCCGCCGGCACCGGCAGTGCGGTGACCGACTTGATCTTCTCCATCGCAAAGCGCGAGGTGACGTTCTTCAGCGGCACGGCGCTGATCAGCTTCTTGTAGAACACGTCGTAGCTCGGCATGTCCGCGACCACGACGCGCAGCATGTAATCGACGTCGCCGGCCATGCGGTAGAATTCCATCACCTCCGGCATGGCGCTGACGGCGTCGGCAAACTTGCGCAGCCAGGCTTCCGAATGGTCCGAACTCTCGACCGAGACGAACACGGAAATCCCGAGGCCAATCTTGTTCTGGTCGACCAGCGCCACCCGGCGCAGGATCACGCCGTCGGCCTCCAGCCGCTGGATGCGTTTCCAGCAGGGGGTCGAGGACAGGCCGACCCGGTCGCCGATCTCGGCGACGGACAGGGAGGCGTCCTCCTGCAGTACCGTCAGGATCTTGCGGTCGATGGTATCGAGCCGGCGGTTGGGCTCGTGCATGGGGACGGCGGCTAGGTCAGTCATGAGAAGAAATTTCCATAATGAAGGTTTGAAACCCTGATATAGAGAAAAATCTTCTCACGCAAGGTCTGCCTTGGTCGTGATCAGGTCTGGCGGGCAGCCTGGCCCTGGCCCAAAAACTCCATGACTTCAGCACGTTGCGGGCTCGCGAAGGCGCCCCCGAAGCGCGTGCATTTCAGGGCTGCGGCTGCGGAGGCGAATCGCAGCGCCTCCTGCAACGCCTGGCCCTCGGTGATGGCCAACGTGAAAGCGCCGTGGAACACGTCGCCGGCGCCCAGCGTATCGACGGTATGCACGGGGAAGGCGGGTGTCTCCTGCAACCCGCCGTGCTCGTCGAGCCAGATCGTGCCCCGCGGTCCGCGCGTGCCCGCGAGGAAGGATTTCGTCAGCTTGGCGATCTTGTGCAGCGCCTGGCCGTCATCGCTGACATCGGCGGTCTCCTGCAGCGGCTCGCTGGAGAACACCAGATGCGTCGAGGCATTCAGCAGGCCCTCTCGCAGCGACATCGCGCGGTCGACGTCGACCACCACGGGAATGCCGCGCCGGACCGCTTCGGCACAGAGATCGGTGCAGAATTCGGCACAGCGGCTTTCGGTGAGGATGGCGTGGCAATCCTCCAGCAGGGTGTCGAAATCAGGCAGCTTCACGTGCCACAATTCCGGATCGCGAAAGGTGACGATGGTGCGCTCGCCGGACGGGTCGATCATGACCGCCGAGATCGGCGTCACCAATCCCGGCATGTGGATAAGATGCTTTGTCTCGATGCCCTCATGCGCCATCTGCTCGAAAATGAAGCGGCTTGAGGTCTCACTTGCATCGCCCATCGGCCCGCAGATCGAGGCGCGGCCGCCAAGCCGCACGATGCTGATGGCCCCGTTGAGCGCGTTGCCGCCGCAGATTTCGGCGAAAGCAGTCGCGTTCTCCTTGGAACCGCGCGCGGGAATACCGGGGCTGTGAAAGGTGAGGTCGCGCACCGGCATGCCGATGCAGAGGACGCGGGGGGAGGTTTTAGGCGCGTTGGCCTGAAAGTTCATGCGAGCATCCGTCATGTCCGTTCACGGTCCTCAGTCAATGAAGTAAGGATGCGCCGGTTCCCGCTATGCGTTGCCCCCTTTTCCGCCGTGCAGCCACTGCCCGATCAGGTGGTGCGCGATGGCGAAGGGGTGCGCGGCAAAAAGGCCGTCGGGATGCTTGCGCTTGTGCATCAATTCGAGCTCAGCGCGATCGAACCAGCGCGCATCTTCGAGCTCGGTGCGGTCCACCACGATATCCTCATTGGTGGCGCGCGCGGTGCATCCGATCATCAGCGATGACGGATAGGGCCAGGGCTGCGTCATGTAGTAGTTCACGTCGGTGACGCGAATGCCGGATTCTTCGAGAATTTCGCGGCGAACGGCGTCCTCGATGGTCTCTGCTGCTTCGACGAAGCCGGCAAGGCACGAATACATGCCGGGCATGAAGTGCTTCTGCCGGCCGAGCAGCGCCTTCTCGCCCGAGTTCACGAACATGATCACGACGGGATCGGTGCGCGGAAAATGCTCGGCCTTGCATGTCGTGCATTCGCGCTTCCAGCCGCCTTCCTTCATGGAGGTGCGCGCGCCGCAATTGGCGCAATATCCGTGGCGCTGATGCCAGGTCACCAGCGATTTCGCCATTGCAATGGCTGACAGTTGCTCCGGCGGCAGCGCACCCTGCATCACCATGCCGCGCAGTTCGGTCACCGCGACATCGTTGCGGCCGATCAGCTTTTCAGCCGCAGCCGGCGCAATGCCCATGCCGAAGATCGGTGCGCCGTCGCGCAACCCTAAGAAGATCGTGCCGGAGTTGGCGCCGTAGCCCAGCGCCTCCTTGATGGTGAGCAGCACGCGGGGGCCGTCCTCCTCCTGCTTCGCGACCAGGGAGTCGCGGTAGATCACATAGGCCCGCGCGTTGTTCTGGCCTTCCATCGCGAACAGTTTCTCGTCATTGGTGCGCAGATGTGCGGCGCGATCGAGGACGTGGGTGACGAACGCGGGCTTGCCCAACGGATATGTGTCGAATGCAGACATTTTCTTGCTCTCAACCTAGCCAGATCTTGCGGCGCAATGCGCTGATGAAATTCTGTACCTCGGCCGCCTCATGGGCGAGCGGCGGCACCACGCCCCAGACCGGGCGCGGCCAGGCCGCGTCGCTGGTGCGGCGGGCAATGACATGCACATGAAGCTGCGGCACCACATTGCCAAGGGCGGCAATGTTGAGCTTGTCGCATTTGGTGACCTCCTTCAGGGCGCGCGCCACGCGCGAGATCTCGGTCATCAACTGTGCCTGCTCGACTTCCTCGAGATCGATGACCTCGAACGCCCCCTCGCGGCGCGGCACCAGCAACAGCCAGGGATAATTGGCGTCCTTGATCACGAGCACGCGGCACAGCGGCAGGTCGCCGATGTCGATGGTGTCTTGGGTGAGCTGTGGATGCAGCGACCAGGCGGCGGGCATTATTGGTTCCCAAACCCGATTTGAGCCGGGTCTAAAAAGTGCCTTCTGGAGGGCACTATCGGTGTCATATCAAGGCGTCATCACCCGCGAAAGCGGGTGATCCAGTACGCCGTGGCCCCTCAGCTTACGTCTGGACCGGCGTTTACTGGATACCTCGCTTCCGCGGGGTATGACAGCCTAGGGAGCGCTTGCTTTCCGGCCCTTTTGGCCCCAAATAGGGACCGGGAGATTGGCGGTGGACGAGCCACTCGCCAACCGGGT
>Ga0187815_10000103_pt1 | contig 41239 bp, 35 predicted proteins | sample NC_S_5_FD_132962 | JGI IMG/M metagenome (GOLD analysis project Ga0187815, IMG submission 132962) | Wetland sediment microbial communities from Neuse River Estuary, North Carolina, USA - ASW-S_5 | ecosystem: Environmental > Aquatic > Freshwater > Wetlands > Sediment | place: USA: North Carolina... | reverse complement strand
ATTTCTTCCTGCGCGGCCGCTTCGATGACATGCTGGATGGGCAGGATTGGGATTTCGTCGCCGACAATATCGTCTTCGTCGACGAGCGCCGCGCTTCGCACGCCGAGCCCGAGGTTCCTTCCTTCGACGCTGCGCCGCGCTTCCTCGATGTCGAAGGCTTCATCGACGGCAATATTTCCAGGCGCGGCGCATCGCGCGGCGAGATCGGCTTCCTCAAGCCGGTGATGCGGCGCGAATTCCTCAACGAGCACGGGCTCCGTTACGACGACAGCCTGCGTCTGGGCGAAGATTATGATCTCTATGCGCGGGCGTTACTGAAGGGCGCGCGCTACAAGATCGTGCATGGCTGCGGCTATGGCGCGGTGGTGCGTGCCGATTCGCTGAGCGGCCGCCACCGCACAGAGGATTTGAAACGCCTCTATGAGGCCGACCGCGCCATATTGGCATCGCAGGACATGCCGGAGGCGGTGCGGGCGGCGCTTATTCGCCACGAGCGCCACATGCGTGGCCGCTACGAGCTGCGTCATTTCCTCGACCGCAAAGCCGACAGCGGCCTTTTCAGTGCCGGACTGACCGCGTTGATGCGGCCAACAGCCTTGCCTGCGATCGTGGCAGGCATCGCTGCCGACAAGCTGGAGGCATTCCGCAGGAAGCAGAGCCCGGCCGAACCAGGCCCGATGCCCTTGCGCTATTTGCTCCCGGCCCGGATAGAGGCTCAGAAGTAATCTCTGCGTACGCCTTCCAGCACCTCGCGGAACTGCTCCTTTTTCTCGGACAATGCGCGGTCGGCGCTGAGTTGCGGCGCGGCCTTGCGCGCCTGCCGCAACGCCAGGATTGACGGCGCGGCCAACACCTTCTTCGCTGCCGAGCGCAGAGTCGATGCGGGCTCCGGCCTGGTAGCGACAAGGGTTTCGGCTACGTCCGGCTCTCTTGCATCGTCAACTTCGTGCGTGCGCTGCTCGAAGCTGATCCCCCAGAAGCGGGCGCCTTTGGTGACGGCCTCGGCGCGTGAAGAGATCGGGATTTGCCGGGGTTCATAGCGGACGCCCAGCGAGCCCGTCCAATCCTGCCATTTGAAGCTGTTGATGCTCCGCGAGGTCGTCACCGCAACCCAGGGCACGCGAAACGCGTCGGCGAGGATGGCGGCGTGCATCGATTCGGCCACCACCAGTTCGGCCTGCGCGATCGCACGGATCACGCTCTTTGCCTCGCCGCAGGGGTCGACATAACCGAGCCCGGCATCCCGGCACACCATGGGCCAGATACCGCCGACCGTCGATTCCCAATGCGGCACGAAGATAGCGCCGCCGGTTCGGACCAGATTTTGGAACTCCGGCATCTCGGCCACCATGACGGCCGGGTCGACGATGCCGAGCCGTTCGTGCAGCCCAAGCTTGCGTGCCGTAAGCGGCCCGCGCACGGCGCGCACGTCCCATTCGGCCGTGTTGGAAAGATCAGGCGCGCTGCCATAGCCGAAGCCGCTGCCGACAACGAGTTTCCTTACGCCCGGTGGCAGCAGCGTCTTATTGAGCACTGTGCCGACACCAACAAGCAGCGTTTGAGGATGGACGTTCCGCAGGCCGGGCAGCAGGAAATCCCAGAGCCACAGATTGAGATCGTCGCCGAAATTGCCGTGGGCGGATTCCCAATAGAAGGGGTGCATGAAGTTCGCTCCCTATTTGGCTATCTTGCCGATGGCGAGTTGCACGGCGCTGTGCAGGATTTTCGGGTCGCGCCACGCCCACTGCGCCAGTTGCCTCAGTTGCGGCGTCTTGCGGGCCTTCACCAACCGCGCCTGCCCCCATAATGCCTGGTTACGCGCCGTCTGCTTGTAGGCCTCGATCGAAGCCCTGTCCTCGGCGCAATGGGGAAAGCGGCTTTCCAGATGGTCCAGCGCGATCCAGGTGTTGAACTGCTGCTTCAGGAAAAGTGGCGAATCGCTGCCCATACCGTGGAAGATGTTGATGCCTTCGCCTCGCGTCGCGCCGACCGCTTCCGACAGCACGGTGCGGCGCGCATTTCGCACGCAGTCATAGAAGAACAGCACGTCCTCGGCCGCCAGGCGGAGCGCCGCCTCGAAGCGAACCTTGCGGAACAGCGCCTCGCCAATGACCATGCAAGACAGATGCAGGAAGCTCCAGTTCCGCAGCATGGTTCCGGCGAGGTCGGGAATTTCGACGATGGGCGGATCTTCGCTGAGCCTTATCATCTCGGTGGAAGGGGCCAGGTCGGCGACGCCGAAGTGGTAGTAGAATTCCTCGCTCCCCTTGATCGACGCCCAGTAACAGTCCGCATCAAAAAGTGAGAGGCCGGCCACGGCATTCTTCAGATGGTCCTGCGTCCACTCGTCATCGGAATCGAGGAAAGCGGCATAGAGGCTGTCGGCCGGCACATGGTCCAGCCCCATGTTGCGTGCGCCACCGGGGCCTGCATTAGGTTGTTTTATAAGGGTAATTTGCGCTCGCTCTTCCAAAGAGAATCCCTGGAGGTCGTTTTCGGCGGGCAATGGCGAGCTGTCGTCGACGACGATTATCTCGAAGTCCGGATGCGTTTGGGCAAAGACCGAGCGGAGCGCGCGGGCCAGGATTCCGGGCTCGCGCTGGTAGTAGGGGATGATGACAGTGCACTTCGTCATTTTTTCGCGCCTTCAGGAGTCTAGGGCCGATCGGCCCCGGTAGATTTCCAGTCGGTGCCCCCCGCAGGGCTCGCTGACGAACTGGGTCCGATCTCGAAAGGAACGGCGCTCGTCCATGCCAACAACAGTTAACCTGAGAACCGTGACAAACAGTGTCGGCTGGAGCGTGCTCTCCAAGACCAGCACATTCGGGCTGAAATTTGTCACCGTCCCGATCCTGGCGCGTATCCTCACACCGCAGGAGTTCGGCGTGGTGGCCGTCGCACAGACAGTGGTGATGTTCCTCACCATGATCGGCAGCGCCGGGCTTTCGGCCTCGCTGGTGCTCGAGCGCGAGGAGGATGAGGAGACGGTGCATTCCGTTTTCTGGGTCAATCTCGCCGTGGCACTGGCGATGGCGGCCTGCATCTACATATGGGCCTCGCCCTTCGCCGGCTGGCTGGGCGCTGAGGATGCCGCCTACCTGCTCAGGGTCATGGCGCTTCTGGTGCCGCTGCAATTGAGCGGCGACGTCGCCTATTCGCTGCTGGCGCGGCGCATGGCGTTCCAGAAGGACGCCGCCTGGAGCGTGTTTTCCGAATCAGTCGGGGCCATCACCGCCGTTGGCCTGGCCGTGTACGGCTTCGGCGTGTGGTCATTGGTGGCGCAGCTCTTCGTGTCCGCGATCGTGCGGCTGGGCGGCCTGTTCTATGCGACCGGATACCGGCCGAGATTCGTGCTGTCGCTGGGCAAGGTCGGCGCGCTGACCAAGTACAGCCTTGGTATCATGGGCTCGGAGCTTTTCAACTTCATCACCTTCCAGTCGCCGCTGGTGGTGGTGTCGCGACATCTGGGCCTTTCGGATGCCGGCGCCTATTCGGCCGCCAACCGCTTTTCCAGCATTCCCAACCAGGTGCTACTGGCGGGGCTGATGGGCGTGCTGTTCCCGGTCTTCAGTCACATGGGCGACGACCCCCGCCGCCGCACGGATGCGCTGATGCTGAGCACGCAGGTGACGACAGTCGCACTGGCGCCGATGATGTTCGGCCTGTGGGCGGTGGCGGAGCCCGGCATGTTCCTGATCTTCGGCCAGCAATGGGTGCATGCGTGGCCTGTGCTCGGCCTGCTCGCCGTTTCGAAAGGCATCATGTCGCCCTGCAGCACCTATATTCCCTTCCTCAAGGGCGCCGGCCGTTCCAACGTGCTGTGGTGGGTCGCGATGTTGCGCGCGGCGCTCGTCTACGGCCTTGTCAGCTACGGCGCCATGACCGGCGGCCTCTTTGCCGCAATGGTATGGCTCTGCGTGGCCAATGCGATAACGCTGGTTTTCTACTCATGGTCCGTCTTCCGCACCAACGGCACGGCGTTCCTGTCCAGCTTCTACGTGACGACGCGGCCGATGATCGCCTCCATCATCATGGCCGTCGCGGTACGTTTCCTGCTCGATCACGTCAGGGCCGGGTTGCCGGGCGGCCTGTGGTGGAACGCGCTGTCGCAAGTGGCGGTGGGCGCGGTTGTCGGCGCGGCGATCTATGGCATCCTGCTGGTTTTGACCGAACGCGAACTCCTCAGGAAACTGTTAGAGCTCTGGCAACGGCGAAACCCCCAGCCGGCACGCGCGGACCGATAGTGTGAAACCACGCGCAATCCGGCCGAGGGCCGTGGAGGGGCTGGCAACTTTTCGTTACCAGGATGCGCGCGCGGGCAAATAGGGTTTCCCTTGAAAACGTCGCGATCTGTGCGCCCGCACAGTTTGCCGGCTTCGGACTCATTAATCCGCGCTCATAAAAAGTTACCGGCCTTTCTCCCGAAATCCGGCCGGGTGCCACATTACCATCTCCTGGCAGGCCTATCTGCATTGCAACCTTCGCTCGAAATTGAAGCGGGCCCATGTCGGGTCTGAACAGAAAGTAGGACGTCCACGATGTTGAAAATCCAGGTGCGGAACCCCGTAGCATACCTTTTGTCGGGAGCTGTCGTTCTGTCGGCGCTGGTGTTGCCGGCGCAGGCGGAAGACGCCGGCCAGGCCTCCGGCAAATCCTTCGTGGAGACTTTCGACCGGCTCGACACGCAGCGATGGTACATTTCAGACGGCTGGTCGAACGGCGATCATCAGAACTGCACCTGGTCCGCCAAACAGGTCAGCGTCGCGGGCGGCAAACTCAGGCTCGGCTTCGCCAAGCAGGATTACAAGGAGCGCCAGCATGTCTGCGGCGAGGTGCAGACCAGGGGACGATTCGGATACGGCGCCTTCGAGGTGCGCATGAAGGCGGTGGCTGGTTCCGGGCTCAACACAGGCTTCTTCACCTATATCGGCCCCGTCGACAAGCAGCCGCATGACGAGATCGACTTCGAGGTTCTGGGTAAGGATCCCTCGAAGGTGCAGGTCAACCAGTATGTGAACGGCAAAAGCGTCGGCAGCGCCAAGCTGGCGGACGTGACCGGTGGCGCCGACAAGGATTTCCACGATTATGCTTTCGTGTGGGAGAAGGATCGGATCGCCTGGTATGTAGACGGCAAACTCGTCGACGAGGCCACCGATCCCGCCAAGCTTCCCAGCCACGCCTCCAAGATATTCCTGAGCCTGTGGGGCAGCGACACGCTGACCTCGTGGATGGGCTCCTTCAAGGAACCCGGCGCGCCCGTCGCGGCCGAGGTGGATCGTGTCGCCTATACGGCGCTTGGCGACCCCTGTCAGTTTCCCGAATCCATCGTCTGCAAGCTGAAAAAGGGTACGCAATGAACAACGTAGCCTATCGGCATATGGCACCTGACCGACAAACGCACCGTCGGTGAGCAACTCCATGCTGCATGTCCTCTACCTGGTCCATGATCTGTGCGACCCGGCGGTCGGTCGACGCGTGTCGATGCTGCAAGCGGGGCGCGCGCACGTCACGCTTGCGGGGTTCCGGCGTCGCGAAACGGTGCCCGGATTTGGTGGCATCGCGCCGATCGACCTTGGCATGACCGGCGACCGCGCCTTCGGCCAACGCCTGGTGGCGGTGGGCAAGGCCGCGCTGTCACTTGGCGCGAAGCTGAAAGACGTGGCGAGGCCCGACATCATCATCGCGCGCAATCTTGAGATGCTGGCGCTGGCCAACCGGGCGCGCGCGACCTTCGGGGCCGACATCCCGATCGTATATGAATGCCTCGACATCCATCGCCTGCTGCTCGGGCAGGGTGGCGTGGCCAGGGTCATGCGCGGTGCGGAGAGGTATTTAGGGCGCGATGCGGCGCTTCTCTTGACCAGCTCGCCTGCCTTCGTGCGGGATTATTTCGAAGCTTATGGGCAGTCACGTGCGCCTATGCTCCTGCTCGAGAATAAGATGCTGGACCTGTCCGGCGTGGCACAGGCATACCGGCCGGCGCTCCCGCCGCAGGGGGACGAACCATGGCGCATCGGCTGGTTTGGCGCGTTGCGCTGCGCCAAGTCGCTCCAGCTTCTCTCGGCCTTCACCCGCGCTATGCGCGGTCGTTTCGAGGTCGTTCTGCGCGGCCGTCCAGCTTATGTCGAGTTCGTCGATTTCGACGGTTTCGTCGGGGCCGAGCCGCATATGCGCTTCGAGGGCGCCTATCGAAACCCCGACGATCTGCCCGCCATCTATGGCGAGGTGCATTTTTCCTGGACCATCGATTTCTTCGAGGAGGGCATGAATTCAAGCTGGTTGCTGCCCAACCGGCTCTATGAAGGCTGCCGCTTCGGCGCGGTGCCGATCGCCATGAAGGGCACGCAAACGGCCCGTTTCCTCACCGAGCGTCGTCTCGGCCTGTTGCTCGACGAGCCGAAGGCAAAAACGCTCGTCGCACTGCTCGGAAGCATTACCGCAGAAGATCATGCAACCCTGCGCGCCGCCGTAGCGGCGCAAGGCAGCGACACCTGGGTCTGCGGAGCCGCCGAATGCTGCAAGCTGGTCGAGCAGCTCAGCCAAATTGCAGGCGACCGTCATTCCAACGCTTTTCTGGAGGTCGCGGCGTGAGCACGGAAATTCTCGACAGGCCTGAAACCCTTGCGCAGCCGGCTGTCTCTGGCCGCTGCATGGTCGTTATTCCCTGCCTCAACGAAGTCGACCATATCGGCGACCTGATCGACCAGCTTCTGGAACCGTCCGAGCGGCTAGGCATGAAGATCGTGGTGGCCGACGGCGGCAGCACGGACGGCACGCGCGCCACGGTGCGCGAGATCGCCGTCGCCGCGCCGCGCGTCGTCCTGCTCGACAATCCGCGCCGCCTGCAAAGCGCCGCGCTCAACCTTGCCGTGGCCGAATACGGCCACGAGGTCGACTACCTCATCCGCATCGATGCCCATGGTGGCTATCCGGATGACTATTGCGACCAGCTTCTGGAGGACGCGCACGAAACCGGCGCGGATTCGGTTGTCGTATCGATGGCCACGATGGGGTTCGGGCCATTCCAGAAGGCAACGGCCGCGGCGCAGAATTCCAGGCTCGGCAATGGTGGCTCGCCGCACCGCGAGGGCGCTTCGGGTCATTGGACGGATCATGGCCACCATGCGCTCATGCGCGTCGAAGCCTTTCGTGCGGTCGGCGGATATGACGAAAGCTTCAGTCACAACGAGGATGCGGAACTCGACCATCGGCTAGCCGCCGCCGGCTATCGCATCTGGATGACCGACAAGACCGTCATGACCTACTATCCGCGCGCGACGGCTGCGGCGCTGTTTCGCCAATATCTCGGCTACGGCCGGGGCCGCGCGAAGAACATCCTCAAACATGGCACGCAGCTCAAGCCCCGGCAGGCCATCCCGCTTCTCGTGCTGCCGGCGGTGGCGGGTATGTCGCTGGCGGTACTCAGCACAACCGCCCTGGTTCCGGCCTTCCTTTGGGCTGCGGCCTGCCTTGGCTACGGTGCCTGGATGGCGGTGAGCCAGCGCAATCCGCATGGCGCCCTGGCCGGAGTGTCGGCCATGATCATGCATCTGGCCTGGTCCACCGGCTTCTGGCTGGAATATCTGAAGGCGTGGCGCCAGCAGCCCTGGAAGCGGGGCGGGGTGCAGGCGTCATGAGCTTCAGGCCCGAAGGTTCCCCGGCGTCGGTCGACATCTGCATATGCACCTACCGGCGACTTTATCTTGAGCAGACGCTGCGCTCGCTTGTCGCGCTCGACTTGCCGGACGGGCTGGAGGCGCGGGTCATCGTGGCGGACAATGATGTGCAGCCCAGCGCGCGAGAGCTGGTTAGGGCTGTTTCACTGGCGCTGCCTTTCGAGCTGCGCTACATCCATTGCCCAGCCTCCAACATCTCGCTGGCCCGCAATGCCTGCCTCGATGCGGCGGATGGCGATTTCCTCGCCTTCGTTGACGACGATTCTACCGTCTCGCCGGGCTGGCTGGCGGAACTGGTTGAGACGGCCGAAATAACCGGTGCCGATGCGGTGTTGGGGCCGGTGCGTGCGGTCTATTCATCCTCCGCGCCCGGCTGGATGCGGCGCGGCGACTTCCATTCCACCGAGCCCGTCTGGGTGGATGGCAAAATCCGCACCGGTTATAGCGGTAACGTGCTGCTCCGGCGCGCATCGCCCCATGTCGAGAGCCGGCGCTTCAATCTGGCGCTTGGCCGTACCGGGGGCGAGGACACGGAATACTTTTCGCAGCTTCATCGTGCCGGCGGGAGGATTGCCTATGCGCGCGATGCCATCGTCTACGAGCCGGTCACCGCCACGCGCGAGCGCTTTTCCTGGTTGGCGAAGCGGCGCTTCCGCTCGGGCCAGACCCACGGCCGGTTGCTGGCTCAGCGGCATGCGCAGCTGCCGCAAGCATGCCTGGCAGCCACCAAGGCAGTTTTCAGTTTCAGCGCCGTACTTGCCTTCGCTGCAATCCCCCATCGGCGTAACCGACAGGCGCTGCGGGGGCTGATGCATGTCGGTGTGGTCAGCGGCCTGCTCGGCCTGCGCGAAATCCATCTCTATGGCGATGAGCCGGCAAAGGAGCGGACCCATGCAGCCTGACGTCAGCTTCGTCATTGCCGCCTATAATGCGGAGGCCGGCATCGCACGAGCGATCGAAAGCGCGCTGGCGCAGCGAGACGTGTCGGTCGAGGTGGTGGTCGTGGACGATTGCTCGCGCGACCGCACAGTCGAGATCGCACGCGCCTTTCCGCCACAGCAGGTCAAGGTGATCGCGCTCGACCGCAACCGCGGTCCCGGCGGCGCACGCAATGCGGGCCTTGATGCCGCGAGCGGCCGCTGGATCGCTATTCTCGATTCGGACGATACGGTTCATCCAGACCGCCTGCGCCGCCTGATCGACCGTGCCGAGGATGGCGGCGCCCTGATCGCCGTCGACAATCTCGAAGTGGTCGAGGAGGGCGCGGGCGATCCGAAGACCATGTTCGAAACGGATTTCCTTGAAGCGCTTCCCGAACTCGACCTTGCCGCATTCATCGCCGGCAACCTCATGTTCGAGGGGCGGTTTTCCTTCGGCTATGTGAAGCCGCTTTTTGAACGCGCCTTCATCCAATGCGAGGGCCTTCGTTATGACGAGTCCCTGCGCATCGGCGAAGACTATTTGCTGCTGGCCTCCGCGCTGGCGCGGGGCGGGCGCTGCATCGTCGAGCCGCGTGTCGGCTACAGCTATCACATTCGCGGCGGGTCGATCTCGCGCGTGCTGGAACTGCATCATGTGGAGGCGATGCTGGAAGCCGACGCCGAGTTCGTTCGCGCGCACCGGCTCGATCCGGAGGCGCAGCTCGCGCAGGCGCGGCGCACGAGGAGCCTGCAGCAGGCGGCCTCCTTCCTGCTTCTGGTCCGCCAGCTGAAGGAGGGAACGCCGCTGCGAGCGGCAGGCACGGCGCTGCGCGATCCGGCTGCGCTCAGGCACCTCAGGATGCCGATAGCGGCGCGGCTGCGTCGGCTGGCGTCGTCGCTCCAGCCAGCAGGGCCGCAGGCACGGCTCACATGACGGAACCATTTGAATCGGCGGGGGCCCCGATCTCAAACAGGGAAGATGCAATGAGAAAAGTCAGAAAAGCGGTGATTCCGGTAGCGGGCCTGGGTACGCGTTTCCTCCCGGCGACAAAGGCAATGCCCAAGGAGATGCTGACGGTGGTCGACCGGCCGGTCGTGCAGTATGCAGTCGACGAGGCGCTGGAAGCCGGGATCGAGCACATCGTCTTCGTCACCGGCCGCAACAAGCATGTCATCGAGGACTATTTCGACATCCAGCCCGAACTGCTCGACACATTGACCCGCTCGGGCAAGAACGAGCAGCTTGCCTCACTGAACCGGCTTCAACTGCAGCCGGGCATGATAAGCTTCACCCGCCAGCAGGCGCCGCATGGGCTCGGCCACGCGGTCTGGTGCGCGCGCGATATCATCGGGGATGAACCGTTCGCGCTGCTTTTGCCCGACATGGTGTCCTATGGCGAGAAGGGCTGCCTGTCCGGGGTGATGGACCTTTACGAACGCACCGGCGGCAATGTGGTCGCCGTCGAGCAGTGCGACCCCAGGGAGACCGGCAGCTACGGCATTGTCGGCAAGGGCACCAAAGTGGGGTCCGGCTTCGCCATCACCGGCATGGTCGAAAAACCCGCGCCGGAGGCTGCACCGTCCAACTACTACATCAACGGCCGCTATGTGTTGCAGCCGGACATCTTCGACATTCTCGACACGCAGGAGCGCGGCGCCGGCAACGAGATACAGCTCACCGACGCCATGGTGCGGCTGGCGCGAAGCCAGCAGTTCTTCGCCGCGCCCTTCGAGGGTCGCACGTTCGACTGCGGCTCCAAGGACGGCTTCATCCAGGCCAACGTCGCCTTCGCGCTGGCCCGCGACGACATCCGCGGCATGGTGTTCGAACCGATCGAGATGATGGTTTCACGCATGCGCCGCACACAGGCGGCCTGAGCAATCAGAACTCAGAAACAGAGGCCGCAGCAGCATGCTGCGGCCGGTCCTTTTCGAAGAAGCCGTGCTGGCAGGCAAGTTCATGAACCATGGAAGTTTCCCATTGAAGAACCGAGGCATAATGCCGGCCGCAGGCGCGGACGACTTCATCGATCTCGATGCACTGCTGGCCGCCGCACGGCGGCGGATGCGGCTTGTCGGCCTGTTCGCGCTGTTGGGGCTGGTGCTTGGCACCGTCTATCTCGTCTTCACGCCGCCGCGGTACACGGCTTCGACCCGCATCCTGCTCGATGACAGCCTGACCAGGTTCGCCGAGGACAAGCAGACGCCGCCGGTCGGGCCGCAGGCCGATGCGATGGTGCTGAGCGAGGTCGAGATCCTGAAATCCAGCCGGTTGGCCCGGTCGGTGGTGCTGGCCCAGAAGCTCCAGGACAATGACGCCTTCCTCAACCCGCCGCACTCGCCGCTTGCCTGGCTCAAGGCCACTGTGAAGTCGGCGTCCGGCCTGTTCTCGTCCGCACCGGCATCGTCAGGCGGAGCGGCGGAGAATGCCAGGATCGGCAAGGCTGTCGCGCTGTTGCAATCCGGCCTCACCGCCGAGCGCGTCGGGCGCAGCCTTGTCATCGACCTTTCTTTCGAGGACCACGATCCCAAGCTGGCCGGCGCGATTACGCGCGCCTATGGGGACGCTTATCTCTCCGATCATCTTGATGCCAATTTCGACGCCACCCAGCGCGCCACCGTGTGGCTGCAAGGGCGCCTGGACGATTTGCGCGACAGTTCGCAGAAGGCAGCGCTGGCGGTCGAGCAATTCAGGGCCAAGTCGGGGCTGACGGCGGCACGCGGCGAACTGATCTCGGAGAAGCAGCTTTCCGACCTGAACAGCCAGCTTATCCTGGCGCAGGCTGACACCGCCAATGCACAAGCCCGCTACGCCCAGTTCAAGGCGATCGTCGACAGTGGCCCCGACAATGCGGTCAAGAATGCAACCATTCCGGCGGAAAAGGGAACCAATGGCAGCAATGCAAGCGCCATCAATGACATGAAGTCGCGCTATCTCGGTATTTCAAAACGCCAGCAGGATATTTCGGCGCGCTTCGGCGAGGATCATCCGCAGGCAGTGACGCTGCGCCGCGAGGAAGCCGACCTGACGAAGCAGATTTTCGCCGAGCTTCAGCGCCTGACCGAGAGCTATCGCAACGAATATGAGGTAGCCAAGGCGCGCGAGGATTCGCTTCGTGCCAATGTGGACGAGCTTGCCGGAAGGAACTCGAAGTCAGGCAAGGACCAGGTCGAGCTGCGCGATCTGGAACAGAAATCGCAGGCGCTCACCACGCTCTATCAGGCATTCCTTGCCCGCTATGAGGAGGCAGCCCAGCAGCGCTCGTTCCCGATCGCGCAAGCCCGGGTCATCTCACAGGCCGACGATCCGACCACCGCGACCAGTCCACGCAAGGCCATGGTGCTGGGGCTGTCGCTGGTGCTTGGCTTGTTTGCCGGCGTGGCCGTTGCGGCGGCGCAGGAATTTCGCGAGCGCTTCTTTCGCACCGGCGACGACGTGCGCGATGCGCTGAGTATGAACTTCCTGGGCTATCTGCCGGCGATCGGCAACCGGCTTGTCGAGCCTGCCCGCAAGAATGTTCCGGAAGCCGAAAACGCGCGTGAACCCGGCCCGGAAACGATCACGCCGCGCATGCTGCGGGTGGCGATCAACGCGCCAAGTTCGGCGTTCGCCGAAACGTTGCGCAACGTCAAGCTCGCCAGCGACATCGTCCTTCACCACGGTGACTGCAAGGTCATCGGCTTCGTTTCCATGTTGCCCCGCGAGGGCAAGACGACGGTGGCCGCCAATTTCGCGGGACTTCTGGCCGCCAACGGCGCGCGGACGTTGCTGATCGATGCCGACCTGCGCAACCCCGGCCTGAGCCGCAGCATGCCGGTGCTGCCGGACAAGGGGCTCGTGGAATCGATCGTGGGCGAGGTGCGCTGGCAGAATGTGTGCCTGACCGACCGGAAGACACGACTGGCCATCCTTCCCGTTGTCGGGCACCGCAGGCTGTCGCACACCAGCGAGCTGATTTCCGGACCGGGCATGGCCAATCTCATCGAGGAAATGCGTCACTCGTTCGACTATATCGTGGTGGACTTGCCGCCGCTTGGCCCGGTCATCGACGCGAAGGCTTTCGCGCCGCTCGCCGACGGTTTCGTACTGGTGACGGAATGGGGCGCGACGCCGCGCGTGCTGGTGCACAAGCTTCTGCAGGCCGAGAGGCAGATCGCCGCCAAGACGCTCGGCGTGGTCCTCAACAAGACGGACATGAAGACGCTGTCGCGCTACGGTTCGTTCGGCGGGGCCGAACAATATCTCGACCGCTACGCTTCCTACTATGTCGAGAACGTTGCACCGGGCGGCAAGGCCAACCGGACGGAGCCGGCATGAGCTCTTTAGGGCAGGGGTTCGCACGCCGCCTGAGCGCATGTTAAGCGGGGTCGCATTTCTTGAATCGTCAACCGCCGGCAAATCCCATACGGTCGACGCATGTGCCGGTCCTGACGCTCCGGCGCCGCGTCGCGTCTCCGTGCTTCGCCTCCTGGGAGATCGCATTCCGACCGCCGCCCCTGATATCGGGGCCGATCAAGTCCACGAAGGAGACGAAGCTTGAAGACTGCCAGCGATTCTTCCTTGCAACCGGCCATTTCCCGCGTCCCGCCGGAATTGTCGGAGCGCGTCAGGATCGTGCGCTTCCTGTGCATCTTCTTCATGATGTTCGTCCACATTCAGCCGGGAATAGCGGAGAATGTCTATGACCGCGATGCCGGGTTCTTCGACATCGTCTATTTCATCTTTTCGCGGCTCCTGGGGCTCAGTTCGGTTTCGCTGCTCTCAATCGTATCCGGCTATTTCGTCGTCGCCAGCCTGTTCAAGTCGGGCGTGGTGCAATTCGTCAAATCCAAGCTGCGCACGCTGATCGTTCCGCTGATTGCCTGGAATCTGCTGATGCTGGCATTGCTGGTTGCCTATGGCTTTGCGACCGGCAAGTGGCAGGACATGCCGGAACTTTCGGTCATGGGCCTGGCCAATGCCATGCTTGCGCTCACCAGATGGCCGGTGGATGTGCCATTGTGGTTCCTGCGCGATCTTTTCGTGTGCTGCCTGTTGTCGCCGCTTCTCTATTCCGGGCTTAAGCGGTTCCCGGTCGTCACCATTGTCGCGCTGATCGCTTTCATGATGCTTGGCGATGGTCTTCTCATCCTGCAGCGCCCGCAGCTTCTTCTGTTCTTCGGGCTGGGCATGTGGCTGCGCATCGCAGGCCCCGACACGCAGACAATCGACCGTGCGGCACGGGTGCTGACGGCAGGGCTGGTGGTGATGGTGGCGGTGTTCCTGACCATTCGCATCGAGCGGATTCTTCTGAGCGAAATGGATGACAACCTGCGGCTTGTCCTCGATACCTTGCTCAGGATCACCATGGCCGGCGGGTTCTGGTTGCTCAGCGGAGCGATCCGGCACACCGCGCTGGCAGCCCATTGCATTCGACTCGAGCCCTACGCGTTCTTCCTGTTTTGCAGCCACGCGATCCTGTTCAATTTTGGCGGCATCGTCTTTCGCCGCTTCTTCGGCAATTACGGCTCAGACCTGTTTCCGATCACGTTCTTCTCGCTGCCGGTCATCGCAGTCGTCTGCGCCATCGTCGGGCTTCGTGCCATCGGCGGATCACGAACGCTTTTGTTCTTCTTCAATGCCGGGCACAGCGCCCCAATGGCTAAAAGGGTACAGGCCGCCTGGTAGCGGAAATCCGCAACGCCAAGGCGCGGCAGGCATCAATATTCGCCAGGCGATAGGGGCTTTGAAGCTCGCATCCGCGACGCCACGACGGCCAGCCATATCATCCACACCAGGCTCAAGACCCATGCCAGCACGATCGCCACCGACTGGGCTGCCGAAAAACCCTCGGTGCCGGCCACCCAGCCCTGCGCCAGATAGGTGAGACCGGAGAGCCCCATCAGGTAGGCTATCGGCCGCGGAACGGAGACCGCGCGCGCTGCTGCGGTCGCGAACAGAAGCAAGGCGAGGCCCAGCGTGAAGTCCTGGTAGCTCCTCATTCCCCATTCCAGCCAGCGGATTGCCTCGGCGCTTGCGAATCGCGCTGCCTTCTCGGCGTCGGGAGCGCTCGCCCAGGCGTTCACGGCCTGTTTGAGCGCCACCCCGTCGATTGCCTGGAGGGCGCCGTATAGCGCCAGCGTCGCCGCCGCTGCAGCAGCACCCAGTCTACCCAGCAACCTCGAAGTTCCAGTCTGAACATCCAGGGCAAACGACAAAGCGAGCAGTCCCGCGAGCAGGATAGCCATGCTCGCGAATTGGCCGAAGTGCACGGCCGTCCATATCCCGTTGCCCGCGTAGGTGACGAAGATGGCGTGATGATCATTGGCGTCGCCACCGGCGTGAAACTGGGTGACGATGATGTAGAGGATTTGTCCCATAAGCAGCAGCCAGGCCGAAAGGCGCAGCGCCGCACGCAAGCTGATTGTTTCGTTGTTCACGATCATGCTCCTTTCAACAAGGCCGCTTCATGCGAAGGTCGTGGCGGGAGAGACCGAAGTCCTCGAGCTGTTTGTCGCTGAGGCCGGCAAGTTCAAGAGTGGTTTGACGGCGGCGGCGATGCAGGACCAGGCCGTTGATGAGACGGGTGATGAACATGTGGGGCTCCATTTTTGATGGAGCGGATATAGGCCTCGGCACCGTCGCCGACTTGAATGCAGGGGCTATGCACTGTCCCGCAACTTCATCTCGATTCCTGGCGAGATTCATGCCAAACAAGTGCATGGAGATTGCGGGGATCGGCAGGGTCATCTTCTGGGCGGGAGGCAGCCTATGGATCGGGCAAGCGATTGCGCCGATCCAGTTCCATTCTCACCATGCCATCCAGATCTGCGTGGGGCTGCCTGCTCCCGTGCAGTTTCGAGCGAACGATACGGCAGCTTGGGAAGCCCATAGCGCCGCGGTCATTCCGCCAGACCTGACCCACGCGTTCCAGGCGCCGGGAAGGATGGTGGCGCACTTGTTCTGCGAACCGGAGTCCGTCTTGGGCCGTGGCCTTCTGGCACGGTTCGGACGCGCGCGGATCGTGGGTGTCCCGCCGGAGGAGGTTGCGCCGCACGCCAAAGCTCTCCGCCTGGCGTATGACGACGGGATTGCGGACGAAGAACTCGAGGATGTTGCGCTCGATGTCCTCTACGCTCTTTCCGGAGGCGCCCCGGCCGGCCTTGTCGATCAGCGGGTCATCCGCGCCACTACCTTCATTGCCGCAAGGCTGGCAGAGCCGCTTACTCTCGAAGAAGTGGCAGACAGCGTTGGGCTCTCCGCAGGGCGCTTCAGGCACCTTTTCGTCGAGGAAACAGGCATACCGTTTCGAGCCTACCTTCTTTGGATAAGGCTCAATCGTGCGCTTGAACTCGGCTTCGGGGGAACCTCGTGGACCGATGCGGCCCACGCGACGAGCTTTGCGGACTCCGCACATCTGAGCCGTACGGCGCGCCGGATGTATGGCATCGCGCCGAGTTCCTTGAGGCATGACGTTCCGCTGGCATTGCGTCCCATGACGGCATAGCCCCTTCGTTCAAGTTCGTTTCAGTTGGCAGGTCTATCGAGATGCGCAAATCGCAACTCGAGGAATACGCCATGCCCGCCAAGTTCTCCCGCCGCCATCTTTTCTGGCTCGCACCAGCCGCCGCGTTCGTCGTCGCCGGCGCCGGCTTCGCCGCCCGGATGATGGAGCCGCCCCCGTCCGGCCTCGACCTGTCCTTGAAAAAGAAGACCGAGCACGGGTTCTATGTCGCGTCGCTCGTCGCCGATCAGTCACCCGTTCCTGTCGGGGCGATCCATAGTTGGACGGTTAAGGTGACGACGCCTGATGGGAAGCCGGTTGACCCCATAGCGATCACCATCGACGGCGGCATGCCGCGGCATGGGCACGGCCTGCCGACGAAACCCGAGATCACGCGCGATCTCGGCGCAGGCCGTCACCTGATCGAAGGCATGAAGTTCAACATGGCCGGGTGGTGGACACTGAGCGTCTCGATCAATGGTCCAAAGGGTGCCGACAAGGCCACCTTCAACCTGGTGCTCTGACCGTGCGCCGGCGGCTCCTCCTCGCTCTCGCCGGACTTGCCTGCGCAGCAGCGGTGCTGCACGCGGGCGCGGCCATGCTCAAATCCGAGTGGTCGGCGGACGACCTCAAGCGCATCCAGTCGCTGTCGCTTGCAAGTTTGCCTGGGCTGCGTCCGGACCCATCCAACCGTGTTTCGGATGATCCCGCAGCCGCAGCATTCGGCAAAGCGCTGTTCTTCGATACGCGGCTCAGCGCCAATGGCGCCATCTCCTGCGCCTCGTGCCACAAGCCCGACCGGCAGTTCCAGGACGACCTGCCGGTGGGGCACGGCATGGCACAAGGCACGCGGCGCACGATGCCGATCGCCGGAACGGCCTATGCCCCGTTCCTGTTCTGGGACGGGCGCAAGGACAGCCAGTGGTCGCAGGCGCTGGGGCCGCTTGAGAATCCGTTGGAGCATGGTGCCGACCGGACGATGGTCGTCCAGCTGATCGCCACCGCATACAAGGCGCAGTACGAAGAAATATTCGGCCCCCTGCCGAGCCTGGACGGTCTGCCGGAACATGCCATGCCCAACGGCTCCGCCGAGGCCGTGGCGGCCTGGGAGAGGATGACCCCGCCACAGCAGCAGGGGCTCAATCTCGCTTATGCCAATATCGGCAAGGCGATCGCCGCCTTCGAGCGCACGATTGAGCCGCAACCGACACGCTTCGACACGTATGCTTCCGAGCTGGCGGCCGGCCACCAGAAGCAGGCCGATGACCTTTTCAGCGAGAAGGAACGCGAGGGCCTCAAACTGTTCATCGGGCAGGGCAACTGCGTTACCTGCCACAACGGCCCGCTGTTCACCGACAACGCCTTCCATAATGTCGGCCTGCCTGGCGGCGATGCCGCCCACGACAGCGGCCGAAGCACGTCCGTTGCCGAACTGAAGGCGGATTCATTCAACTGCCTTGGCCCATTCAGCGATGCCGAGCCATCGGCTTGCACGGAGCTCAGATTCATGGAGACGGCGAGTCCCGACCTGGTCGGCGCGTTCCGCTCGCCTTCCCTGCGAGGAGTTGCCCAGCGGGCGCCGTTCACCCATGCCGGCCAGTTCGCTACGCTCCATGATTTGCTCGCCCACTACAACGAGGCGCCGGCCGCCGGATTTGGGAAAAGCGAACTCAAGCCGCTGGAGCTGTCGGATCAGCAGTTGCGCGATCTCGAAGCGTTCCTTCAGACCCTTGACCCGGAAACCTCTCAAAACAAGGAGAGTGAATGATGATCAGGCGATCATGCACCTCGCCTGAAGTTGCACGGGCGCCCCTGTGCCATAATCATCGCGGAAGATGATTTGAGCAGGTTGCGGCGGAGATGAAAATATATGCAAGCAGCGACGGGGACTGTCACACAATAAATTCTACCCTATAAATCGTTAATCCATCGCTGACGTTTGTCGAGGGGGCGGTCATGTCCGAGGCTAAACGTATGACGGTCTTGGTCGTAAGCACGGCCGCCTTCATGATGTGTTTTGCTGCATGGATGATGTTCGGCGTCATTGGCATTCCGCTACGCGAGCAGATGCAGCTCAACTCAACGGAACTCGGCCTGCTGACGGCGACGCCAGTGCTGACCGGCTCTCTCTTTCGTCTGCCGCTCGGCATCTGGACGGACCGGTTCGGCGGCCGCATCGTGATGTTCCTGCTGCTTCTTGTCTGTGCGGTGCCCTTATGGTTCGCCTCCTACGCAAACGAGTTGTGGCAGTTCCTGCTCCTCGGGCTGGCGCTTGGCCTGGTCGGCGCTTCCTTCGCGGTCGGTACGCCTTATGTCGCGCGTTTCTTTCCACCGGAGCGCCGCGGTTTCGCCATGGGCTTCTTCGGCGCCGGCACGGTGGGAGCCGCGCTCAATATGTTCATCGCTCCGGTGTTGATGAACAATTTCGGCTGGCAGGCGGTGCCGCGTTTTTATGCGGTGTTGCTTCTCGTGATTGCAATCGTGTTCTGGTTCCTCGCCGCTCCCGATCCGGGCGCCGGCAAGGGCACCGCCTCTCTCCGCTCCCAGCTTGCGGTCTTGGGAGACAGGCGAGTTTGGAAATATTGCCAGTACTATTCGATCGTCTTTGGTGGGTTCACCGCGCTGTCGATCTGGATGCCACAATATTTCGTGCGCGAATACGGCTTCTCGATTGCGATCGCCTCGCTTCTGGCAGCATGCTTTTCATTGCCCGGTGGCGTGCTTCGCGCCGTGGGTGGTGTGCTGGCGGATCGGTTCGGCGCCCATAACGTCACCTGGTGGGTGTTGTGGGTGGCATGGGTCGCGCTGTTCCTGCTTTCCTATCCGCACACCGATTTCGCCATCCGCACGGTCGACGGCCATCGCAGCTTCAGCATCGCGCTGTCGCCATGGGTGTTCACACCGCTGCTCTTCATCGTTGGCGTCACCTTCGCCTTCGGCATGGCGTCCACCTTCAAATATATCGGCGACGACTTTCCGGAGAACCTGGGTGTCGTCAGCGGCCTTGTCGGCATGGTCGGCGGGCTCGGCGGCTTCCTGCTGCCCATCATGTTCGGTGGCCTGCTCGATTGGCTCGGCTTCAATTCGAGCTGCTTCATGCTGCTCTACGGGATCGTCTCGGTGTCTCTGATGTTGAGCTACCTGACCGAGGTGCGCAGGGCTCCGGTCATGGGTCATGATGATCGCCGCGATATGCCCGTGTCGCCGCATTTGGAACGGGAGCCCGCGCAATGAGCCATTTTCTCGACCGCATGACCTATCTCGCTCGCCGCCGCGGCACCTTCGCGGACGGGCTTGGCGAACTGCGCGACGAGGACCGCATCTGGGAGGAGGGTTATCGCGACCGCTGGCAGCACGACAAGATCGTGCGCTCCACTCACGGCGTGAACTGTACCGGTTCCTGCTCCTGGAAGATCTACGTCAAGAGCGGTCTCGTGACATGGGAAACACAGCAGACCGACTATCCGCGCACCCGCCCGGGAATGCCCAATCACGAGCCGCGCGGCTGCTCGCGCGGCGCCTCTTATAGCTGGTACCTCTACAGCGCCAGCCGTATCAAATATCCGATGGTGCGCGGCCGCCTCGTCAAGGCATGGCGTGCGGCGCGCAAGATGCTCGCGCCCGTGGAAGCCTGGGCCTCCATCGTCGAGAATCCCGAGACGGCGCAATCCTATAAATCCATGCGTGGGCGAGGCGGTTTTGTCCGCTCCAACTGGGACGAGGTCAGCGAGATCATCGCCGCCGCCAATGTCTACACGATCAAGACCCACGGTCCCGATCGGGTGGTGGGCTTCTCGCCCATTCCGGCGATGTCGATGGTCTCCTATGCCTCGGGCTCGCGCTACATCAGTTTGCTCGGCGGCACCCTGCTTTCCTTCTACGACTGGTATTGCGACCTGCCGCCTTCGAGCCCGCAGACCTGGGGCGAGCAGACCGACGTGCCGGAATCCGCCGACTGGTACAATTCCGGCTACATCATCGCCTGGGGCTCGAACGTGCCGCAGACCCGCACGCCCGATGCGCATTTCTTCGTCGAGGCGCGATACAATGGCACGCGCATCATCGCGGTGACGCCGGATTATGCCGAGGTCGCCAAGTTTGCCGATCTGTGGCTGCATCCCAAGCAGGGCACGGACGCGGCGCTGGCCATGGCCATGGGCCATGTGATCCTCAAGGAGTTTTTCCTCGACCGCCAGGTTCCCTATTTTCAGGACTATTGCCGCCGCTATACGGACCTCCCCATGCTGGTCATGCTGAAGCGGCAAGGCAGCCGCTGGGTGGCCGATCGCTACCTGCGCCGCAGCGATTTGCCCAAGGCGCCGAAGTCGGAAAATTCTGCCTGGAAACCCATGGCAATGAACGAGGAAAGCGGCGAACTGGTCGTGCCGCAGGGATCGATCGGTTACCGTTGGCCGAAGGACAAGGAACCCGCGGGTAAGTGGAATCTGGAGCCGAAGGACGGCGAGACGCGCGAGAATGTCCGCCTGGCGCTCTCGCTCCTGGGCAAGCAGGACGACACGCTTGCCGTAACCTTCCCCTATTTCGGCGGGCGCATGCACGAGCATTTCGCCGAGAACGTTCAGGATGGCGACACTCTGACTCGCAATGTGCCTGTGCGCCGCATCAAGCTGGCAAGAGGCCAGGCGCGTGTCGTCACGGTCTTCGATCTCATGTGTGCGCATTACGGACTGGACCGCGGCCTCGGCGGCGCTGCAGCGAAATCCTACGACGACAACGTGCCCTATACGCCGGCCTGGCAGGAGACGATCACCGGCGTGCCGTCGGAGCATGCCATAACCGTCGCGCGCGGCTTCGCCGCGAATGCCGAGAAGACCAATGGCCGGTCCATGGTCATCATCGGGGCCGGCATGAATCACTGGTATCACCAGGACATGAACTATCGCAGCATCATCAACATGCTGATGCTGTGCGGCACGATCGGCGTCTCCGGCGGCGGCTGGGCGCATTATGTCGGGCAGGAGAAGCTGCGGCCGCAGACCGGCTGGACCATGCTCGCCTTTGGCCTCGACTGGGCGCGCCCGCCGCGCCAGATGAACGGTACCTCCTTCTTTTACGCCCACACCGACCAGTGGCGCTACGAGCGGCTGAACGTCTCCGAAATCCTCTCGCCGCTGGCGAACCCGGCCGACTATCGCGGCAGTTTCATCGACATGAACGTGAAGGCCGAGCGGATGGGCTGGCTGCCCTCCGCGCCGCAGTTCAACGTCAACCCGCTGGGGATTGCCGCGCAGGCGGAAAAGGCTGGCGCTCCGGTCAAGGACCATGTCGTGGCCGCGCTGAAATCAGGCGACATCCGCATGGCCTGCGAAGACCCCGACAATCCGGTCAATTTTCCGCGCAACCTGTTCATCTGGCGCTCGAATCTTTTCGGGTCGTCCGGCAAGGGGCACGAATATTTCCTGCGTCACCTGCTTGGCACGCGCCATGGCCTGCAAGGGAAGGACCTGGGTGCGACCGATGGTGAGAAGCCCACGGACGTCATCTGGCGCGATCCGGCTCCGGAAGGAAAGCTCGACCTCGTCACAACGCTCGATTTTCGCATGTCGACGAGTTGCCTCTATTCCGACATCGTGCTGCCGACAGCCACCTGGTACGAGAAGAATGACTTCAACACTTCCGACATGCACCCCTTCATCCATCCGCTGTCGGCGGCGGTGGACCCGGTGTGGGAGTCGCGCAGCGACTGGGAAACATACAAGACTATCGCCAGGCGCTTTTCGGAACTTGCCGTCGGTCATCTCGGCGTCGAGCAGGACGTCGTGCTGGCGCCGATCCAGCACGATACGCCGGGCGAATTGGCCCAGCCGCTCGACGTCAGGGACTGGAAGAAGGGCGAGTGCGATCTGGTTCCAGGCGTCACGGCACCGCAGATCGTCACGATCGAACGCGACTATCCAAACGTCTATCGCCGCTTCACATCTCTCGGTCCGCTTGCGGACAAGCTCGGCAATGGCGGCAAGGGCATAAGCTGGAACACCGAAGCCGAGGTGAAGGGTCTCGGCAATCTCAACTACCGCGTCAACGATGGCGGCCCGACGCAGGGGCGCCCGCGCATCGAAAGCGATATCGATGCCGCCGAGACCATTCTTTATCTCGCGCCCGAGACCAATGGCGAGGTGGCGGTGAAGGCATGGGCGGCGCTCGGCAAGGTTACCGGCCGCGACCACACTCATCTTGCCGAAACGCGCGAGGACGAGAAAATCCGCTTCCGCGATTTGCAGGCCCAGCCGCGCAAGATCATCTCCTCGCCCACCTGGTCGGGTATCGAAAGCGAGCATGTCAGCTACACCGCCGGCTACACCAATGTGAACGAGCTCATCCCCTGGCGCACGATCACCGGCCGACAGCAGTTCTATCAGGATCATCGCTGGCTGCGCGATTTCGGCGAAGGCTTTGCGCTTTACCGGCCGCCCGTGGACACGCGCACGGTGAGTGCCATGCTGGGCAAGCACGGCAATGGTGAAACCGAGATCGTACTCAACTTCATCACGCCGCACCAGAAATGGGGCATCCACTCTACCTATACCGACAACCTGCTGATGCTGACCCTGTCGCGCGGTGGGCCGATCGTTTGGATATCGGAAACGGACGCCAAGCGCGCAGGCATCGTCGACAATGACTGGATAGAACTGTTCAACGTGAACGGCGCGATCGCGGCGCGCGCGGTGGTGAGCCAGCGCGTCCAGCCAGGCATGTGCATGATGTACCACGCGCAGGAAAAGATCGTGAATGTGCCGGGCTCGCAGATCACCGGCCAGCGCGGCGGCATCCACAATTCGGTGACGCGCGCTGTACTGAAGCCCACCCATATGGTTGGCGGCTATGCCCAGCTTTCCTATGGGTTCAATTACTACGGCACGGTCGGCTCCAACCGCGACGAATTCGTCATCGTGCGCAAGCTCAACCGCGTCGAATGGCTCGACCATTCCAATCCGGTCGATCCGGCCCCCAAGGAGACGGCATCATGAAAATTCGCGCGCAGATCGCGATGGTGATGAACCTCGACAAGTGCATCGGCTGCCACACCTGCTCGGTCACCTGCAAGAATGTGTGGACCTCGCGACAGGGCATGGAATACGCCTGGTTCAACAATGTCGAGACCAAGCCCGGCATCGGCTACCCGAAGGATTGGGAAAACCAGGAGCGCTGGCACGGTGGCTGGGTGCGCAAGAAGAGCGGCAAGATCGTGCCGCGCCAGGGCGGCCGGCTTTCCATCCTCGCCAAGATCTTCGCCAATCCGCGCCTGCCTGAGATCGACGACTATTACGAGCCCTTCACCTTCGACTACGAACACTTGCACAAGGCGCCGGAGCTGGCCACCACGCCGGTGGCGCGGCCGATCTCGCTCGTCACCGGCCAGCCGATGGACAAGATCGAATGGGGGCCGAACTGGGAAGAAATCCTTGGTGGCGAGTTCGACAAGCGCTCGCAGGACTACAATTTCGAGGCCGTCCAGAAGGATATCTACGGCCAGTTCGAAAATACCTTCATGATGTATCTGCCGCGCATCTGCGAACACTGCCTGAACCCGAGTTGCGTGGCCTCGTGCCCGTCGGGCTCCATCTACAAGCGCGAGGAGGACGGTATTGTCCTGATCGATCAGGACAAGTGTCGTGGCTGGCGCATGTGCGTGTCGGGCTGCCCCTACAAGAAGATCTACTACAACTGGACCTCCGGAAAGGCCGAGAAGTGCATCTTTTGCTATCCGCGCATCGAAGCCGGTCAGCCGACCGTCTGCTCGGAGACCTGCGTGGGGCGCATTCGCTATCTCGGAGTATTGCTCTATGATGCCGATGGCATCGAGAAGGCCGCCTCAACGGAGAACACGCAGGACCTCTATGAAGAGCAACTGAAGCTGTTCCTCGATCCGAATGACCCGGAAATCGAGGCACAGGCCCGTGCGGACGGCGTGCCGGATGCCTGGATCGAGGCGGCCAAGCGTTCACCCACCTACAAGATGGCCGTGGACTGGCGCGTGGCGTTTCCGCTGCATCCGGAATATCGCACTTTGCCGATGGTCTGGTACGTGCCGCCGCTTTCGCCGATCCAGTCGCACGCCAATACTGGCGCGATCGAAACGGTGGGCGAACTGCCGGACGTGCGTTCGCTGCGCATACCCGTCCGTTACCTCGCCAACCTGCTCACGGCCGGCGATGAAACTCCTATCGTCAGCGCGCTGGAGCGGCTGTTCGCCATGCGCATCCATTTCCGCCAGCGCCAGCTCGGCGAGGGCGACGGACAGGCGGTGCTCGACCAGGCGGGTTTGTCGCTCGCGCAGGTGGAGGAGATGCACCGCTATCTTGCCATCGCGAACTATGAAGACCGCTTCGTCATCCCCACCGGCCACCGCGAACTGGCGGAGGACGCTTATGGCCTGAAAGGCTCCTGCGGCTTTACCTTCGGCAATGGCTGCGATTTCGGCCCGCCGCACTCGTCGCTCTTCGGCGGCAAAATGGGACGACGCACACTCAATCCCATTCGTCCTTTGGACACGTGACCCATGCCGATGATCCTGTTCAAGGCGTTCAGCGCGCTGCTTTCCTATCCCACGCCGGAAATGCGCGCGGCCTTGCCGGAGATTGCCGGGGCGATCAACGCGTCGCCGCTTATACATGCTGGAGAAAAGCGTGAGCTGGCGGCGTTGATCCGTGAACTCGGCGAAGGCGACCTGTTGTCGGCCGAGGCCCGCTATGTCGATCTGTTCGACAGGGGCAGGGCGCTTTCGCTTCATCTTTTCGAGCATCTGCATGGCGAAAGCCGTGATCGCGGCGCGGCCATGGTGGAGCTGAAACGGCTTTATGAAGCAGCCGGCTTCGAGCTGTTCGGCCGCGAACTGCCGGATTACCTGCCGGTGGTGCTGGAATATCTGAGCTGCCGCGATCTTACCGAGGCGCGCGGCATGCTGGCGGACTGTGCCCACATACTGGCCTCCATCAGCCGCTCACTGATTGCCCGGCAAAGCCGCTATGCGGCTGTGTTGCAGGCGCTTTTGGTCGTTGCCGGCGAGAAGCCGGTGAACGCGGTCGAGGTCAAGCCGGTGAAGGAGCATCCTGCCGCGCTCGATCGCGACTGGACCGAACAGCCGGCCTTCGACGAGCCGGCTGGCGATCGTCCTAGGCTCTGAGGAAAAGGAGGAATGCCGTGTCCGAAAACTACGTCAACACGCTTCTCTTCGGGGTCTATCCCTATGTGTGTCTCGTGGTGCTGTTGCTCGGCAGCCTGATCCGCTTCGACCGCGAGCCCTATACGTGGAAGAGCGATTCCTCGCAGATGCTGCGCGCGGGCCAGCTTCGACTCGGCTCCAACCTGTTCCATTACGGCGTCATCGTGGTGATCCTCGGCCACTTCGCGGGCTTCCTCGCGCCGCACTGGCTGGTCGATCCGTTCCTTTCGCCTGTCGCGCACCAATTGCTGGCCATGGTGGTGGGCGGCATCGCCGGCGCGATTGCCATCGTCGGCCTCTCGATCCTCATCTATCGTCGTCTTTCCGATCCACGCATCCGACTGAACAGCCGCAAATGGGACATTGTCGTCGTCATCATGATCTGGCTGCAGTTGGCGCTTGGCCTGCTCACCGTCCCGCTATCGGCCTTCCACATGGACGGCATTCTGTTTGAAAGATTAACCAGCTATGTGAAGGGCATCGTTACGCTCGACAGCGGGGCCGCCGATTACATGATCGGCGTGCCGCTTACCTACAAGCTGCATGTGCTGCTCGGCTTCACCTTGTTCCTGGTCTCGCCGTTCACCCGCATGATCCATATCTGGAGCGGCGTGGGCGCGCTCGCCTACCTGTTCCGGCCTTATCAGATCGTGCGTACGCCACAGACGCGCGCCAAGGAGCCGACCCGCCCATGACCGCTTATATAAACGGCGTTCCGGTCGCGGGCGACCGGGAAGATGCGAAATTCGCGGCGGTGCGCGAACTGTTGCGGCAACGGGCAGTCGAGACTGGCTTGCTGAACCCAGGCACCACTGGCGACGGGGCCGTGGAAGCGGCAATCGAGAGGTTGCTGGTTCAAGAGGTGCAGGTGCCGACGCCCGGCGAGACGGAATGCCGGCGCTACTACGAGGCGCATCGCGAAGAATTCCGCTCGGGCGATCTGGTCCACGCGCGCCACATCCTGTTCCAGGTCACGCCTGCGGTGAACATCGCGGTCATTCGCGCCCGCGCCGAACAGGCGCTCGACGAGCTTCTAATCGAACCGGAGCGCTTTGCCGAAATGGCCGGGAAACTTTCCAACTGCCCGTCGGGCGCGCAGGGGGGCAATCTCGGCCAGATCGGCCGCGGCGACATGGTTCCGGAATTCGAGGAAGCGCTGTTTCGTATCGATGCGCTCGGCATCTTGCCGTATCTGGTGAAGACCCGCTACGGCTTCCACATCGTTTCGGTAGATCGGAGTATTCCGGGCGTGGATGTTCCTTTCGAGGACGTACGGGATCGAATCGCCGAAACGCTCAGCGCCTATGTGGAAGAACGGGCGCTACGCCAGTATATCGCCATCCTGGCGGGGCGAGCGGAGATGCTGGGGGTTGAGATCGACGGCGTTGACACCCCACTGGTGCAGTAAGCCATTCGGTGTCTATGCTGACACCATCAGATTGTCCGGCTTCCTTCAAATGCCGATTTGCCAAGCGACGTGACTTCCACGTCATCGGTCTTCCGATTCGAATTGCACATCTATGCACCGGAGCATCTCGGCTAAGTCCGTTGACTCGTCAAACGCGACGCCCCCGATCCGCACCGCAAGCATGTCTTTTTCTCCTTCAGGCGCGAAATAGACTTTCGCGACCTCATTGCGAATGCGGCGTCCGACTGTAACGGCGTCTCCCTCCGTGGCCTGATGCAGGAAAATGCGAACTCGGTCGTTCCAATGCGCCCGACGAAGTCATCGTGCCGGAGCGACGTGTCTTGACGCACACATATCTCCATGGTTATTGGTTTAATTAATAGCCAATGAGTTATTAATCGCGATGCAGGCCACTCACGATGTGCTGTTCAAAACGCTCGCCGATCCCACACGGCGAGCTATTTTCGAGCGGCTGTGCCGAGATGGCGAGCAGACGGTAAGAGCATTGACGGCGCAAGCCGGAATCTCGCAACCGGCTGTCTCGAAGCATCTCAACGTGTTGAAGGAAGCCGGACTGGTGCTCGGCCGTCATGAAGGTCGCCAGACGCACTATAGCGCGCGACTCGGTGCGCTGGCTCCTCTCATCGACTGGGCAAGCCAGATGACCGGATTCTGGGAGAACCGGTTCGACAACCTCGAAGATCTGCTGAAAAGGATGGATCAATGAATAGCGCAGCCGCCGAAACGCGCTCCGTCATTATCGAACGCGAGATCGCCCATTCGCCGGAAAAGATCTGGCGCGCACTCACGCAGCCGCATTTGATCGAGGAGTGGCTGATGAAAAACGACTTCAACCCTGTCGTGGGCCACCGTTTCAACCTTCGCGGCGACTGGGGTGGGGTCCTGGATTGCGAGGTTCTCACCGTCGATCCGAATAGAACGCTTTCTTATACTTGGAATTTCGCGCACGACGATCCGGCCTACAGTCTTCGGAGCGTCGTAACCTTTACGCTTGTCCCGACGCGCGAGGGGACTCTCCTGCGCATGGAGCAGTCGGGCTTCAGGTCGGAACAGAAGCAGGCCTTTGGCGGCGCCAAGGCCGGGTGGCAGGAATTCTTCACGAAACTGGAGCAGGTCCTGGAGCGGACGGATTGACGTCGCCAAGCTCAACGACAGGTCCGGAAGAGGAAACAGATCGGCCGATCCGCTCCTTGGCGACGATGCCCAGGAGCCTTTTGGGCATCAAAAGTTCGACACGTCACAACTTTTTCTTTTGACGCAAGGCCGGGCTAAAACTTCCCTCGAAAGACCGGCAAACGATACGGTTTGACGTTCTCGTGGGACTTCGTTTCGTGCGCAAGAAGGGATTGCTTGACAGTGAAATACTACTAATAGTTGTATTTTCTGCGGCCTTGGGTAGACACACGCCATATTGCGGCCTATATAAGGCGTTGCCACGCCGAATATCGTTTCCATTTTGGGTATGTTCTGCGGCCGATCTCCCGGATATCGTAAGGGATATCGCTATAATCTTCACAGCAAAGGAGAGATTATCTGCTGATGCAGGCAGATTTTAGTCTTTTAGTATGCCATTGAACAATGAAAGCATGAAAACGGATGCCTCGAACGGCATCAAGGTCAGTCTCACGAACGTATACAAGGTTTTCGGAGACGATCCCCAGCGCGCGTTGGAGATGGCACGCGCAGGCAAGAGCAAGTCCGAAATCTACGCGTCCACCGGTTGTGCGATCGGTGTTGACAATGCAAGCTTCGACATCATGGCCGGCGAAACCTTCGTCATCATGGGGCTGTCCGGCTCGGGCAAGTCGACTCTGCTTCGCCTTCTCAACCGCCTGATCGAGCCGACCTCTGGCTCCATCGAGATCGATGGCCGCGACATCACGAATATGTCGAAGCGCGAGCTGATCGAGCTGCGCCGGCGCGACATGAGCATGGTGTTTCAGTCGTTCGCCCTGTTGCCCAACCGCAATGTCCTGAACAATGCCGCCTTCGGGCTGGAGGTTTCGGGCGTGGGCGAGGCCGAACGCACCGAAAAGGCGCTTGCGGCACTCGATGCAGTCGGGCTGAAAGCCTATGCGCAGAGCAGGCCGGATGAGCTTTCCGGCGGCATGAAGCAGCGCGTGGGCCTGGCGCGGGCGCTTGCCAGCGAGCCGACCATCCTGCTCATGGACGAAGCCTTCTCGGCGCTCGATCCGCTCATCCGTACCGAGATGCAGGACGAGTTGATGCGGCTGCAGAGCGAGAACAGCCGCACGATCATCTTCGTCAGCCACGACCTCGACGAGGCGATGCGCATCGGCGACCGCATCTGCATCATGCAGCATGGCAGGGTCGTGCAGGTCGGCACGCCGGACGAGATCGTCTCGAAGCCCGCCAACGACTATGTGCGTTCCTTCTTCCGCAACGTCGATGTCTCGCAGGTCTTCAAGGCCGGCGACATTGCGCGCAAGACACAGCTCACCATCATCGACCGGCAGGGCGTCTCCGTGGCGGCCGCGCTGGAACAGATGGAGCAGTCGGGCCGCGACCTGGCGATCGTCGTAGGCCGTGACAGGAAATATCACGGCATGGTCAGCCAGGATGCGCTGATCGAGAAGGTGAAAGCCAAGGTCGCCGAACCTTACCGCAACGCCTTTCTGCAGGATGTGCAGCCAATAGCGGCTGGCGAATCCGTGTCGAACGTGCTGGGCCGGGTTGCCGAAAGCCGCTGGCCGGTCCCCGTCGTCGATGAGCTGGGCCGCTATGTCGGCTCCATCAGCAAATCGTCACTTCTGGAAACGCTCGACCGCGCCGGTTGAGCCGAACCGAAGGGAAAAATCATGGATTTGGATTTCAGTGTCGGCCACGGCGCCGACGTTACCGTCAATTACATTCTCGACAACTTCACGCCCGCGCTGGATGCGATCGCGGCGACGATCGGCTTCGTCACGGGCGGCATCCAGGGGCTTCTGGTTGGCATTCCGCCGCTTGCCGGCATCGCTATTCTGACGCTCCTGTCGTTGTGGCGAGTGGGCTGGAAATTCGCCATCTTTGCACTCGTGTCGCTCGCGCTGGTCAATCATATGGGCTTGTGGCAGGGCACTATGGAGACATTGTCGCTGGTGCTGTCGGCCACCATCATCGCGGTCGTCATCGGCATTCCAGCAGGCATCGCCATGGCGCGCTCGGACAAGGTGGCGAGCCTGCTGCGGCCGGTGCTCGACCTGATGCAGACGATGCCGGCTTTCGTCTACCTCATTCCGGCTGCGATGTTCTTCGGCCTCGGCGCCGTGCCCGGCACGATCGCCACGGTCATCTTCGCCATGCCGCCTGTGGTGCGCCTGACCAATCTGGGCATACGCCAGGTGCATGGCGAGTTCATCGAGGCGGGTCTGGCTTTCGGCTGCACATCTTCGCAGCTCCTGTTCAAGGTGCAGCTGCCGAACGCCATGCCCTCCATCATGGCCGGCGTGAACCAGACCATCATGCTTTCTCTGTCGATGGTCGTGATCGCCTCCATGATCGGTGCGGGCGGCCTCGGCAATTCCGTGCTGACCGGCATCCAGCGCCTTGATGTGGGCGCAGGCTTTGAAGGCGGCCTGGCGGTCGTCATCCTGGCGGTGGTTCTCGATCGCATTACCCAGAGCTTCGGCAAAGGCAGTTCGGGCATCCTGAGATTCCTGGCCTTCCGAAAAGCCAGCGGACGCATTCGGGCGGCTTCGCAAGCCGCCGGCGTTCCGGCTGATGACGAGCGGCGCTCGGCTGCCGCTTGACCCTCCCGAAAACAAGAAGGAGAAGATATGTTCAAAACACTGACACGCATTGGCCTGGCCGCGCTTGTGGTAAGCGGTATGGCTACCTCGGCCTTTGCACAGGACAACAAGCCTGTGAAGCTGGGCTGGGCTGCGTGGTCCGACGCCGAGTTCGTCACCAAACTCGCGGCGAAGCTCATTCAGGACAAGCTCGGACAGAAGGTCGAGCTGGTGCAGACCGATGTCGCGCCGCTCTATCAGGGCGTCAGCCGCGGCGATCTCGACGCCATGATGATGGCCTGGCTGCCGGAAACTCACGCCGATTACTACAAACGTGTGGAGTCCAAGGTTGATACACTCGGCACCATCTATGACGGCGCGAAGCTTGGCTGGGTCGTCCCGCAATACATTCCCGAAAGCGAGATCAGCTCCATCGAGGACCTGAAGAAGGACGAGGTGAAGCAGAAGCTCGGCGGCACCGTCCAGGGCATCGACCCGGGTGCCGGCCTGACGCGACTCTCCGAGCAGGCGATCAAGGACTATGGCCTGAACTACAAGCTGCAGATCTCCAGCGAGGCCGGCATGCTGACTACCGTGGACCGCGACATGCGCTCCGAAAAATGGTTCGTCGCCACGGCCTGGAGCCCGCACTGGATGTTCGGCAAGTACAAGCTGCGCTACATCGACGACCCCAAGGGTGCGCTCGGCAAGGCCGAGCATATCGACATCCTTGCCCGCAAGGGATTCAAGGAGGGCAACCCCAAGGTTGCCGAGCTTCTGTCGCGCATGAAACTGCCGATCCCCGAACTGGAGGCGGCGATGTTCGATGCGCAGCAGACCTCCTATGACAAGGCGGTGGACAAATACATCGCCGACCACCCGGACCGGGTGAAGGAGTGGCTGGGCGAATAACAGGGCCGTCGACACGAGCGTCCAGAGATGAAGCGCGCCCTCGACGACGGGGCGTCTTCTCAAGGCGAGATGACTTTTCCTTGAATCGTCGTCTCGCTCTAAGCCCGGTGTGTCGGCTGGAAGAGCTCCACCAGGTTCCCGGAAGGATCGACGAGAAGAACCTGCGATCCCCCGGGGCCCGAGACGATATCGTTGCGGAGTTGCACGCCGGCTGCCTTGAGGCGAGAGACCTCGGAGGCAAGGTCGTCGACGATGAGATGGAGGCGATTCCAGCCGCCGGGCCTGGGCTGCTCACCGTCAGCCATGGGCCTGCCGGCGGAGCTGGTCGGGCCACTCAGCAGCAGCCGCAACGACCCGCGCCGAACGTCCGCGAAGGCCGGGCTGTAATTGGAGATCGGTGTAAATCCCAGATGCGTCGTGTACCACGCGATGGCGGCCTCGACGTCATCGACGATGTAGCGGACATTGACGGTTTCCGATGTCATGATCCCTCTCATTGTTCATGGGAACGGGCCGTCTCGCGGTCGCCCGCAGATGGCGGCACCAGCCAGATCAGGGCGATGCTTCCCAGTATCGCGAAAACCGCCCCATAAAGAAAGACGCTTTCATGGCTGACACGGTCCCAGAGTTCTCCCGCAACGAGGCTGGCGACGAGTTGCAGGAGCCCGACGATGGCGCCGTACCAGCCGATGCCGCTCGCCCGCAAAGGCTCTGGCACGAAATCCGATGCCAAGGCCTTGCCGACCGTACGGAAGATCCCCTGAAAAAGCCCATAGAGGACGAAGAGCACGGCGACCGCGAACACATGTCGCGTGAGCGCAATGCCGAGATAGGCAATCGCGAAGATCACGAAACTGGCCAGAAGCACGGTTTTTCGGCCCCATTTGTCGGAGAGGGAGCCGGCTGGATAGGAGATCAAGGCCGCGAACAGGTTGAACCCGGCATAGATCAGGATCGTCAGCTCCAGTGATGCGCCGATGTCCTGGGTCCGCAATATCAGAAAAGCGTTGCTCGAATTGCCAAGGCAGAACAGCCCGGTGACGAGGAGGTATGTCCAGTAGCTGCGCGGAAACTGGCTCAGGCGTGTATCGGTCTTCGCTTTGACGTGCGCGTCCGCCGGGCGTTCCCTGACAAGCAGGACCATGGCGAACGCAAGCAGGCCCGGGATCACTGCGACGTAGAAGATCGTACGCAGGCCAATATGCAGGACGTAGATCAAGAAAGCGGCAAGCAATGGCCCGAGGAAGGCTCCCCCGTTGTCGCCCAGTCCCTCTAGGCCGAAAGCCTTGCCTCGATTGGTCTCTTCGACCGAACCGGCGATCAGTGCATCGCGTGGCGCCGACCGCATGCCCGCTCCCAGCCGGTCCAAGAGGCGTGCACCAAACACGCCCTGCCAGACAGTGGAGATGCCCATCAGAGGCTTGCCCACCGCAGCCAGAAAATAGCCCCACAATGCCACGGACTTGCGTCTTTGCAGCTTGTCCGACACCGCGCCGGAGATGCCCTGCACGACGTTCTGCACGGCCAGGGCAAAACCGTCGATCAATCCCACGATGCTGCCGTTCGCCCCTAGCATCTGTGTCAGGAAGATTGGCAGCACCGGATAGAGCATCTCGGTCGAGATGTCAGCGAACAGGCTGGCAAGGGCCAGCAGGTATATGTTCCTGGATAGCCCGGTGGAGAAGCGGCGGAAGGTTACTTTTGCCATGGCTGGAGAAACCTGCGACTCGACAGCCCCTCGTTGCTCCGGTGACGGGCCGAGTTGAAAAACGCCTGGTTGCGTTGTTTCAAAAAATGACCTCGCTATCCGAACCGCAGAGCTTAGAGCTTGGCAATGCCCGGGAAGAACAGATAGCAGGCCACGCTGATCACGATCAGATAGACCAACATCACCAGGCACCAGAAGAAATTGTGCCGAATGACCATTCCTTCGTTGCGCACGAAGCGCGTGGTCGAGACGCCTACGCTGGCAGTCTGCGGCGCGATCGGCTTTCCGATCTCTGCGCCTACGGAGTTGACGGTCGGCAGCAGCAGCGGCGGGAAGCCGAGAAGTTGCCCGACCAGCGCCTGGAACTTGCCGAACATTGCGTTGGTGGAGGTGTTGCTGCCCGACAGGGCGACGCCGATGAACCCGAGGATCGGTGCAACGACGATAAAGGCAATGCCGAGTGACGAAAAAGCCTTCGCCAGCGACGCTGCCATGCCGGAATAGTTATAGACATAGGCCAGGCCGAAAATGAACACGCCGACGAGACAGGCGCCCCACATCTGCGACCAGGTCTTGTTCCAGATTTCGGCAAGTTGCCTGCCGTTCACACGCAACAGCAATGCCACGATGATCCATGACGCAAGGATGGCCGAGCCGCCGACGAACGGCGTCCACTTGAAGGCCGCCGCAATGGTCGTCCCCTCAGCGATCGAGGAAGCCGCCCTTACCTGCAACTGCAGCAACGCGATGCTAGGTAGATTGGACCATGGTCCGGTCCAGGCAACCACAACGATGATCAGAACGGCGATCGGCATCCAGGCCTGGAAGATGTCGCTCGCCGAAAGGCCATGCTCGACCGCCGTGGTCGGCCCGGTCAACGGCTTGCCACCATATCCTCGCATCTGCTTTGGCTGCCAGACCTTGAGCAGGATCAGCAGGCAGATAAAGCACACGATTGAACCTGCGACATCCGGCAGATAGGGACCGAGATACGTGCCGACCGGCAGTTGGCCGGCGATATAGGCAAGCGATCCGACCGCCGCGATGGGCCACGCTTCCAGCATGCCTTCTCTGCCCGAAACGAGGTACAGCAGAATCCATGGCGGCAGCAGCGCCAGGATCGCAACGATCTTGCTGACCGAAGCCGATAACGCAAGCAATGGATAACCGGTGACGGCTGCAAGCGCGATGATTGGTGCACCGAGCGCTCCGAAGGATACCGGCGCATTGTTGGCGATCGCTGCAACCCGAACCGCATCGAGATCCGGGATATCGAGGGCGATCAGAATAGGCGCCACGAATGCCCACGGGTAACCGAAGCCGACAAGCCCTTCCAGGAGCGCACCGAACGCCCAGGCAAAAAGGATGGTCTGGACCCGGATGTCCTGCGTTCCCTGTGCAATGAGCCAACGGCGCAGTTTGTCGAATGCGCCTGTGATGACCAGTGTGTTGAAGAGCATCACGCCCCAGAACGTGATCCAGTCGACATTCCATACGCCTGTAGCCGAGCCGTAGACATAGGCGAGAAGGCCGTCGCCGAGGGGCATGCGCCAGACCCACAGCGCGAGTATGAGCGTGATGATCGAGCCGACAAGCGTCGCCACCCATGCCGACCAGCGAAGGGCGGCCAGCATGAAAAGCAATGCCGCGACGGGAAGCAGGGCCACGAGCCAGGTGAGAAACAAACTGCCGGTGGGATTAAGAACTTGATTGAACATGTGCAAGACCGCCCGGTTGGCGCAAGCACGCGCGCAGACGTTTCGCGTTCATCACAACGAACATTCATGGGGGCCGAAGCTCGAAATCCTGGTTGCCCGACGAGGGGGCGCCTGTTTCGATCCCGAGGACAACCGACCCCTTTGGGACGTTCGTCGCTCTGCAATATCTTCAAGATGAAGAATAGCAGATTTTGGCTGCAACGTTAGGCTGAATCGACATCCATCGCATCCATATCATGGCTGCGACAGGACGGAGAAATGAGAGGGAGTGTCTTGCGAGCCGGTCGTTTCCGGTTGCGAACCGTTTGAAGTGGGCTACCACTGATTTTCGAGGCAAGCAGGTTAAGCCGGGATAATTTGCTCCTTGCACTCGACTGAAGCAGATAGCTCAATGTCGAGTGCTTGCGGATCGAGTCTCGATGTCATCGAACGATCCGCCGGCCGGCCGTCATTGACGAAATGCCCCATGCTCCGCACCGGCACCTTCTGGGCCAACGTATTTTCCCAGGTGCTTGCCTTCACTTCGCGTCGCGAGGCTCTATTTGGCAAACTGGCTCGGCGCGTCCGGACCAGGCAGGGCGCGCGCGATGTTCCTGGGCCGCAAGAATTGCAAGGCGGTTCCATTGCCAGAAATGTGAACTTGGCGGGCAAGACATAGCCTTCCGTTTGATGACGGGCCGCTACGGGGCCTGCTGATCGGCTGTGCCATCCGCATCCACGGGAGGGTTCAGAAATGCCCAGCATTGCGGCCGATCGCCCCAAATCGGGGATCTCCGGTGATCACAAGCCACGCCCGATCATCCGCTGGCTGTTTTCCACCAACCACAAGGATATCGGGACACTTTACCTGATCTTCGCCGTCATCACCGGCATCTTCGGGACTGTCCTGTCCGTCCTCATTCGGATGGAATTGCAGGAACCGGGCCTACAGATATTTTCCGACCCCACCACCTACAATGTCGTGGTCAGCGCACACGGGCTGGTCATGATCTTCTTCGTCATCATGCCCGCATTGATCGGCGGCTTCGGCAACTGGATGGTGCCGTTGATGATCGGTGCGCCCGACATGGCGTTCCCGCGCCTGAACAACCTGTCGTTCTGGCTCCTCGTCGCATCGTTCTGCCTGTTCGTCATGACGCTGTTTTTGCCAGGCCCGCCGGGCGCATATGGTCATGGGGGCGGCTGGACGCTCTACCCGCCATACTCTTCGCTGACTGGGCAACCCGGCCCGGCAGTGGATTTGCTGATCTTCTCGCTTCATCTGGCCGGTGCGTCCTCCATCCTCAGCGCGATCAACTTCATCACCACTATCCTGAACATGCGTGCGCCGGGCATGACCATGCACAAGATGCCGCTATTTGCCTGGTCGATGCTGGTCACGTCCTTCCTGCTGCTGCTCGCGCTGCCGGTGCTGGCCGGCGCCATTACCATGCTTTTGACCGACCGCAATTTCGGCACCACCTTCTTCGACCCTTCCGGTGGCGGCGACCCGCTGCTCTTCCAGCACCTGTTCTGGTTCTTTGGTCACCCGGAAGTCTACATCATGATCCTGCCGGCATTCGGCATCGTCAGCCACGTGATCTCCACCTTCGCCAAGAAGCCTATCTTCGGCTATCTCGGCATGGCCTATGCCATGGTGGCCATCGGTGGCATCGGCTTCGTCGTGTGGGCGCACCACATGTTCGACACCGGTATCTCAATAGAGTCGCAACGCTATTTCGCCTTCGCTTCCATGGTCATTGCCGTGCCTACCGGCATCAAGGTGTTCTCCTGGGTCGCCACCATGTGGGGCGGATCGATTGAGTTCAGGGTGCCGATGCTATGGGCGATGGGCTTCGTGCTGTTGTTCACGATCGGCGGCGTCACTGGAGTGGTTCTGGCCAACCCCGGCATCGACCGCGTTCTGCACGACACCTATTATGTTATTGCGCATTTCCACTATGTGCTTTCGCTGGGCGCTGCATTCGGCATATTCGCAGGCTTCTACTACTGGTTCCCGAAGATGACCGGCTACATGTACAATGAGCGCCTGGGCCAGTTGCACTTCTGGCTGACCTTTGTGGGCGTGAACGTGGTCTTCTTCCCGCAACATTTTTTGGGTCTTGCCGGCATGCCGCGCCGCTATGCCGACTATCCTGACGCTTTCGCCGGTTGGAATTTCGTCTCCTCGATCGGCTCCTATGTCTCGGCCTTGGGACTTCTGGTGTTTCTCGCGCTCATTGTCGAAGCATTCAGCAAGAAACGTGTTGCCGGCGCCAATCCGTGGGGGCCAGGCGCCATCACGCTGGAGTGGACGCTTTCCTCGCCACCGCCATTCCACCAGTACAACACACTGCCGGTCATCCGTTGAATGAAGGCGGAGGCCGGGCCGGCTCCCGGCTATCCTGAACGCTCGACGATCGAGGTGCTTGGCTGGCATGCCGCCGCTGCTCTCGCCAACGACACGGCGCGCGAGCAGAAGTTCACCAACGCGACGAGCCAGCAACATCGGCGACCTTTGAAGGCTTCCCCGAGCATCTTCGCCGCCTCCTCGTGTGGAGGAATGGCCGCTTGCAAAAAATCTGTCGCAAAACCGTAGCGGACCATTTCGCATGCTCTTGCGACAGTTCGGTAATGCCTCCCCCGCTCCAAACCGCGTTCGTTGGTTGTCACTTAAGCTGGGCTTAAGGTGCGCCCGTCTTTTCCAACTCATTGAATGCCAAATGATTGAGAGGGCTGAGGATTGTGAGTGGACAAAGACATTCCCAACTTGTGGCGAGGCGCACTTTCCTGATCGGGGCGAGTGCCATCGCGTTGGCGGGCTGCGTTTCGACGCAGCCTCCGGTTCCGGCCGTCGCACCGGTGGCAGAGCCCAAGCGGCAGTCGACCGTTCCGTTGATGTATGCCGCGCTTGCCGATGAACAATTCCCGATTCCGGCAGTGAAGATCGCCCAACTCGATGAGCGGTTCTGGCGTGCCGAGATCGACTATCCCACCAATGAAAAGCCCGGCACCCTCATCGTGGATACGCCGGCAAAATATCTCTACCACGTGAAGCCCGGCGGCCGCGCGACGCGCTACGGGATCGGCGTCGGGCGCGAGGGGTTCGCCTGGTCGGGAAGGGCCTTCGTCGCCTATAAGCGCAAATGGCCGCGCTGGACGCCGCCCGACAGCATGGTGGCGCGCCAGCCCAATCTCAAGCCTTACAGCATCGCCAATGGCGGCATGGATCCTGGCTTGAAAAACCCGCTCGGCGCACGCGCGCTCTATATTCACGAAGGCGGCCGCGACACGCTCTATCGCCTGCATGGCACGCCGGAGGCCTTTTCAATCGGCAAGGCGGTGTCGTCGGGCTGCATCCGCCTGCTCAATCAGGATGTGATCCATCTCTACAACGAGGTGAGGGACGGTAGCCCGATCGTCGTCATTCCCGACCCCGCCATGTCGAATATCAAAATCGGCTAGGTGGCAGTCACGAATTGACTTGGCTGCGATGCCGCCCTGGTCGCGTTTGCGACCGACCGGGGCGACACGTCCGTCGGTCAGGACGGGTCGGCGATCTTGGCGATATTCGCGTTCAGGACTTCTCTGGAGATTTCGCCCATATGCACCGCCGCCAGCGTGCCGTCGGCACGCAGGAAAAGCGTGGTCGGCATGCCCGGAGCGTTATAGTAGCGTGAAATCTGTACGAACTGGTCGCGCAGCACGTGGCCGAGAGAGAGATTTTCGCCAGCGAGATAGGAGCGGATCGCCTCGGGACCCTCGCCCTGATTGACGAACAGAAAGGTGACTTCGTCTCGGGCGGCAGCCGTTTCGGCGAGCAGCGGCATTTCCCGGCGACAGGGCGGGCACCAGCTTGCCCAAAGATTGACGACTATGGGTTTTCCGGCGAAATCGCCGAACGTTACGGGTCGGCCGTCCATCTGCTCCAGAGCTATAGCTGGGGCAGGCTGGCCGAGCGTGGCCTTTGTCAATTGGGCAGTACCCAGCCAGACGACGGTGCCAAGACCGAGTGCCGCTGCCGCCGCTACGCCGGCCTTGAGCGAGCGGATAAGGAACAGGCTGACAATGAGGACGCCGGCAAAGCCGGCAATGGGTTCGAAGCCGCCTTGCCAGAAGGCGGCGGCGCGCCATGGCTCATGGCGGAAACTCTCCCAATGGAGCCCGACATGGCCAAGACGAGCGGCAATCAGACCGCCGACCAGAGCCCATGACGACCAGCGGCCGATCGAGCGATCGACGCGGCCAGCGAGGATCGACGCCAGCAATGTGAAGGTAAATATCCCCAGGATGGTGGCGAGGCGGTCAGAGGCGAATACGAAAGGTCCCACCGCGACACCATTCATCGGGCAATTCCCATCCGGGTCGCCGAGGCGGCGAGCGTGACCTTGGTGACGTCGCCGACCAGGCGCGTCCCAACGCTCTCGCGTCCTGCGGCATCGATGAAGATCATCGTTGGCGGGCCGACAACCTGCAGGTTCTGCATCATCTGACGCTGCATCGGCGAATTGTCGCTGACGTCGAGCCTGATGAGATTGAAACGGGCAAGCTGTGCCTGGACGGCGGGGTCCGAAAGCACGTTCCGGTCGATGACGGTGCAACTGATGCACCAGTCGGCGGTGACATAGAGCAGGCTCGGCTTGCCATCGGCCGTGGCTATCCGGGCCTGGAGTTCTCCGGGGTTCTCGACATCGTGGAAGGCGGCTTTTTCGGATTGGCCGGCAGCATCGTCGACTTGCAACGCCAGCCTGCCGAGCGGGTGCAGCGGATCGCTGGCGCCGCTTGCCGCACCTACCGCCAGGATGACGCCGTAGAGAGCGGCCGCAAGGCCCGCTGCCTTGGCAACCCGTCTGGCGCCGCGCGCATCCGCGGCCAATGTATCGAACGCCCCGAGCCAGACGGCAAGGCCGATGGCCAACAGCGCCCACAGCGCAAGCCCGGCCTCCGCCGGCAGCAGGCGCGTGAGCATCCAGATCGCCGTGGCAATGAAGATGAAGCCGAAGGCCTGCCGCACCGTGCTCATCCATGCGCCGGCCCTGGGCAGGGCCGTGGGGCCGAGCGTGCCGAAGACGATGAGCGGAATCCCCTGGCCCAGTCCGAGCGCGAAAAGTGAGGCGGCCCCCAGCGCGACGTCACCGGTCTGGGCGATGTAGATCAGCGCGCCGGCGAGCGGTGCCGTCACGCAAGGGCCGACAATCAGAGCGGAGGTGAAGCCGAGCAGCGCAGCCGAGGCCATGGAGCCGCGCCGACCTTGGCCGACGCCGCCGACTGCGCTGACCCAGGCTGATGGCAGCTGGATCTCGAACAGGCCGAACATCGACAGGGCGAACACAACGAACAGGGCAGAGACTGCGCCGATGGCGAGCGGCGACTGCAGCGCCATCTGGAGATTCTGCCCGGACCACGCCGCCGCTACGCCGAGCAACCCGAACGCCGTCGCCATTGCCAGGACATAGGCGAGCGAAAGGGTGAAGCCGCGAGACGGCGTCAGCGTTTCTCCCTGCCGGGCGATCGTGCCGGCAAGGATGGGATACATCGGAAACACGCATGGCGTGAATGCCAGGAGCACGCCGAACAGCATGAAGCTGGCCAGCACCATCAGAACACCGCCGCGGGCGAGCAGCGAGCCGACCATGCCGCCATCGTCCTCGGCAATTGCGATGGCGACAGCCGGTGCTTCAGGAGCGGGCGCGGACCATTCCTGTGCGAGCGCTGTCTTTGCCTGGCTGCCAGGAGTGATGACGGCAAGCGTTCCGGCATCGAAGTGGCGTACCAGCGGCGGATAGCAGATGCCGTTTTCCTGGCAACCCTGATAGCCGACCTCCAGGGCGTCTGCATCCTTGGCCAGTGGAACCGTGAGTGTCGCCCGCTCATGATAGACCGTGGTGACGCCGAACGTCGGATCGTCCTTCGTCTGCGGTTTGCCCTCGGCTTGCGGGATCGCAACATCGGCCTCTCCCTGCTTCAGGAAGAACCGGTCCTGATAGAGGTAATAGCCGGGAGCGATGGTCCATTCCAGGCGGACATGCCCGTCATCGATGCGTGCGGCGTTCAGTCGGAAAGCTTGGTCGGGTTGCAGCGGCATTGCCCCGCTGGACGATACCTGCGCGAAGCTCGAGGTAGGAAACAGCAACCCGAGCAGTGCCAATAACGCAATGACCAGGGGGGACGATCGCACGGATTTCGCAGGCAAGGATAAACTCCAGGCAGGGGTGACGAGACGAGCCGGGCTCGGATTTGGCGCTTAAGGCAGGCTTAAGTGCCGCTTCGGCTCGGCATCTTGCTGGATAGCCCCGTCACAGTTGGCGGCTGATGAGGTGGAAACTCACTGTTGAGCAGCCTGCTTGGCTCGAGCGTCGGCAATCACCTGCTTGAAGCCCTTGTAGTCGAGAGTGGACGTCATGAATGGACCGATGAGGTATGTGGGTGTTCCGCTAAGGCCCAGAGCGTCGGCCTGCGCCATGTTCCTTTGGATGATTGCGTCGATCTCGGCCGATT
>Ga0187815_10000102_pt1 | contig 41276 bp, 37 predicted proteins | sample NC_S_5_FD_132962 | JGI IMG/M metagenome (GOLD analysis project Ga0187815, IMG submission 132962) | Wetland sediment microbial communities from Neuse River Estuary, North Carolina, USA - ASW-S_5 | ecosystem: Environmental > Aquatic > Freshwater > Wetlands > Sediment | place: USA: North Carolina... | reverse complement strand
GAGAGCGAGGCTGGATTCTCCGTCGGCAGGGATGCCGCGTTCGTCGCCGGGCATTCGCTGGGCGAATATTCCGCCCTGGCGGCGGCCGGCAGCCTCAGCATCTCCGACACCGCGCGGCTGCTGCGTACGCGCGGGCTCGCCATGCAAAAGGCGGTGCCGGTCGGCGCCGGCGCCATGGCGGCGCTGCTTGGCCTCGACTACGACGCGGCGGTCGCCGTCGCCAATGAAGCTGCCCAGGGGCAGGTCTGCCAGGCGGCGAACGACAATGGCGGCGGGCAGGTGGTCGTCTCCGGCGACAAGGCTGCCGTCGACCGCGCCGTCGAGATCGCAAAGACCAAGGGCGCCAAGCGCGCCATGCTGCTGCCGGTGTCCGCGCCCTTCCATTGTGCCCTGATGCAGCCCGCGGCGGATGCGATGGCGAAGGCGCTTGCCGATGTCACCATCAAGGCGCCGGCCGCGCCGCTTGTTTCGAACGTGCTGGCCGCGCCGATCACCGATCCCGCCGAAATCCGCCGCCGCCTGGTCGAGCAGGTCACGGGAACGGTGCGCTGGCGCGAGTCGGTTGCCTATATGGCCAGCCACGGCGTGACCCGCTTCTTCGAGATCGGCGCCGGCAAGGTGCTGAGCGGTCTCGTCAAGCGCATCGCGGAAGGTGCCGTTGGCGTGTCCGTCAGCGGACCCGGCGATATCGCCGCGGCAAAGGAAGCACTGGCGGCTGCGAAATCGGCCTAAAGCGCGATGAGATTCACACTTTCTCGGATCATGCTTTAGTCCTACTGCGTCACAAGCCCCTCATGGTGAGGAGCGCGAAGCGCGTCTCGAACCATGCGGCCCCGGCTGTGGCCTGCATCCTTCGAGACGCCCGCTCTGCGGGCTCCTCAGGATGAGGAGTTAGAGCGATTGTGACGCGGTAGAATTAGGAGAGTTTTCATGTTCGATCTGACTGGCAGGACGGCGCTCGTCACCGGCGCGACCGGTGGCATCGGTGGGGCGATCGCGCAGGCGCTGCACAAGCAGGGCGCGACGGTTGCGATATCGGGCACGCGCCGCGAAGTGCTCGACGGCTTCGCCGCCAAGCTGGGCGAGCGCGTCCATGTGCTGCCCTGCAACCTCTCGAAAAGCGATGAGGTCGAGGCGCTGGTGCCGGCGGCGGAAGCCGCCATGGGGCAGGTGGACATCCTCATCGCCAATGCCGGCATCACCAAGGACAACCTTTTCGTGCAGCTGCGCGACGAGGACTGGGACGACGTCATCCAGGTCAATCTGACCGCGACATTCCGTCTCGCGCGCGCCGCCACCAAGCTGATGATGCGCAAGCGCTTCGGCCGCATCGTCGCCATCACCTCGATCGTGGGCGTCACCGGCAATCCCGGGCAGGCCAATTACACGGCGTCCAAGGCCGGCATCATCGGCCTGATCAAGACGGTCGGCGCCGAATACGCCAAGCGCGGCGTCACCGCCAATTGCATCGCGCCCGGCTTCATCAAGACGCCGATGACGGATGCGCTCAACGACAAGCAGCGCGAATCCATCCTGTCCAAGGTTCCTGCCGCCAAGCTGGGGACGCCCGAGGACATCGCCGCTGCGGCGGTTTATCTCAGCTCCAACGAGGCCGGTTACGTGACCGGCCAGACCCTTCACGTCAACGGCGGAATGGCCATGTTTTGAACCCGATAGGGCCCGGTTGCGGCGGCGCGGGAGACACCCGCGGGCCGGTTTGGCCCTTATAGTCAAGGGTTTGGAAGTGTGATAACCGAACGGCGCAGTGGATGGGCAAAGAACGCCTTGCAGGAATTTGAAACCCTGTATATTGGCGGGGCAAAGCCTGCCGACGTTCGCCGGGTCCAGGGACAAGACCGGGCCGAATCAGCGCGCGATTGCGAAGGAAGCTTTACGACCACGATGGCTCTATCGTCTTCGGGATGTCTTGGGGTCGGGGCCAATGGAACAAGCACGAGGTTGAACGATGAGTGAGATAGGCGAGCGGGTTAAGAAGATCGTGGTCGAACACCTAGGTGTTGAGCCCGACAAAGTGGTCGACAGCGCGAGCTTCATTGACGACCTCGGCGCCGACAGCCTCGACACCGTCGAGCTCGTGATGGCGTTTGAAGAAGAATTTGGTTGTGAAATTCCAGACGATGCCGCGGAAACGATTTTGACCGTCGGCGACGCGACGAAGTTTCTCGAGAAGAACGCAAAGAGCTGACGCCCTCGCGGCTTGCGGAGCCGGACGGACCGCCGTCGTGCGGTCCCCCGGTTTCTTGTTATCGGCCGCCGTTTCCAGGGGTGGAGTGTTGACATGAGACGGGTTGTCGTCACGGGGCTCGGCATGGTCACGCCGCTCGGCTGCGGCGTGGAGCCGACCTGGACGGGGATCCTGGCCGGCAAGAGCGGCGCCAAGAAGATCGACACCTTCGATGCGTCCGACCTGACCTGTCAGATCGCCTGCATGATTCCGCGCGGCGACGGCTCGAACGGCACCTTCAATGCCGATCAGTGGATGGAGCCGAAGGACCAGCGCAAGGTCGATGATTTCATCATCTACGCGATGTGCGCCGCCAAGCAGGCGCTCGACGACGCCAATTGGCATCCTTCCACCGAAGAAGAGCGCTGCGCCACCGGCACGCTGATCGGCTCCGGCATCGGCGGCCTTTCCGGCATTGCCGACACCGCGATCCTGTTGAAGGAGCGCGGGCCGCGCAAGGTGTCGCCGTTCTTCATTCCGGGACGGCTGATCAATCTGGCCTCCGGCTATGTCTCGATCGAGCACGGCCTCAAAGGTCCGAATCATTCGGTGGTGACGGCATGTTCGACCGGCGCGCATGCGATCGGCGACGCGGCGCGGCTGATCGCGCTGGGTGATGCCGACGTGATGGTGACGGGCGGCACGGAATCGCCGATATGCCGGATCGGAATTGCCGGCTTCTGCGCCGCGCGGGCGCTGTCGACCGGCTACAACGAAACGCCGGAAAGGGCCTCGCGCCCCTACGACAAGGACCGCGACGGCTTCGTGATGGGCGAGGGCGCCGGCGTCGTCGTGCTCGAGGAATATGAGCACGCCAAACGCCGTGGCGCGAAGATCTACGCCGAAGTGACCGGCTACGGTTTATCCGGCGATGCCTATCACATCACTTCGCCGACGCCCGACGGCGACGGCGGATTCCGCAGCATGTCGGCGGCGATGAAGCGCGCCGGCATCACGGCCGCCGATATCGATTACATCAACGCGCACGGCACCTCGACGCCGCTCGGCGACGAGATCGAACTCGGCGCGGTCGAGCGGCTGCTCGGCAACGCTGCCTCGAAAGTGTCGATGTCCTCCACGAAGTCGTCGACCGGACATCTGCTCGGTGCGGCCGGCGCGATCGAAGCGATCTTCAGCATTCTGGCGATTCGCGATAACGTTGCCCCGCCGACGATCAATCTCGACAATCCGTCGGTGGAAACGGCGATCGACCTCGTGCCCTTTACGGCGCGCAAGCGCGAAATCAATATTGCGCTCTCGAATTCCTTCGGTTTCGGGGGCACCAATGCTTCCGTGATCGTCCAGCGCGTGGCCAACTGAAGCGTGTCTGGAGTTAATCCACGGTTTCGCCGTATTCGGCGATGAACCCTTGTTGCGGGCGTATGTTATTGGCAGGGCGAGGATTTGTCCCGCCACGTTCGAACCGGCAGGAATCAGGTTGCATCGATGAGTGAGAGGCCGCCCATTTCGCCCCGCAGTCCGCGCGCCGCGCTCGAGCCCGAGCAGGTGCCGCCGCCGCCCAAGCGCTCCGAACGCGCGCGCAATCCTTTCGTCGTGGTCGGCAATGCCATTTTCACCCTCCTGATCCTGCTGATGATCGGGGCGGGCGCCTCCTACTATTACGGCAAGCAAATCCTGGAGTCGGCGGGGCCGCTCAGGGAAGACAAGGTCGTCAATATTCCCGCGCGGGCCGGCAAGCGCGACATTTCCGACGTGTTGCAGAAAGAGGGCGTGATCGACGTCAATCCCTGGATCTTCATCGGCAGCGTCTATGCGCTCAAGGCGAGCTCCGATCTGAAGCCGGGCGAGTATCTGTTCCAGAAGCGCGCGAGCCTGCGCGACGTGATCGGCACGATCGTCGAGGGCAAGGTGGTGCAGCATGCGATCACCATTCCCGAAGGGCTGACTTCCGAGCAGATCGTGGCGCGGCTTTCCGAGAACGACATCTTCGCCGGCAGTGTGCGCGAGATTCCGCGCGAGGGCACGCTGCTGCCGGAGACCTACAAGTTCCCGCGCGGCACCACGCGCGAGCAGGTGATCCAGCGCATGCAGCAGACGCAGAAGCGCGTGCTGGCGGAGATCTGGGAGCGCCGCAACCCTGATATTCCGATCAAGTCGCCGGAGCAGCTGGTGACGCTCGCCTCCATCGTCGAGAAGGAAACCGGCAGGGCCGACGAGCGCAGCCGCGTGGCGGCCGTCTTCACCAACCGCCTGCGGCAGAAGATCAAGCTGCAATCCGATCCGACCATCATCTATGGTCTGGTCGGCGGCAAGGGCACGCTGGGGCGGCCGATCAAGCGCTCGGAGATCAGCCAACCCTCGCCCTACAACACCTATGTGATCGAGGGCCTGCCGCCGGGGCCGATCTCCAATCCCGGCCGCGCCTCGCTCGAGGCCACCGCCAATCCGGCCCGCACGCGCGACCTGTTCTTCGTCGCCGACGGCGCCGGCGGACACACCTTCACGGAAACCTACGACGCGCACCAGAAGAACGTCGCCAAGCTGCGCGCGATGGAAAAGCAGATCCAGAACGACACGGTCGAGCCGGCGGAGGAGCCGCCACCGGCCGCGGCCGGCGCGCCCGCCGATACCAATCCGACCGCCGCCACCAAGCCCCCGGCAGCCAAGCGGCCGGCGCGGCCCCCGGCTCCGGCTGCTCCTGCGCAGGCGCCGGGACGGCAGGGCGCGGCGCAATCAACCACGACACCGCCGGTGGTGCAGCGCTAGTCTTCGCTCCATGCACGGCCTCGCCGATTCCACTTGGCGCGGAATCGTCCTATGGTCGCGCGCAATCTTGAGTCCCTCATTCCCCCGTGTTTCGGAGAAGTTTTCGCGATGGCGCTGTCGAGCATGACCGGTTTTGCCCGCAGCCACGGTGCCAGCGGTCCCTATACGTTCGAGTGGGAACTGAAATCGGTCAACGCCAAGGGCTTTGACCTGCGCCTGCGGCTGCCGCCCGGCTGGGACGACATCGAGGCGCCGGCCAAGAAGCGGGCAGGCGAGTTGCTCGCGCGCGGCACTGTCTACGCCAATCTCAACGTCAAGCGCGCCAATGCGGTGGCGCAGGTACGCCTCAACGAGGACGTGCTGGCGGCGGTGGTGAAAGTCGCCGGCACCGTTGCTGCGAAGATCGATGCGGTGGCGCCGAGCGTCGATGGCTTGCTTGCCATCAAGGGCGTCATCGAGGTGGTCGAACCCGAGAGCGATGAGGAAGAGGACAAGGCGGCCAAGGCGGCCGCCATGGCGGCGTTCGAACAGGCCTTGACAAATCTCGTCGAGATGCGCCGCCGCGAAGGCGCGGCGCTTGGCCAGGTGCTCGGCGCGCGAATGGACGAGATCGAGAAGCTGGCAAAGCGCGCCGAGATCGCACCCGGACGCAAGCCCGAAGCGATCCGCGCAAAACTTGCCGAACAGATCGCGACGCTACTCGAGGCATCCGATCGCTTCGATCAGGACCGCTTGACCCAGGAAGCGCTGCTGATTGCAACCAAGGCCGACATCCGCGAGGAGCTCGACCGCATCGCGTCCCACATCGCGCAGGCGCGCGACATGCTCGGCAAGGGCGGACCGGTCGGGCGGCGGCTCGATTTCCTGGCGCAGGAATTCAATCGCGAGGTCAATACCTGCTGCTCCAAGTCGAACGACATCGAGCTCACCAATACCGGGCTCGAGATGAAGAACGTCGTCGAGCAGTTCCGTGAACAGGTCCAGAATCTGGAGTGAGGTGATGGCGGCGGGCGGCCAGGGATTTGACGGGGTGGAACGGCGCGGCCTGATGTTCGTGCTGTCCTCGCCGTCCGGCGCCGGCAAGACGACGCTGTCGCGCAAGCTGATGGAAGAGATCGACGGCCTGCAGATGTCGGTGTCCGCGACGACGCGGACGCCGCGGCCGGGCGAGGTCGAGGGCAAGGATTACTATTTCGTCGACCAGAGGCGCTTCGACGAGATGGTCGCAAACGGCGACCTGCTGGAATGGGCTCCCGTGTTCGGCAAGAAGTATGGGACGCCGCGCCTGCCGGTCGAAAAGGCGCTCTCGGAGGGGCGCGACGTCCTGTTCGACATCGATTGGCAAGGCACGCAGCAGCTGCGCGAAAAGGCCGGCACCGACGTCGTCAGCGTGTTCATCCTGCCGCCCTCGGCTGCCGACCTCGAAAGGCGTCTGCACACCCGCGCGCAGGATTCCGAAGAGGTGATCCGCGGGCGCATGGATCGCGCCAGCCATGAGATGAGCCACTGGGCCGAATACGACTACATCGTCATCAATCACAATGTCGACGATGCCTTTGCCGAGGTGCAGTCGATCCTGAAGGCGGAACGGCTGAAGCGCGCGCGCCGTGTCGGCCTCACCGAATTCGTGCGCAATCTGCAGCGCCAGCTCGAGAAGTGACGCCTCAGGCGGCGCTGCGTCCATTGCCCAGCGTGCGCAGCCGCTGCCTCTCGCGGTAGAGATCGCCGGGGCGGCGCGGTATGTCCGACAATTCCAGCGGCGGCATCGGCTCGCTCAGCCTCAGCCGGTTGCGGCGGGAGGCGAGCCAAGCGAAGAGGACGCTCACCAGCACGGCGAGGACCGACAGGCCGCCGGCGATGACGGTGATCAGCATCGGCAGCGACATCGGCTTTTCCGTTACCGGCATCGGTGGCACGGCACGCGGCATCGGTTGCGGCTTTGCGGGCGGCGTCGCTGCGGGCGCCGCGCGCACTTCCGCGCTCTGGTCTGCCGGCGGATCGGCGACGGCATTCGCGGCGGGCTTCATCGTCGACATCGAATCCGGCCAGCGCGTTGCGGCGGCGGGCGCCAGCATGTTGGCGGCGCTTGCGGCCGTGGACGGTGGATTGTTCTCGACAGGCGGTGCGCTCGCCACTGGGGCGGGAGCGCTCTGCAGCGGCGCGAGAGCCGGCTTGCTGTCTTGCTCGATCGGGGTCTGCGAGAATTCGGCGTGCGCGTCGGAAACCGCGCGCGGCGTCGACTTCCTGCGCGGCGGTGCAGGGGCGGCCTCTTCCGTTGCTGCCGTCGACTGCTCGCCTGCCCTGCTCGCAGTCTTTCCGGCATCATCCTTCAGAAACCAGCAGTGACGGCCGGTGCCGCGTTCGACACGGTAGCGCCAACGGGTGCCGGGCGGGGCGTATTCACGCGGGGATGTCAGGCACGTGTCGGGGCGTTGTTCGGCATTCTCGGGAGCAGCGAAGCCATTCGCGCTGGAAAGAATGGAGGCGATAATCGCCGCCAAGAATTTTGCAGCGCGAGACTTCATGAACACCTCCGGGACGCGACGCAACGCAACTTACCGGCCCGTTCTCTGCGAGAATCTGGGTCGCAATGAGCCGCAAATCCGGAGTCGTTAAGGCTTAATTAAGACCCGCCGGCTCGCGCTGGCGGGAGCAAAAACAGGCGAAAAATCACCCTAGTTCTTCAGCACGATGCGGCCGACGACGCGGCCCGCGCGCAGCTCGTCGATCCATTTCTGCACGTCCGCCATCGGCTCCTCGCGCATCGGCGTCGGCTTGATCTTGCCGGCACGCGCCAGCGTCATCAGCTCCTTGCCTTCGGCGAGCGTGCCCACCATGAAACCCTCGATGGTCATGCGCTTGTAGATCCACTGCACCATCGGCAGGCTGAACATGCCGCCCATCAGGCCGGACACCACGATCTTGCCGCCGCGCGCGACAACCGAGACGGCGAACGCCATCGACTTTTCGTTGCCGGCGAAATCGACGATCTCGTCAAACCCGCCTTCGCTCTCCTTGATCATGCGCTTGACCACGTCCGGCTCGGCCGGGTCGTAGGCGACGGCGGCACCGTTCTTCAGCGCGCTCTCGCGCGCGGCAGCGCTCAAATCCGCCACCGCAATCGGCTGCTTGAACATGGCCTGCGCGAACGACAGGCCCATCATGCCGACGCCGCCGAGCCCGATCAGCAGCAGATTGCGCTGCCGCGGCCGGTCCACCAGCCGCTTCAGCGCGCCGTAGGCGGTGACGCCGGAGCACATCAGCGTCGCCGCCTGGTTCACCGGCAGCGGATCATATTCCAGCAAGTACTTTGCGTCGGGCACCAGCACGTGGCTGGCAAAGCCGCCGTCGATGGAGACACCGAGGAAGCGCTGCTTGACGCAGAGATTCTCGTCGCCATTGGCGCAGTCGCGGCATTGACCGCAGCCGATCCAGGGAAACACCGCGCGTTTGGCGCCGATCAGATCCTTCGGCGCGTCGGGGCCGACTTCCTCCACCACGCCGGCGATCTCGTGGCCGAGCGTGAAGGGCAGGACCATGCCGCGCGTCGTGTCGAGCTTCTTGCCGCCGCCGAGATCGGCATAGCCGTCCTGGATGTGCAGGTCGGAGTGGCACAGCCCGCAGCGCTCGATGCGGACCAAAACTTCGCGACCCTGCGGCTTCGGCGTGTCGACGACGGTCTCGCACAATGGCGCATCGAATTTGACGAGTGACTGACGCCGCATCAACGCCATGGTGCTCTCCCTTGGGGATCAGGACTGTTTTTCGGCACGTATATCGGCCAATTTGCGCGCCATGGCAACAAAGCCGGAGACCGGGATGGTCTCGGCGCGCCGGGTCGGGTCGACCTCGGCCGCCGCGGCGAGCCGCGCCGGGTCGAGGCCGAGCGATTTGAGGCTCTGGCGAAGCATTTTCCGGCGCTGGCCGAAGGCGGCGGCCGCGACCTGTTCCAGCGCGCGGCGGTCGCAGGCCTCCGGGCTTGCACGCGGCACCAGCCGCACCACGGAAGAGGTGACCTTGGGCGGCGGCACAAAGGCCGACGGCGAGATATCGAACAGGATTTTCGTCTCGGCGCGCCAGTTGGCGAGCACGGCCAGCCGCCCATAGGCCGCCTCGTTCTCGCGCGCGACGATCCGCTCGGCGACCTCGCGCTGGAACATCAGCACCATCATGTCGTACCAGGGCGGCCATGGTTCGACCGTGAGCCAGCCGATCAAGAGCTGCGTGGCGATGTTGTAGGGCAGGTTGGCGACGATCTTCGCACGCTCGCCGGCGAGCCTCGCGCGCAGATCGACCGTCTGCGCATCGGCGCAAACGATGTCGAGCCGGCCGGGATAGCGCCTTGCGATGGCTTCGAGCGGCCCCAGTGCGCGCTCGTCGCGTTCGACCGCAATCACCCGGCGCGCGCCGAGTGCGAGCAGCGCGCGAGTCAGCCCGCCCGGCCCGGGGCCGACCTCGATCACGGTTGAGCCTTCCAGCGGGCCCGCGGCACGCGCGATGCGGGCCGTGAGGTTGAGGTCGAGCAGGAAATTCTGCCCGAGGGATTTGCGTGCCGAAAGTGAGTGCTCGCGAATGACCTCGCGCAAGGGCGGCAGGTCGTCGATCGGGCTCATTTAACCTGGCTTGCCGCCATGCGGGCGGCGAGCTTCAGCGCAGCGATCAGGCTCGTAGGACTTGCCTTGCCGGTGCCGGCGATGTCGAAAGCCGTGCCGTGGTCCGGCGAGGTCCGCACGAATGGCAGGCCCAGCGTGACGTTGACGGCGTTGTCGAAGGCGATGGTCTTGATCGGGATCAGCGCCTGGTCGTGGTACATGCAGATCGCGCAGTCATAGGTCTTGCGCGCCGCCTCATGGAACATGGTGTCTGCCGGCAGAGGCCCGCGCGCCTGGATGCCGCTGTTGCGCAAGGCGGCGACCGCCGGCGCTACTACCTCGTCGTCCTCGGTGCCGAGCGTGCCGAACTCGCCGGCGTGCGGATTGAGACCGGAGATCGCAAGGCGCGGATTGGCGATGGCGAAGCGCGACTTCAGGTCGGCAACCGCGATGCGCGCGGTTGAGACAATGAGCTCGCTGGTGAGCTGGGTGATCGCCTCGCGCAGGGGGAGGTGGATAGTCACCGGCACCACGGCAAGCGTCGGCGACCACAGCATCATCACCGGCTGCGGCGTGCGGCCGTCCCGGCTTGCAAGCTCGGCGAGGAATTCGGTATGGCCGGGATGTTTGAAGCCGGCGCGATACAGCACGCTCTTGGCGATGGGATTGGTGACGACGGCGCTGGCGCGGCCGGACGTGACGTCGTCCACGGCTTGGCGGATCGAGGCCAGCACGGCTTCCGCGCTGCTGCCGTCCGGGCGGCCGGGCGATGCGGTCGCGGCCTTGCCGGTCGCGACCACCGGCAGCGCTTTTGCAAATGCCGTGCTCGCTTCATCGGCGCCGACGTCGGCGAAATCGGCCTTCAGACCGAGGTGCCTGGCGCGATCGGCGAAGAAGGCGCGCTCGCCGAGCAGATAGAATGGCGGGAGATCTGCTTCGCTCCGGCGCAGCCACGCCTCGATCGCGACGTCGGGTCCGATGCCTGCGGGCTCACCGGAAGTCAGGGCAAGGGGCTTTGCCATGTATCAACGGTATTCAATCATTGCCGACTTGCGCACTTCCTGTAGATACCATTTCGATTTCGCCTCGTATTTCTCCACGAACATCTTGTCGCGGATTTCCTTCTTCTTCGGCGTATCGATGGTGGTCTTGTTGCGGGCGCAGAGGGCGACCGTTTCGATGCCCTGCTTGGTCCTCTCGGGCGGCGTCAGGCGGCCGACCGGAGTCTTTTCCAGCATGTCCCGCAGCACTTCGGGCAAGTCGGCGGAGGTCTTGGTGACGATGTCGCGGATTGCCACGTTCTTCATGGATTTGAAGTAGCTGTTGGCCTCGCCGCAGTTCGTGACGCGCTCGCGTAACGACTCGGCCTCCCTCTTGCGCTGCTCGTAGGCCTCCGGAGGCGACCCGCGCGGAACGATCAGCACGAATGGCTGCATCTTGTACTCGGAGGCCTCGACCTCGAGCTTCTCGTCGCCCTTCTCGCGCACGGCGGCGGCGACATCCTTCTCACCGACCTGCAGGCTCTCCTTGTAGCGGCCGCGCACCAGACTGCCCCAGACCATCTCCGCCTTGATGCGGGAGCGCAGCGTCTCCGGCCGCACGCCCTGTTTCTCCAGAACCTGGTTGAGCTGATCCGGCGTCAGCCGCATGCGCTGCGCCATCGCGGCGTAGGACTGGTCGATGTCGCTGGACGTCGGATCGACGCCGAAGCGCTTGGCCTCCTTGATCTTCACCTTCTCGTCGATCAACTCGTTGATCACGTCCTGGCGGTTCGGCTGCTTGTGGGTCGTCATGAAAGTGAGCTTGCTGCGCTGCTCGATGTCCATGTTGGTGATCGGCTCGCCATTGACCATGACGACGATGGTCTGCGCGCGCGCAGGCGCGTTGCAACCAATCGCGGCGAGCAGGATTGCAGCGAGGAGGGTTGAGAGGCGGAGCGAGGGCATGGCGGTCATGTTCCTAAGCGCTTTTCAACCTGTAGAATCGGGCCGCTGTCCGCGGCAAGTCCGTCCCTGGGGTTAAAGGTTACTGAAGGCCGCTCGCCCCTGCTGCACTCGTCGTCGAATTCGCGATGGTACGCAGGCCGATCTGCAGCATGAACGCATGGTTCAAGGTCGGTGGCGTGAGGCCGGGAGAGTAATTGTACGACGTCACGTAATTGGCGGCCAGCACGAAGCAATCGTCCACGTAGCCGGCGCCGATGATGTACTGGTTGATCTTGTTGGCTTCAAGATCCCAGCGCGCCGCGCCCGAGACCACCCAGTTGGCGGCGATTTTCACCGCGGCGCTGCCCAGCAGGCCCTCACGCCGGGTGAGGTAGCCGAGTTGCGGCTGTGCGGCATAGTTGCCGTACGTCATCGACACCGACCAGCGATCGAAGGTGGCGCGTCCCTCGGCCTCGAAGCGGTTGACGTTCATCGTCGCCTCGTCGAACCGCGCACGCGTCGAGAAGGTGTAGGTGCGGTTCGGCGAGTAGTTGACCCGCGCCACATAGTCGGATCGTGGGGTGGCGAGGCCGGAGTCGAGACCGGTATTGGTCGCATCGGCCACCGCAAATGAGTTCAGGCCGAACATCTGGTAGGACTGTCCGAACAGCACGTTGATCGAGCCGCCGCGGTCGAACTGCGTCGTGGCCTGCACGCCGACATTGGCGCGGCCGCCGCCCTCGACGCGGTCGTAGCCGGAGAACTTGTCGACCGAGAACAGGTTGCTGGCGTCGAACACCATGCTCTGGGCGTCTTCGTTGGGCAGCTTGCCGGCATAGGTCTCGTTCGGACGGATGATGACCTGCGCGATCGGCTCGATCGTCGTTGTGCCCCATGGCTGAACGTTGATGAAGGGATAGCGATATTCGAGACCCACGGCCGGCATCGCGCGCAGCGCCGTGGTGTCGCCGACCGGCAGGAAGTTGGAGACGCCCGGCTGGTTGGAGATCGAGGCGTCGATGGCGTCTGCGCGGAGGATCGCGAACGGCGTCCAGATCTGGCCAATCGGATCGGTGAAGGACTTGCGCCACTGCACTGCTGCGGTTGCGCGCGTGTAGGTGCCGGGCATGCCGCGCAGCACGCACTGCGAAGGCAGCCGCGCCAGCGGATCGGCCGAGGCGTTGAGGCAGAGACCAGTGGTGTTAGCAAGCGTCGTGATCGGGTCGAACGCCGCGGTGGAGCGCGTCAGGCTGGTGAAGTTGGTCCAGTAGCTGAGCTCGCCGCCGAAGATATTGCTGTTGATGACATTGTTGTAGTCGATCACCGGATGGATCACCGGGACCTGGGACTGGTTGCCGGAGAAGCTCAGGTAATAGATCGCCCGAGCGTCGAAGAAGCTGCGGTTGCCGACGCCGGTGAGATAGAGCTGCGAGATCGCTTCGGTCGGCAGGGTCAGGAACGAGTTAAGCGGGTCGCGGTACTGCGCGAGGCGATAATCCGTGAAGAAGGCATAGTCGGACAGCAGCACGCCCTCCCAGCCCCAGACCCATTTGTCGTTGAGCGAGAACTGGCCCTTGGTGTCGATGCCGCCGCGGAACTGGCGATCGCCCGGCTGGCCGGCAAAGGAGCCGGGGTTGAGCTGGTCGATGCCGTAGGCGCGGATCTGGTAGGCGCCGTCCAGCAGGCGCTGGCGGAACTCGGCCTGCATCAGCACGCCCTGCTTGGTGGTGATGCGCGGGTTGATGGTCATATCGTAGTCGGGCGCAATCGCCCAATAGAACGGGATCTCCACGCCGAAGCCGTAGCCCGACGCCTGCGCGTAGCTGGGCATCAGGAAGCCGGTCTTGCGCTTCACGGTCGGATCGGGCGTCGAGAAATACGGCACGTACGCGATCGGCACGCCGAAGAATTCGAGCTGCGCGTTCTCGAAATACAGCATCCGTTCGGTCTGGTTGTGGATGATGCGCGCGCCCTTGACCTGCCAGAGCGGCGGCTTCTTCGGATCGTCCTTACACGGCGCGCAGGCCGTATATACGCCGTTCTCGAACACCGTGTAGTTGCCGCCCGAGCGATCGGCGCGGGTCGCCGCCATCCGCGTCTGGTCTTCGGTATCGACGCGCAGCGAGTCGACGAAACCGTCACGGTAGTCGTCGCTGAGATCCATGATGTTGGCGTAGGTGATTTTACCTTCGGCGTCGGTCAGGCGGATGTTACCCTCGGCATGCAGGCGCTTGGTCTTCTGGTCATAGATGACCTTGTCCGCCTCGACGCTGGTGCCGTTGTAGAACATCTGCACGTTGCCGACCGCCGACACGCGCTGATTGTTGTAGTCGTAATCCACCTCGACCGCCTGGACGAGCATCTGCCCGTCGTTCGGCGCCGGTGGCCGCGGCGGCTTGGGGGGACGCGGATTGTAGGTGAAGCCCTGCGCGGAAGCGGGGGTGACCGGCGCAAGCTCGAGCACGCCGGCAAGAATGAATCCCGAAAGCAGAATCAGGAGCGCGGCCGTGCGGCTGCATTGACGGCGCACGCTACTGCGCCGCCTGAACGCAGGCGACCTCAACTGGCGGGCGGCGACAACGGCCACTACCCGTCCTCCTGGTACAGCAAGGCCACGAAACCGGTGAGGCCACCCACGCAGACGGGCAACCACGCCGCAGCGATGGGGTGCATCAACTCAGCCTTGCTCAAATCTTCAGTTACTTTCGAAAGAACGTAGAGCAGAAAGCCCGCACCCACGCCACTCAAAACCATCTTCTGCACGCCGCCCATCCGGAAGAAGCGCAAGCTCACGGAAGCGGCCAACATCACCATTGCAGCCAGCAAAAATGGCTGTGCGATGAGCTTGTGGTACTGCAACCGGTATCCGGCCGTCGCAAATCCCGAACTTTCGGACGAGCGGATGTAGCTCGGAAGTTGCCAAAATGACACAGTTTCCGGGGTGGAAAAGCTGTTGCGAACCTGGGCCTGGGTGAGGGTTGTCGTGACGTAGAACGTGTCTTCCTCAACCGGCGGTGAGTCCAGCGAGAATCGGCGCACCGATTTGAAGGCCCAGCGGCCTTCCTCCAGCGTTGCCTCGCGAGCCTCGATTCGTTCCTTGAACTGCAGGCCGGTGTCGAAGCGGAACACGGTGAGGCCCGTCAGGCGAACGCCCTGCTGCTCGCTGCGCGCCGCGTTGATGATCCACTGGCCTTCATTGTTGACCTGGTTGAGCCAGAAACCGGAGGCGTCCTGGATACCGCCGCCGGGCGCGGAGCCGAACAATTCGGCCTCCATCCGCTTGGACAGCTCGCGCAGGTTCGCCGACACAGGGTTGTAGACGACGGTGGCAAGGATGCCGAGAACGATCGCGCTTGCAAGCGCAGGTGCAATGAACTGCCAGGCCGACACGCCGGCCGCCCGCGCGACCACTAGCTCCAGGCGCCGCGACAGCGCCAGATAGCAGGTCATCGCGCCGATCAGCACGCAGAACGGCATCATTTTTTCGAGCAGCTGGGGCACCCGGTACAACGACGTCTGCGCCACCGTGATCGCGGAGGCGGTGGGAAGTCCCGAGGTCTTGCGCACCATCTCGATGTAGTCGACGAGCACGAGAAGCAGGAAGATCGACGCGAACACGCCCACCGCCGCGACCACAAAGCGGCCGGCGAAATAACGCCCGAGCGTATTGGTCATCATGCTCATGCGGTGGCCGGCCTCCCGACGAGTCGCGTCATGCGTTCGACGGTCCTGTTCATCGACTCGATCAGCGCCGCCGGCGCATCGACCACGACGCCGCGGACGATGATGAACATGCCCCCTGCGATCGCCGCAACCATCATCAGATACTGCACGGCCGCCGCAGCCGGCGTCTTCACGGTCATGACGGAGCAGGCAAACCCCGCCATGCGCAGGCCGAAGACCGTGAGCACCGCGCAGGTGATTGCAAACCCGCGGCTCTGCCGCGTGGTGCGCGGCGTACCGAGGAAGGCGAAGGTCAGCACGGAAAACGCGAAGGGATAGATCGGCGCCAGGAAACGGTCATGCAACTCGGCGCGGAACTGTCCGGCGAGCAGCTGGAACATGGGATCATCGGGGGAGGGCGACAGCAGCTCCCACAAATAGCGCTCGCGAATCCCGAGCGAGGTGTCGCGGCCGCGGTTGGAGAATTGCGACATGTCGAAGGCGTAGCGGCCGAACGCGACCAGCGCGGGATCGCGCTTGCCGGCCTCGAAACGCTCGAGATTGCCGTCTTCGAGCACGAGATAGGAACCATTCTCGTTGCGCAGGATGGTGCCGCGGTCGGCGATGATGGTGACGCGCTCCTTGGGGTCGCGGCGATCATCGACGAAAATGCCGGCGAGCACGCCGCCGGGCTGGCGCTCGCGAATGCGGATGGTGAGATTCTGGTCGAGCTGCGCGAAGCGGCCGGGCTGCAGGATGTTGGTGAGCACGTCGGCGGTGATCTCGGCGTCCCACTGCTTGATGCGGCGCAAGCCCTCGGGCGCAAGATAGGAGCCGATGAAGGCGACGATGAGCGACACCACGCAAGTCGCATAGAAGAAGGGCAGGAACAGGCGCAGCGGCGAGAGGCCGGCGGCGTTTATGACGATGATCTCGGAGTCGGTCGCCAGCTTGTTCAGCGTGTGAGAGATCGAGATCATCAGCGCGATCGGCGAGATGACCAGCACCAGCGCCGGGATGACGAGACCCGTGATGCCGAGGAAGGTCATGATAGTCTGACCCTGACTCGTCATCAGATCGATGCCGCGCAACGCCTGGGTAATCCAGATCACGCCGGTGAGGCTGACCAGGACCACCGCAAACGACGCAAGCGTCGTGCGGAAAATATACCTGTCGATCGACCCCATCACTCCGGAACGTTCCCACCTCGCAGCCGAACGCACGGCCCGTAACCATCCCGAATTTCGGGTTCCCCAATGGTTACGCCGCGTACCGTCCGGCCAGCTTAGTCTCTCACTAGCATCCCTTTGATCCGTCAACAAAATGGCCGAGGGATGGCACCCCTTTCCATATGGTTAATAATTCGCTTGACGTGACCCGGCTGCCACGGTGGCGCTTGGCAGGAGCAAGGGCGGCAGTTCATAGTGTCGAACAGCGCCTGGCGGGCTCATGGCCCGCAGCCGAAGGCGGGTATTTTTGCCCCTTCCGGCGGGTTTTGCGACCCGGCAACAGCCCTGATCTGGAGGATCTGCCTATGTCCGACGCCGTGAAGGTCGGCTTCGTCCCGTTGTCCACAGCCCCGCGCGGCGTTCTGGTCGTCTTTTGCGACGACACGCTGAAGTTTGGATCGCCTACGCGCAAGGCGCTGGGGGAAGCCGCCGGCACCGTCAAACGGGCCGCCGCCGCCAACCAGTTCAAGGGCAAGAACGGATCGATTCTCGACATTCCGGCGCCCGAAGGAATCAAGATTCAGCGCTTGATTGTCGTCGGTGCTGGCAAGGGATCGGGGCTCAAGGAGACCGATTTCCTCAAATTCGGCGGAGTCATCGCCGGCCGCCTCAACGGCGCCAGCGAACAGGTGACCGTTCTTGCCGATCTGCCTGATGACGCCATGACGGCGGAGCAGGCGGTATCGGTGGCATCGGGCCTGCGGCTACGTGTCTACAAATTCACCCGCTACAAGACCAAGAAGAAGGACGGCGAGGACGCCACTCTACGCGCCGAGGTTTCGATTGCGGTCGGCGACGTCAACGCCGCGCGAAAGGCCTGGGCGCCGGAGGCCCAGATCGTCGACGGCGTCATCATCGCGCGCGAACTCGTCAACGAGCCGCCGAACATTCTCTATCCCGAGGAATTCGCCCGCCGTGCCTCGCAGTTGAAGAAGCTCGGCGTTGACGTCGAGGTGCTCGACGTCAAGGCCATGACGAAGCTCGGCATGGGCGCGCTGCTCGGTGTCGCGCAGGGTTCGGCGCGGCCGGGCCGCACCGTCATCATGCGCTGGAACGGCGGCAAGCGCGGCGGTCAGCCGGTCGCTTTTGTCGGCAAGGGCGTTTGCTTCGACACCGGCGGCATCTCCATCAAGGGCGCGGCGAGCATGGAGGATATGAAGGGTGACATGGGGGGAGCGGCCTGCGTCGTCGGGCTGATGCATGCGCTGGCGGCGCGCAAGGCCAAGGTCAACGCGGTCGGCGCCATCGGCCTCGTCGAGAACATGCCTGACGGCAATGCGCAGCGCCCGGGCGACATCGTCACCTCGATGTCGGGGCAGACCATCGAGATCATCAACACCGATGCCGAAGGCCGCCTCGTGCTCGCCGATGTGCTCTGGTACGTGGCGAAGAAGTTCAAGCCGCAATTCATGGTGGATCTGGCCACACTCACCGGCGCGATCATGGTCGCACTCGGCACCGAGCATGCCGGCATGTTCTCCAACAACGACGAGCTTGCCGAACGAATCAGCAAGGCGGGCCAGGAGACGGGCGAAAAAGTCTGGCGCATGCCGCTCGGGCCGGAATACGACAAGCAGATCGACTCGCAATTCGCCGACATGAAGAACACCGGCGGGCGCAACGGCGGCTCGATCACCGCCGCGCAGTTCCTGCAACGCTTCGTCGACGGCACGCCGTGGGCGCATCTCGACATCGCAGGCACGGCGATGGGGGCACCGAAGACCGACATCAATCACAGCTGGGGCTCCGGCTATGGCGTCCGCCTGCTGGAGCGGCTGGTTGCGGAGCACTACGAAGCGAAGAAATGACCGAAGTCCTGTTCTATCACCTGCAGAACATGTCGATCGAGAGCGTGCTGCCGCCCTTGCTCGAGAAATCGCTGGAGCGTGGCTGGCGGGTGGTGGTGCAGTCGACCTCGCAGGAACGCACCGAGGCGCTGGACGCGCATTTGTGGACCTATAGTGACGACTCCTTTCTGCCGCACGCGACATCGCGCGCCAGCGATGCGGAAGACCAGCCGATCATCCTGTCGGTCGAGGACGCCAATCCAAACGGTGCCAATGTCCGCTTCCTGATCGACAATGCTGCGCTGCCCACCGATACCGATCGTTACGAGCGGGTGGTGCTGGTGTTCAACGGCGATGATGGCGAGGCGTTGGATGCCGCACGGCAGGCCTGGAAGGATTGCAAGACGAGGGGATTCGAAGTCACGTACTGGCAGGCGGATGAGCGCGGCCGATGGCAGCGCCGGGAATAGAATTTCGGGCGATTAATGATATTCTACGGTTTTCGGGCCTGTCCTTGCCGGCAGCCATGGTCGTGCCGCAAAGGGATGGTCCGACAAGTGATTAGGGGCCGGGGTGGCCTTCGGGTGGGGAACCTGCTTGATCGTGCGTAACGGAAAGCTCTGTCGCAATAGCCTGATCGCGCTGTTTGCGCTGGCGCCCGCCTTGGCGGGCTGCAACAGCTCGCTCGATCAGTTTCAGTCGGATTTCATGTCGAAGGACGCGCAATGGTTTCAGCGCTCCGGCCGCCTGTTCATCCGCAACGTCTCGATCGATGCGCCGCCGTTGACGCCGAACAAGCCGGTGACGGCCGAAGATCTCGTCAGCGCCGATGGCGCCTGCCCGGGCATGACGCCGCCGGCCAATGCGCTGACCGACAACACCGCCGGCACGCCGCCGCCTATCGGCGGCACGGTAGCGCTGCAGCACACCGAGTGTGATGTCATCCGCGGCATCGGCGCACCCGACAGTGTGAACATTTCGACCGCTCCGGGCGGCGGCCGGATGGCTGTCGTCACCTATTTGCGCGGGCCGCGTGCCGGCATCTACACCTTCACCGGCGGACGATTGCAGTCTGTTGAGGCGGCGCCCGAGCAGCCGGCGCAGCCGAAGACCGCCAAGCCGAAGCCGAAGAAGTCGGCCTGACCGTACTCGGCTAGCCCGCCGCCTGTTCCAGCAGCGCACTCGCTTCCAGCCACTCTTCCTCCGCACGCTGCAAGGCTTCTGCAGCGCTCGCACGCGCTTTGGCGAGCTGGGCCGCCTGCTTCGGATCGCGCGTGAAGATGTCCGGCAGCGCGAGAGCGGCATCGATCTTGTCGATGATACCGCCGATACGCGCGATCTCGGCTTCCGCACTCGCAACCTTCTGCTTCAGCGGAACTCGTTTCTCGCCGCCTCTGCGCTGTGGCTTCTCGCGATCGTCGTCGCCGCGCTCGCGCGCGACGTCAGCCTTGCGGTTGGAGGCGAGCACCAGCCGCCGGTAGTCTTCGAGGTCGCCGTCGTAGCTGGTCACGCTGCGATCGGCCACGATCCAGAGGCGTTCTGCGCAGGCCTCGATCAGATAGCGGTCATGCGAAACCATGATCACCGCGCCCTCGAAATCGTTGATCGCTTCGGCGAGCGCTGCGCGGCTGTCGATGTCGAGATGGTTGGTCGGCTCGTCCAGGATGATCATGTTGGGGGCATGGAAGGTGGCAAGCCCGAGCAGCAACCGCGCCTTTTCACCGCCGGAAAGCTTCTTCACCAGCGTATCGGCTGCCTTGCCGGAAAAACCGATCGCGCCTGCGCGCGCACGGATTTTCGATTCCGGGGCATCGCCCATCAGCCGGCGGACGTGATCGTAGGTCGAGCCTTCAGGATCGAGCTCGTCGACCTGGTGCTGGGCGAAATACCCGACGGAAAGCTTGTCGGCGCGAGTGACCTGTCCCGAGAAGGGCGCGAGCTTGCTCGCGATGAGCTTGACCAGCGTCGACTTGCCGTTGCCGTTGGCCCCGAGCAGCGCGATGCGGTCGTCGGTGTCGATGCGTAGCGTGACGCGGTTCAGCACGGGCCTGCCCGGCTCGTAGCCGACCGAGACATTATCAAGCGCGATGATCGGCGGCGACAACGCCTTTTCCGGCTGGGGAAAGCTGATCTCGTGGACGTCCTGCGTTACCAGCGCCGTGACAGGTTTCATCCGCTCCAGCATCTTCACGCGCGATTGCGCCTGGCGCGCCTTGGACGCCTTGGCCTTGAAGCGATCGACAAAGGCCTGCAGGCGCTTGCGCTCATCGGCCTGCCGCTTGGCGTGCCTGGCGTCGAGCATCTCCCTGGTGGCGCGCTGTTCCTCGAAGGAGGAGTAGGTGCCCTTGTAGATCGTGAGCTTGCCGCGATCGAGATGCAGGATCTGATCGACCGACGTGTCGAGCAGGTCGCGGTCATGGCTGATGACGATCACGGTGCGCGGATAATTGGCCAGGTGATCTTCCAGCCACAGCGTGCCTTCGAGGTCGAGATAGTTGGTCGGCTCGTCGAGCAGTAGCAGGTCGGGCGCGGCAAACAGCGTTGCGGCAAGCGCCACGCGCATGCGCCAGCCGCCGGAAAATTCCTGGCAGGGCCGTGCCTGGTCGGCCGTCGAGAAGCCAAGGCCGGAGAGGATGGCGGCGGCACGGGCAGGCGCCGAATGCGCGTCGATGTCGACGAGACGGGTCTGGATTTCGGCGATCCGGTGCGGATCGCGCGCCGTCTCGGCCTCGCTGAGCAGCGCGGCGCGCTCGATATCGGCCTTGAGCACGACCTCGATCAGGCTCTCGGGTCCGTCCGGTGCCTCTTGGGCGAGGCTGCCGATCCGCCAGCGCGGCGGCAGCGCGATGGTGCCGCTCTCGGTCGGCACGTCGCCGCGGATGGCGCCGAACAGCGTCGATTTGCCAACCCCGTTGCGGCCGACAAAACCGACGCGTGAGCCGGGTGCGATCTGCACGGAACCTTGATCGATCAGCAGGCGTCCCGCAATCCGGACGGAAATGTCTGACATCGTAAGCATGCGGCCTTGTCACCGGAGCCGCAGGCAAACGCAACCCGTTTATGGCCTGAAAGGCCGGGCGGGTTGCCCATCCCGACTGTGCTCAGGCCGAGCGGTCACGGCGGCGCAACTCGTCGAGCAGATGCTCTAGACGGTCCGAAGGTGCTGAGTTTTCCGGCCGCAAATATTGCTGCAACCGTTCGCCGATGGCGTCGCAAATCGACTTTGAAGTCTTGTGGTCAATCGGCTCGGTTTCCCGAGAAAAAGGGGCGGTCATAGCGAGTCTCCCCGTCGCTCCCCACGGTTGTGACAGTTGAACGACATCATGCAAGTTCAAGTCACGACCGCAGAATTTGTTTCAAGGCGCAGAATCCCAACGCAGGCGTTCGCAGCAATCGAATGGCCAGTTTGTTCCATCGGCCCAGAAAAAAGCCCCGGCGACAGCCGGGGCTTTGCGATTCGGATCGGCTCTTCGGATCAGTAGCAGCGGTTCACCGACCGCCACTGCGGTCCCCAGGGCGTGCTGACCAGCCGCCGCACATAGCAACCGCCGTAGGCATAACCGCCGTAATAGGCGGGGCCGCCGATGACGACGCGCGGGCCACCCCAACGGTGCCAGCCGCCATGCCAGCCGCCCCAGGCGGAGGCCGGGGTCGGAGCCAGTGCGGCCGCACCCAGCGAGGCCGCGGCGAGGGCAACAAGCGAGAGTTTGCGTAACATGGTCCACTCCTTCGAAAACCGGCGTGGCGAGCGCCGTTGGTGAATGTCGTCCCGCGACGCCGGGCCGGTTCGGCCAAGGCGTCCGATTGGTCGAAAGCCTAAATTGCCCAGGCTGAATGCAGCCGGCACGGTCGCGTCAGAGACGGTTCATCAGGGTGAAATCGTCGTAATCCGGCCCGTATTGGCCGCGTCACCCGGTCCCTTGCCCAAGGCCGGAGCCGCCGATATAAGCCGCCAAACTCCCGTGGTATCCCAAGGAACGATTATGGCGATTGAACGCACTTTCTCGATCATCAAGCCCGACGCGACGGCGCGTAACCTGACTGGCGCGGTCAATGCCCTGATCGAGAAGGCGGGGCTGCGCATCGTGGCGCAAAAGCGCATCCGCATGACCCGCGAGCAGGCCGAGACCTTCTATGCCGTGCACAAGGCTCGTCCGTTTTTCGGCGAGCTCGTCGATTTCATGACCTCTGGCCCGGTGGTGGTCCAGGTGCTGGAAGGCGAGGGGGCGATCGTCAAATATCGCGACGTGATGGGCGCGACCGATCCGGCGAAGGCCGCCGACGGCACTATCCGCAAGCTGCATGCAAAGTCGATCGGCGAGAACTCCGTGCACGGCTCGGACGCGCCGGAGACCGCGGTGATCGAGATCGCCCAGTTCTTCTCGGGCAACGAAATCGTCGGCTGATCAGGCCGGCCGGCTTGCATTTCCAGGCCGCAGACGGCGGTCGAACAAGGATAGGGGCGCGCTTTGGATTGGCTGTGGCAGATTTTCGATCCCGCAAACATCGGCGCGTTCTTTGTCCAGTTCAAGACCGAGATGCAGCAGCCCGCCTTCTGGGTCGCACTCGGCAAGATCATGTGGATCAACATCCTGCTGTCGGGCGACAACGCGCTCGTCATCGCGATGGCATGCCGCGGGCTGCCGCCGCGTCAGCGCTTCTGGGGTATGATCCTCGGCGCGGGCGTTGCCGTCCTGCTGCGCATCATCTTCACCGGAATCGTGGTGACGTTGATGGAACTGCCGTACCTCAAGCTGGTGGGCGGTCTGGCGCTGCTGGTGATCGCGGCCAAGCTGCTGGTGCCGGAACATGAGGACGAGGGTGACGTGGATGCCGCTGCTCACCTGTGGGCGGCTGTACAAATCGTTGCGGTCGCCGACATCGTGATGAGCCTCGATAACGTGATCGCGGTGGCCGCGGCCGCCAATGGCAGCATTCCTCTCTTGGTGATCGGCCTTGCCATCAGTGTGCCGCTCATCGTTGCCGGTGCGGCGTTGATCATGGCGCTGCTGACGCGTCTACCCGCGCTGGTGTGGGCCGGCGCTGGCCTGCTGGGCTGGGTTGCCGGCGAGGTGGCGGCGACCGACCCTGCGATTCAGCCGGCGCTGCATGCCTTCTTCAACGGCCCGGTGGGCGTCAAGCTCGACTCCATCCTCGGCACCGTCGGCAAGTCGCCGATGTTTACCAATGGCGGCCATGGCGGCGAGATCTTGTTCGGCATCGCCGGCATCATCATCGTGCTGGTGGCGGGCTACATCTGGCGGGCGCGCAGGCTGCGCAGCGCCATGCATCCGAAGGGCGCGGCGTAGTTTTCGACGCCGCCGCAATAGAGACGCGTTCAATCGCAGGATACTAGCGCCGTACGATCGACCCCGATCGGCCGACCAGGCGTGCCAGCTGCTTGAAACGGCTGCCGACGCGGTCGGCGACGAGGTCGACCATCTGGTGCTCGAACACCAGCATCAGCTTGCGGGCGCGGCTGCGGAAATGGGTGGCCGGGAGCACGCCGGGCCGTGCCGCGGAGATCAGATGGGCGACGCGGAAGGCCGCGCCCAGAAGCCGCGCGCGCTCGTCCATCGCCGGCGGCAGCAGCTCGCGGATCGTTGCGGGTGGCTCGTTCTGTTCCGAGAGGCCGGCATAGCGATAGAACACCGCCAGCGCGACGAAGGCGCGGCCCTGGTGGCTGATCGAGCCGAAATTGCCGTTGGTGATCAGGCTCAGCGTCTCCTCGCCGCGATGGTCAGGATGCACTCGCCAGCCGATGTCCGAGAGCAGGCAGGCGGCGTGACGCAGCCGCCGATCCTCCGCAGTCTCGCGCAGATGGACGATCCGCACCAGGTGATCGGTCCAGGCGATCAGCTCCTCGGCATGCCGCGCCGAGCGGGACAATAGCCGGTTGAGATTCTGCGCAGCGCAGATCAACCCGTCTTCGGCGCGCTCGTCCTGAGGCAGCATCTCGTAGAACAGGCCTTCGCGCACGCCGAAGGTCGAGAACACGATGGTCTTCGGCCGCGCGACCCGGATGACATATTCGAGCACCAGCGCGGCATAGGTGAGAAGCGGCCGCCGCGCATCGGAGACGACTTCAATGTCGGCGAGCCGGCCGGTCGCCGCGAGCCGCCGCAGGCGCTGCGCAAAGTCGAGCGCATCCGCCGCGGGAATCGAATAGCCGTGCATCACCTTCAGCGGATACCCGCTCTGCACGATGTGAATGCGCGCCAGCGCGCGCCATGTGCCGCCCACCGCATAGAAAGTGCGGCCGCGGCCGCCTTTGAGCAGATCGACGCCGGTAATGGCGTTGCGCACGATGTTCTCGGCGCGCTTCAGCGACTTGTGCGAGGAGTCTTGCAAGGCGAGACTGCCGAGCGGCAGCGTCACGCCGCTGCGGACGCGGCTGCCGCGCACGTCGATCAGTTCGAGCGAGCCGCCGCCGAGATCGCCGACGATGCCGTCAGGGTCGTGGATGCCGGAGATCACTCCGAGGGCGGAGAGCTTTGCCTCGCGCGGGCCCGAGAGGATGTCGATCGGAACGCCGCAGATGCGCTCGGCCTTGGCGATGAATTCGGGGCCGTTGGTGGCGTCACGGCAGGCGGCGGTCGCGATCGCATAGACGCGGCCGACTTTCTGGATACGGCACAGCGCCCGGAAACGCCGCAGCGAGGTCAACGCCTTGGCGACTGCGTCGGGCGCGAGCAGGCCGGTGCTCTGTACCTCGCGGCCCAGGCCGCACAGCGCCTTCTCGTTGAAGACCGAGATGAGGCTGCGGCTCAAGGTTTCATAGACGACGAGACGAACCGAGTTCGAACCGATGTCGATGACCGCGACGGTGGCTTCGCGTTTGCGCGGCCGCTTCACCGCCACAACTCCTTAAGGTGCTTGCTGACGCTCATTACGGCGGGTGAGCCGGCGCGGAGAAGATTCCTTGAGCGATTTTCCACGGCCGGATAGACTCGGATTCGTCATGAAATAGTTGTGCAGGTTGAAGGGCTCTTCGCCTTTCGCGGCCTTCATACGCGTTGACGACCCGTCCGGCAACAACTGCCAACTCTGCTCGGTATCCTTCAGATTCGCGACCATGATCTGTTCGAGAACCTGCTGATGCACCGTGGGATTTTGCAGCGGACAGAGAACCTCGACGCGGCGGTCGAGGTTGCGCGGCATCATGTCGGCCGACGAGATATACACAGCCGCTTTGGCGCTCGGCAGGCCCTGGCCCATGCCGAAGCAGTAGATGCGTCCGTGCTCGAGGAAGCGGCCGATCACCGATTTGACGCGGATGTTCTCCGATAGTCCAGGAAGCCCCGGCCGCAGGCAACAGATGCCGCGTACCACGAGTTCCACCGATACGCCGGCCTGGGAAGCCTGGTAGAGCGCGTCGATGATGTCGGGGTCGACCAACGAATTCATCTTCATCCAGATCGCGGCCGGACGGCCATGCCTGGCGTGGTTGGTCTCGCCGTGGATGTGCTCGATGATGCGCTGGCGTAGCGTCAGCGGCGAGACCGCCATCTTCTCAAGCTCACTCGGTTCGGCATAGCCGGTGATGTAGTTGAACACCCGCGCCGCATCGCGGCCGATCGCGGGATCGGAAGTAAAGTAGGAGAGGTCGGTATAGATGCGCGCGGTGACCGGGTGATAGTTGCCGGTGCCGGTGTGGACATAGGTCGTGAGATTGCCGCCCTCCCGGCGTACCACCATCGACAGCTTGGCGTGAGTCTTCAGCTCGATGAAGCCATAGACCACCTGCACGCCGGCGCGTTCGAGGTCGCGCGCCCAGCGAATGTTGGCTTCCTCGTCGAACCGCGCCTTCAATTCGATCAGCGCCGTGACGGACTTGCCGGCCTCGGCCGCTTCAGCCAGCGCCCGCACGATCGGCGAATTGTTCGAGGTGCGGTACAGCGTCTGCTTGATTGCGACGACGTCGGGATCGCGCGTGGCCTGCTGCAGGAACTGCACCACCACGTCGAAAGACTCGTAAGGGTGATGGACGATCAGATCCTTCTGGCGGATCGCCGCAAAAATATCGCCGCCATGATCGCGCACGCGCTCGGGATGGCGCGGAACGTAGGGCGGGAATTCGAGGTCGGGCCGGTCGAGCCGCGTCAGCTGCGACAGCTCGTTCATCGCCAGCACGCCGTCGACCAGGAACACTTCGTCGTCGCTGGTCGAGAGCGCCTGCTGCACGAACAGGCGCAGCTCTTCCGGCATCTTGGCGTCGATCTCGAGCCGGATCACCGATCCGCGCCGGCGCCGCTTCAGCGCGGACTCGAACAGGCGAACGAGATCTTCGGCCTCTTCCTCGATTTCGATTTCGGAGTCCCTGATAATGCGGAACGCGCCCTGGCCCTTCACGGTGTAGCCCGGGAACAGCCTTCCGATGAACAGCGAGGTGGCCTGCTCCAGCGTGATCAGCCGCGTCGCGCCATCCTTGGTGGAGGGCAAGCGGATGAAGCGGTCGATCTTGCCGGGCATGCGGATCAGCGCGTTCATCGGACGGCGGTCGGCGATGCGCACCAGCTGCAGCGCGATGGTGAAGCCGAGGCTCGGGATGAAGGGGAAGGGATGCGCGGGATCGATCGCAAGCGGCGTCAGCAGCGGGAAGATGTTGTGGAGGAAGTGGTCCTCGATCCACGTCCGCTCCGCCTTGGTGACGTCGCGGCCATCGACGAGCACAATTCCGACATCGGCAAGCGTGTGGTGCAGTTCGCCCCAGATCGCCTGCTGGTCCTTGGCGAGCTGCGAAACCGTCTCGTTGATGAGGTGGAGCTGCTCCAGCGGGGTACGGCCGTCGGGGCTGCGTTCGGTGATGCCTTCGCGGACCTGCGCCTTGATACCGGCGACGCGGACCATGAAGAACTCATCAAGGTTATTGGCGGAAATCGACAGGAACCGGACCCGCTCCAGCGCCGGATGGCCGGTATTGACCGCTTCCTCCAGCACCCGGCGATTGAAATGCAGCCAGGAAAGCTCCCGATTAATGAACCGCTCGGGACTCGAGGCGATCGACGGCAGCGCTGCGATCCCGGCTTCTTTTTCTTTATTTACAATGGCTTGTGCGGAATCCATCAGGTTCGATCCGAGCAAGGGTAAAGGTGCGCCGCAGTATCGGGGAATCGTGTCCCAGACCATGTGATATTGCGATGACGTTTCAATGACATTGACGTTCCGCCCGTCGGCGCCGTCAAGATGCCCGATCTTCAGATCTCGCGCAGCAGCTCGGCGGCCAGCGCCCGGGTCACGGGCCGGCCGAGCCGCAGGGCTTCGGTATCCAGCAGTTCCACAGCCTGGCGTGCCGCGGCATAGGAGCGCTCGATGCGGCTGGCGAGATAGCCGACCAGGTTCTCGTCGACCGCCATCTGCCGGTCGGCGCAGAACTTGACGATCAGCGCGCGGAACAGCCGGTCGTCGGGCGGTGCCAGCGACACCGCCGGTACCGCGCGCAGCCGTGAGCGCAGATCACGCAGTTCGATTTCGAAGGCCGGCGGCGGCAGGCGCGCGGTCATGAGAACGAAGGCCGCGTCCTCCCGCGCCAGGTTCATCAGGTGAAACAGCGCGCGTTCGTCGAAACCGCCGGCCCTCAGGTCTTCGACAACAAGCGCGCCCGTCGCGAGCGCATTCGGCACTGAAGCTGCGGTGAGCGCGTGCGCCGAGATGACGCGCGCTCCGGATCGTTCGGCCCAGATCGAGGCGAGGTGGCTCTTGCCGCAACCTTCTTCGCCGGCGAGCCACATGATGCGGTTGGGCCAGTCCGGCCATCGCTCGACCAGTGCGAGCGCCGCCTCGTTGGCCGGTCCCTCGAGGAAATTGTCGCGCGTCAGGCTTTCCGCGTGCGGCAGCGCAAATGCAAGCTGTCGGGGTTGAACGCTACCTGCCACGCCGTCACTCCATGCCGAAACACCGGCATTACCTATTTTGGGGCTTCGATCGTGCTCATGTGCCGCACCCACTCCACGAGATAGAGCGAGACGGAAACCAAAGTAAAGACCGTGACAAGGCTCATCAGGATCAGGTCGTAAGGCCTTGGCTCAAAGCCGAAACCGAGCGATCCCAACACCAGTGCGGCGAAGGCTACCTGCGCAACGGTATTGAGCTTCGACACCATCGAAGGCTTCATCGGCACGGGCTTGTCGAACAGCCAGGATACGATCACCGCCGCCACGATCATGATGTCGCGGGATACCACAAGGATGACGATCCAGCGCGGTACCGCGCCCCAGATGCCGAGCGCGACAAAGATCGAAACCAGCAGCGCTTTGTCGGCGAGCGGGTCGAGCAGGGCCCCGAGTTCGCTCGTCATGTTGAAGCGCTTGGCCAGAAAGCCGTCGACGGCGTCGCTGACGCCGGCAATGACGAAGACCGCGAATGCTATCTCCATCTGGCTCGAGGCTATGGCCCAGACGATGACCGGCACCAGAATGATGCGGGCCAGGGTGATGATGTTCGGAATGTTCAACGCGGAGCTTCCCGGCTACCGGCCGGTTTCGGTCCCTGGCGGGGCCGACCGGCTGTTATCTACATAGTATAGCGGCCGGCAGCTTGCGAGCCATTGCACCGGGGCGGAATCCGACGTAACCAGCCGCCAACACTCGGAAAAAGGCATGGCGGACCGCAAGAACGGGCTCACTTACGCGGATTCGGGCGTCGATATCGACGCCGGCAACCGGCTGGTCGATCTGATCAAGCCGATGGTCCGCGCCACCGCCCGGGCCGGCGCTGACGCCGAGATCGGCGGCTTCGGGGGGCTGTTCGACCTGAAAGCCGCGGGCTTCAAGGACCCGGTCCTGGTGGCGGCCACCGACGGCGTCGGGACCAAGGTCAAGATTGCGATCGAGACCGGACTGCATGGCGGGATCGGCATCGACCTGGTTGCGATGTCGGTCAACGACCTCGTCGTGCAGGGCGCCGAACCGTTGTTCTTCCTCGACTATTTTGCCTGCGGCAAGCTCGACCCGGAAGCTGCCGCGGCAATCGTTGCCGGCGTCGCCGAAGGCTGCCGCGAATCCGGCTGCGCGTTGATCGGCGGCGAGACCGCTGAAATGCCCGGCCTCTACAAGGACGGCGACTACGATCTCGCAGGCTTTGCCGTCGGTGCTGCGGAGCGCGGCACGCTGCTGCCGCGGGGCGACATCGCCGCCGGGGATGCGGTGATCGGGCTTGCTTCTTCCGGCGTTCACTCCAACGGCTTTTCGCTGGTGCGCAAGATCGTCGAGAACTCGCGGATTGCCTGGGACGCGCCGGCGCCGTTCTCTCCGGTGATGACGCTCGGCGGCGCACTGCTGACGCCGACCAGGCTCTACGTGAAATCCTGCCTGCGCGCGATCCGCGAGACCGGGGCGGTGAAGGGGCTCGCCCATATCACCGGCGGCGGTTTCACCGACAACATCCCGCGCGTGCTGCCAAAGCATCTCGGTGTCGGCATCGATCTGGCGCAGCTGCCGGTGTTGCCGGTGTTCAAATGGCTGGCGGAGCAGGGCGGCATCGCCGAGCTCGAGCTGTTGCGCACCTTCAACTGCGGTATCGGCATGATCGCGATCGTCAAGCCCGACGCGGTCGAGCAGGTGACCGACGTCCTGACCGAGGGCGGCGAGACCGTCGCGGTGCTCGGCGAGGTGATCGAGGCCAGGGGCGAGCACCGCGTGGCCTATAACGGTCATCTCGATCTGGCGCCCTGATGAAGCGCCGCGTCGCCATCCTGATCTCGGGGCGCGGATCGAACATGGCCGCCCTGATCGAGGCCGCGAAGGCCAAGGATTTCCCCGCCGAAATTGCGCTGGTGATCTCCAATCGGGCGGAAGCCGCCGGCCTCGAGCGGGCCAGAGCGAGCGGCGTTGCGACCGAGATCATCGAGAGCAGGCCGTTCGGCAAGGACCGCACCGCGTTCGAGAAGGTGCTCGAGGAAAAGCTCGCGCAGCACCGCAGCGAGCTGATTTGTCTCGGCGGCTTTATGCGGCTGTTCACGGCCGAATTCGTTCAGCGCTGGTACGGGCGGATGCTCAACATCCATCCTTCGCTGCTGCCGTCGTTTCCCGGCCTCGATCCGCATGGCCAGGCGCTCAAGGCCGGCGTGAAGATTTCAGGCGCGACCGTGCATTTCGTCATTCCCGAGACCGACGCCGGCCCCATCGTGATGCAGGGCGCAGTACCTGTGCGCGACGACGATACGGCCGAGGCGCTGTCGGAGCGGATCCTCACGGTAGAACATCGCATCTACCCCGAGGCCTTGCGGCTGCTCGCGAGTGGCAGGCTGAAGCTGGAAGGCGATCTCTGCCGGATCATCGGCGGAACGGCCGGCGGCGAATCCCTGATCGCGCCGCGGGCGCAATGACAACGCGCAGCCAAAAAAGAAATCCCCCGGCCAGGGCCGGGGGGATCATCATGATCTGCGCAGATCTGATAGTCAGGAAACCTTGAGGTTTTCCGCGGACGTTTTGCCGCGATTTTCGACAAGGTCGTATTCAACCGTCTGGTTTTCATTGAGGGTCGTCAGTCCGGCACGCTCGACGGCGGAGATGTGGACGAACACGTCCCTGTCGCCACCGACGGGCCTGATGAACCCATAACCCTTGGTCGGGTTGAACCATTTAACGCTGCCTTTGAAGTTCGGCATCGCTAGTCTCCTGGTCTGGACGAAAAAAAAGACGCGGTCACGTTTCCCAACGTGCCACGCCACAAACGGGCTTCCGGGTGTCTTCTTGTATTTCCAAGACGCGAAAACGCACAGTCGAGCGGCCTAGATCCGATTGTACCTTTGATTGCAACACGAAATACGCGCATTAGCAAGGACATGACGAACCGCGCCGAGGCACCGCAAGCGGTTCGCAACCTGTGGCAGTCCCACCACAACCCCGGTTATTCGGCCTCCCGGAGGGTTCCCCAACGATTGACGCTTCGGGCGAACTGGAGGCAAATCGGCTGCGCAAGGTAGGGAATCCGGTGGTCGGGGCCGGGGGTTCCCGGTGGGGTTGGGATACATGCGCTGCGCATCGCCGCCTTCGCTAGTAGGGCAGACCGGGGCCGGCCGCAGGGTGGCCCGGGCCATTGCGATCGCCTTCGCGCTGGCGATCGGGGCGATGTCGTCGGCCAAGGCCCAGTTGCTGCCTGCTCCCGCGCCAACGCCCACGCCGGGCGTCACGATCATCAGTTCCGACATCTCGGTCAATCAGGCCGTGGGCAATCTCGGCAGCAATTTTCTGGAGCGCTTCACCAATCAGGCGACCAACGGCGTGAACCGGATCGGGCGAAGCAATCCCGGCGGCGGCGGCGCATCGGAGGCAGCAGAAGCGCCAAAATTCCGCGCCTGGGTCGAGGGCTATGGCATCTCCTCAAAGACCGACGTACAGGGCGATTTTGCCGGCGACCGCCGCACGACCTATGGCGGCGTGGCGGGCATCGGCGCGACGGTCAGTCCCGGCATCAACATTGGTCTTTCGGTCGATCAGAGTCACAGCAAGATCGACGTTCCGCTCGCCTTCCAATGGGCCACCCTCGATCTCACGCAGGTTGGCGCGAATTTCTCCATCGACAAGGGGCCGTGGACGCTGGCCGGAGCGTTCGTGCACGGCTTTGGCAAAGTCAATTCGAACCGCGACACCGGGGTCGGCTTCGCGGTCGCCAACTACAATGCCACACTGGATGGAGGGATTATCGAGCTCGACTATTATTGGATGAAGGATGAATTCCGCATCGTTCCAAAAGCTGCACTTGAATATGTGCGTTCAGGGACCGACGGATTCACGGAGCAGGGCAAGAACTTCTTCCTGGTGACGGCCAGCAACGCGACGGCGGAGCGGGCGAGGGCGCTGATCGGCGCGGAGGTCGGGCGCTACTTCATTCTGGACCGGACGATCCTCGACCTCTCGGCCTATGGCAAGTTCGTCGACAATTTCCACCAGAGCTTCAGTCCGGTCACGGTCAGCATTCCGGGCTTCCAGCCCGTTACCGTGCAAGGCATCGGCGAAAGCCGCTACGGTGCGGATGCGGGAGCCGCCGCCTCGCTCAGCCTGAGCAACAGTTTCCGTCTCTATGCGCGGTATGACGGCAGGTTCCGCGAGCACTTCGAATCGCACCAGGGCACGGCCGGCGTTGAAGTGAGGTGGTAGCGTCAGGCCGGGCCGGTCGCGGCATAGCCACACAAGCCAAAATTCTCGCGCATTTCCCGCATCACGGGCACCAGATCGTTGGGATGGATGAATTCGTCGCGGAAGCAGGGATACGTTCTGGGATCGAAAATCTTCTTCAGCCAGTCGATCACAATCTTGTGCCGCTCGGAGCTGCGAAATTCCTTGTGATAGGTGATCCATAGATCGGTGTGGTGGCTGACGCCCATGTCGACAGGGATCAGCGGCGCACCGAGTGCGATCGATGCGGTCGGCAGGAAGCCGACGCCGGCCCCTCGCTCAACCGCATACAGCACGCCGATGGACGAGTTGGTCTTGATGCCGACCACGCCTTCGAGCGAGTTGAGGCCGAGGATGCGCGCATAGGCATTGTCGTCGATCTGCGGCGCATTCTGCTTGATGATGCGATGGTTCTTCAGCTCTGCCAGCGTCGCGGGCACGCCGAACAGCTTGCGATAGCCCTCGGAGACAAAGGGGTAGATGTGGAGGCGGCCGATCCGCGCCGCGATCAGATCCGGATTGGTCGGCCGTTCGAACTGGATCGCAATGTCGGTTTCCAGCCGGGCGACATCCGCCTGTTCCATGGCGCAATGCAGGTCGACAGTGATCTTGCGATAGGTTTTCTGGAAATCGATCAGGCGCGGCAGGATCCAGAAATTGCCCGGTCCCTCGGTTACGGCAACCCGCACGGTTCCCGCACTCGTGCCCGACGCGCGCGAGGCACATCGGAAGATGTTGAAGGCGTGCCGCTCCATTTCCGTGAGGTCGGCGACCATGGCAAGGCCTTCCTCGCTGATCGTCAGCCCGCTCTGGTCGCGCAGGAACAGCCGGCAGCCGATGCGCTCCTCCAGCCGGTCAATCCGCCGCATCAACGTGGTGCTGGTGACGCCCAGGAGGTCGGCGGCGTTGCGGAAGCTCTTGTACCGCGCGCAGGCCAGGAATGATTTCAGGTCATCCCAGGATGCGTCGAGCACCTCCTCGGGCTTGTGCTGCGTGAGCGCAGCACCCCGGTGCAATACTTGCTGCATACCTTATTTCCCCGCCCGCTTACGTTGCTCAACGAGGGCTGGAGCAACGATAGAGGCGCAACCTGGACATGGAAAGGCTCTGTTTTGCCGCGCGGCATGATTTCGACTTCCTGCCAATCACCGCCAGAATCGAAGTCCGACCGGCAAGATATCCGGAAATGCCGGCCGTTGCCGCGATGGCGCGCAGCATGGTGCCGGGGGTTCAAATCGGGGAACAGGGCCTGCTGCAACACCACCTTCATGACGCCGAAAGCATCCTGGTGTTCGCCCAGAAGGACCGTCTGCTCGGCGGTATGGCATTCCTCTATCTCAATGAACGCGGGCACGACGCGCTCCTGTCAGGCGAGTTGTCACCGACGCATCCGGATTTCGCCTTGCTCGCCGGCAGGGACGAACAGGTCGCGGCGATCTACATCTGGGCGATCGGTGCCGTCGGACGTGGAATCGCTGGGCTGGGCAAGATGGCGGCGCATTTGCGCAAGCCACGCTATGTCGACGCCAATTGCCTTGCGCAGCCCTCAACTGCGGCCGGCCGCGATCTGATGATCGCGACGGGTTTTCGGCCGATCGCAAGTTCTCAGCCCGACCTCTGGCGCTACGAGCGGCCATGGAAACGGCTGGCCGCGGATGTCGGCGCGTCCAATTTCTCTCAAGGGAGCGTTTTCGATGCACGGTACTAGACCCCCCAAGCCGCCTGCGCGCGCGATCACTGTTCGTCTCGCGCGGGATCCCAACGACCTCATGACGGTGACGGCAATTCGCTCGGCGGTCTATCTTGCCGAGCAGGACTGCCCGATCGAGGAGGAGTTTGACGGCAACGATTTCTGTGCGGCGCATTTCCTCGGCTATATCGGCAATGAGCCGGCGGGATGTCTTCGCATCCGCTTCTTCGGGGAATTCGCCAAGATCGAGCGGCTGGCGGTGCGGCACCAGTTTCGCCGCACGCGGATCTCCTTCAAGCTGGTGCAGGCGGCCGTCGATTTCATCAAGCGCAAGGGGTTCAGGAAAATCTATGGCCTGGCGCAGGACAGGCTGGTCAACTTCTGGGCCCATTTCGGCGGCCGGCCGCTTGAGGGCGGCCGCAAGGTCACGTTCTCGGATTTCTCCTACACCGAGATGGTGTTCGACATCGAACCGGGCCCCGACGCGATCACGCTCGACAGCGATCCCTATGTGATCATCCGGCCCGAGGGCGATTGGGACCGCCCGGGCGTGCTGGATTTCTCGGCCGAGCGCGACGTGACCTCGCCGTTGCGCAGCGCCATGGCCGGGACATGAGCCCGGCCGGCCCGGTACTGAGTTCGGAGGATCCGCCGATCCTCGTCTGCGCCGACCTGCAGGCGCAATATCTGAGCTGCGAAGGCGCCGGCGATTCCGAGGTCTCGCGGTTGCTGGCCCTGCTTGAGTTGTGGCGCGCAGAGCTGTGGCCGGTGCTGCACCTCAAGCGGATCGCGCAGGCCGCATGGTTCGATCCGTCCTCGAACCTCACCGACTGGATCGAGGCCTTCCGCCCGCAGCCGGGCGAGATGGTGTTCGAGCATCCGCTGCCATCGGCCTACAGCTCTTCGCGTTTCGCCGAGTACATGGCGAGCCTGAAGTGCGTTCACTGCCTGATGACGGGCTGCTGCCTTGACGAAACCATTTTGGCAACTGTTATCGAGGGATTTCATCGCGGCCATCGCTTTTGCGTGGTTAGCGATGCGGTGACGTGTCTGCAATCGATCGCGGGAGACGCTGAAGGCTATCGTGCCGCGATGATGCGCGCGATCGGCAAATTTGCCGGCGTCGCGCAGAGTGCCGGCCTGATCGAGGCAGCAGCGAGCGAGGCCTGACGCTGCGGTCTCACTGCCTGTCGACCCGGACCACGCGGCCCTTTTCGATCGCCAGCGCCAGCTTGCCGTGCTTGAGCGACAGGGCCGCTTCGCCGAACAGTTCGCGACGCCAGCCGTGCAGGGCGGCGACGTCGGCCTGGTCGTTGGCTGCGATCTGCTCGAGGTCGTCGACGGTGGCAATCACCTTGCTGGCCACCGCATGCCGCTCCGAGGTCATGCGGAGCAGCACCTTGAGGAGCTCCACGATGGCCGCGCCGTTGGAATTGTTGCGCGGCTTTTCCAGCTTCGGCAGGGAGTGCGGATCGCGGGCAAGGCCGCGCTGCACGGCGGCGATGATGTCGCTTCCCCATTTCGAGCGGTCAAAGCCCTTCGGCAGCGAGCGCAAATGGGCGAGCTTCTCCAGCGATGTCGGGGCGTGGGTGACGATGTCGCCGACCGCATCGTCCTTGAGTACGCGGCTGCGTGGCACGTCGCGGCTCTGCGCCTCCTGTTCGCGCCAGGCCGCGACCTCCATCAGGATGGCAAGCTCTTTCGGCTTGCGCACCCGCGTCTTCAGCCGCTCCCAGGCCCGCTCGGGATGGAAGTCGTAGGTGCGGGGCGAGGTGAGGATTTCCATCTCCTCGCTGACCCAGTTGTTGCGGCCGCGCTTCTTCAGGTCCTCATCGAGCCTGGCGAAGACATCGCGCAGATGGGTCACATCCGAGACGGCGTAGTGCATCTGCTCCTTGGAGAGCGGACGGCGCGACCAGTCGGTGAAGCGGTGGGTCTTGTCGGGCCGGTGGCCGGTCACGCGCTCGACCAGCTGGTCATAGGCGATGCTGTCGCCATAGCCGAGCACCATGGCTGCCACCTGCGTGTCAAAGATCGGGTGCGGAATGATGCTGGCGAGATGGAAGACGATCTCGATGTCCTGGCGGGCGGCGTGAAACACTTTCAGCACCGCTTCATCGGACATCAGCTCGAAGAACGGTTTGAGGTCGATGCCTTCGGCCAGCGCATCGATGACGATGGCTTCCTGGGGGCTGGCCATCTGCACGATGCAGAGCAGCGGATAGTAGGTCGACTCCCGCAGGAATTCGGTATCGACGGTGATGACAGGGAATTTGGCGAGCCGAGCGCAGGCATCCGCGAGCTCGGAACTTGTCGTAATCAGATGGTCCATGCACAGTCCATGACGTTCCCTGCGCTGCCGATCCGTCCCGCCGGAGGAGCCTGCGACGGGCAGGGCCGGGAAAGACGGACCGAAGGCAGCGCTGGAATCTTGCCTTCCTGTGCCCAACGGTTTCCGAAGCTCGTTTCAGGATACGAAGCGGGCTTCGGAAACCGGGGCACCCAGATCAACGCGTCTGCCGAAAGCGCTGATAAGTCAAGGGTCTTTTAGGCGAATTTGAAGGTTGCGTCCTATCTGGCCGGTTTTTCTGCGAGGCCGGGCCGAGGCATCACAACCGACGATGAGCGGCTGCAATTTGCGGCAATGCGCTGATTTTGCGCGAGATCAGTGGTGGTGACGCACGTGCTTGGACGGCCGGCGTCCGGACGGAATGGCCAGCACGGCAAGGCAAAGGGCGATCATCATCAGACCAATGAATTCGAAGGCAAACGCGTCCATGGAATTTTTCCCCAACAGGTCGTTAGACTTGTCGAGGTCGCGTTGAGCGTTCCTTAATTTGTGGAAAGGCGATAGCGGCGCGCGATTCGATGGTGCACGCCAGCTTAACAAGCGCGGTTAACGCTTCAGGTGCCGCAGAAGGTTTGCGTTACCCGCTGATCCACCTCTGGGGGCTCGGCATAGGCGGCAAACGACGGCTGCTCCTCGAACGGCTTTGACAGCACTGCCAACAGCTCCTCGAAAGGCGCGTAGTCGTCATTGTTCATCGCCGCCTGGATCACGGCTTCGACGCGGTGGTTGCGTGGAATGAAGGCCGGGTTGACGCGGTGCATCGCATCGCGACGTTGCTGAGGTGATTGCGACTCCAGCGCGGTGCGTTGCCGCCAGCGCGCCGCCCACTCATCGAACCCGGTGGGATCGATGAAGAGGCCACGGACCGGTTCGTCGTTATCAGGTCCGAGCGCGGCCTCGCCAAGCCGGCGGAAGGTGAGGGTGAAATCAGCCTGGTTGCTGGTCATGGCATCCAGCAGATCCTGCACCAGCGCCTCGTCGCCGTCGCGTTGTGTGAACAGGCCGATCTTCGCGCGCAGGCCCGCCTGATACGCGGTGGTGAATTTCTCGGCGAATTCACCCAGCGCGAACTCGGCCTGCTCGATCGCCTTGTCCTTGTCGTCGGAGAACAGCGGCAGCAGGCATTCGGCGAACCGCGTCAGGTTCCACAGCGCGATGCGCGGCTGGTTGCCATAGGCGTAGCGGCCCATCTCGTCGATCGACGAGAACACCTTCGCCGGATTGTATTCGTCCATGAAGGCGCAGGGGCCGTAATCGATGGTCTCGCCCGAGATCGATGTGTTGTCGGTGTTCATCACGCCATGGATGAACCCGACGAGCAGCCAGCGCGCGACGAGATCGGCCTGCCGTGCGATCACGGCATCGAGCAGGGCGTGATAGGGGCGCTCCGCCCCGGCGAGCTCGGGATAGTGACGGCCGATCGCGTGATCGGCGAGACGGCGCACGCCGTCGGTATCGCTGCGCGCAGCGAAGAACTGGAAGGTGCCAACGCGGATATGGCTTGCCGCGACGCGGGTGAGCACCGCGCCGGGCAGCACGGTCTCGCGCATCACGCTTTCGCCAGACATCACCGCCGCGAGCGAGCGCGTCGTGGGAATGCCCAGCCTGAACATCGCTTCGCTGACAATGTATTCGCGCAACACCGGTCCGAGCGCCGCACGGCCGTCACCCCGCCGCGAGAACGGGGTCGGGCCGGAACCCTTGAGCTGGATGTCGCGGCGGACGCCGTTCTTGTCGATGACCTCGCCGAGCAGGATGGCGCGGCCGTCGCCGAGCTGGGGCACGAATTGCCCGAACTGGTGGCCGGCATAGGCCATGGCGATTGGCTCGGCCCCCTCGGGCAGGCGTTTTCCGGAGAGGATTTCGGCGCCTTCGGGCGTTGCGAGCTGGTCCGGGTCGAGCCCGAGCTGGATGGCCAGTTCCCGGTTCAGCTTGATCAGCCGGGGGGCTGCGACCGGGGTTGGCGCCACCCGAGCGAAGAAATTCGCCGGCAGGGCCGCGTAAGTGTGCTCGAAGGGGAATTGCAGGGTCATGGCCTCAAGATAGGCGCGGGAATGGCCTTTTTCGAGCCCAAACTGGCGCCTCACTTGGTTGCCGCCCACCGTTCCCTCGGCTAAACCCTCCCGCAATTCGGACCCGGCCTTAGCCCCCGATTCGATCCCTCAGACAGTTGTTTTCTGGAAATTCCATGCATCGTTACCGGTCCCATACCTGCGGCGCGCTCCGCGAGAGCCACATTGGCGAACAGGTCCGCCTGTCCGGCTGGTGTCATCGCATCCGCGACCATGGCGGTGTGCTGTTCATCGACCTGCGCGACCATTACGGGCTGACGCAGTGCGTTGCCGACCCGGATTCGCCGGCGTTCAAGACCGCCGAAAAGCTGCGCTCGGAATGGGTGGTGCGGATCGACGGCAAGGTGCGTCGCCGCCCCGAAGGCACCGATAACCCGGAACTCGCCACCGGAACGGTCGAGGTCTATGTCAGCGAGATCGAGGTTCTGGGTGCCGCCGACGAACTGCCGATGCCGGTGTTCGGCGAGCAGGAATACCCTGAAGACATAAGGCTTAAGTACCGTTTCCTCGACCTGCGTCGCGAGAAGCTGCACCAGAACATCATGACCCGCGGCGCGATCATCGATTCCATGCGCAAGCGGATGAAAGAGGCCGGCTTTTTCGAATTCCAGACGCCGATCCTCACCGCGTCTTCGCCGGAAGGGGCACGCGACTTCCTGGTGCCCTCGCGCATCCATCCCGGCAAGTTCTACGCGCTGCCGCAGGCGCCGCAGCAGTACAAGCAGCTGCTGATGATGTCGGGCTTCGACCGCTACTTCCAGATCGCGCCGTGTTTCCGCGACGAGGATCCGCGCGCCGACCGCCTGCCGGGCGAGTTCTACCAGCTCGACGTCGAGATGAGTTTCGTCACGCAGGAAGACGTGTTCGCGGCGATGGAGCCGGTCGTTACCGGCGTGTTCGAGGATTTTGCCAACGGCAAGCCCGTGACCAAGGGCTGGCCGCGCATTCCCTTTGCCGAAGCGATCCGCAAATACGGCACCGACAAGCCCGACCTGCGCAATCCCATCCACATGCAGGAAGTCTCGGAGCACTTCCGCGGCTCCGGCTTCAAGGTCTTTGCGCGCATGCTCGAAGACCCAAAGAACCAGGTCTGGGCGATCCCGGGCAAAGGCGGCGGCTCACGCGCGTTCTGCGACCGCATGAACTCCTGGGCGCAAGGCGAAGGCCAGCCCGGCCTCGGCTACATCATGTGGCGCGAAGGCGGCGAGGGCGCTGGTCCCTTGGCGAACAACATCGGGCCCGAGCGCACGGCGGCGATCCGTGACCAGCTTGGCCTGAAGGAAGGCGACGCGGCATTCTTCGTGGCTGGCGACCCTGACAAGTTCTGGAAGTTTTCCGGTCTTGCGCGCACCAAGCTCGGCGAGGAGCTGAACCTGATCGACAAGGATCGGTTCGAGCTCGCCTGGATCGTCGACTTCCCGATGTACGAGTACAACGAGGACGACAAGAAGGTCGACTTCTCGCACAACCCGTTCTCGATGCCGCAGGGCGGGCTGGAGGCGCTGCAGACGCAGGACCCGCTCACCATCAAGGCGTTCCAGTACGACATCACCTGCAACGGCTACGAGATCGCTTCCGGCGGTATCCGCAACCACCGTCCGGAGGCGATGGTGAAGGCGTTCGAGATTGCAGGCTATGGCGAGAAGGAAGTCGTCGAGCGCTTCGGCGGCATGTACCGCGCATTCCACTATGGCGCCCCGCCGCATGGCGGCATGGCGGCTGGCGTCGATCGCATCGTGATGCTGCTCTGTGGCACGACCAACCTGCGCGAGATCTCGCTGTTCCCGATGAACCAGCAGGCGGTCGACCTTCTGATGGGTGCGCCGTCAGAGGTCGCGCCGAAACAGCTGCGCGAGCTGCACATTCGGCTCAATCTGCCGAACAAGGAATAGTCACAGCCCCGTCGAAGCCTCGATCCGGAGTTGCGCGATCGCAATGGCCGGGTCGCTCTTCAGGAGGTCGAGGAGCTGCATCGCCGGCACCTTGCCGCGCGGCGTAAGCTTCACGGTCAGCGTCTGCCTTGGCGTCGTGATGAAGCTGACGAGTGCGTCCACGGCGGGTTCGGCATCCGGATTCGCCGCCGCCTGCTCGCCAAACGCCTTGATGCTCTCAATGATCGCGGTGCGTGCCGCTTCGCGGCCGATGCCTTTGGTGCGGGCATACTGGGCAACGAGAATGTCGACGATGTCGAGATCGCGCAGCGAAAGCTCCAGCGGGCCTGCCTCGAGCTGCGCCGCCATTCTCATCGCCTGTTGCGGATCGGACGAGAACACGTCGCGCGGTACGTTGGCGAGCGACAAGCGCGCCGACGCCTTGAGCAGCTCGCCGATTTCGAGCTTGAACGGATCAAGCGCAAACGTCCCCGGGCCTTCGGACCAGGCCGCTCCGATGTCGGCGTCAATCGCCGCCTTGTCCACCCCGGCGACCAGGAGCGGCAGCAGGGCGGGATTGGCGGCATCCAGCGGCATGGTCATCCGGGTAACGAGATGCGCGCGGGTCGGAATGCTGCCGATCAATTGATCCCAGTTCAGGCTGATCGTGTCGATGTTGATCTGCTTCCGCCCGTCCTTGAAGGGAGCGGTGACGTCCTTGACCTCAATGCCGTCAATCAAGCGGAACAGCGCGAGGGCCTTGTCGGGCGTAGGCGGCTGTCCTGGATTGGCCATTTGTGGGCTCAGCCGCATCAGATTGGGGATGTCGAAGGACTTCAGCGCAAAGCGTCCGACCTTGAACGGCCCGGTCGGCGCGCGGCCCTCCAGCCCCTCGAATGCGAAGTCGCTCTTGCCCCTGTCCAGATTGAACTGGAATGACGACAGCTTGAATGGGCCTTGCGGCGTCTCGATCGACAGTCCGCGCAGCGTGCTCTTGCCGATAAAGAG
>Ga0187815_10000101_pt1 | contig 41515 bp, 43 predicted proteins | sample NC_S_5_FD_132962 | JGI IMG/M metagenome (GOLD analysis project Ga0187815, IMG submission 132962) | Wetland sediment microbial communities from Neuse River Estuary, North Carolina, USA - ASW-S_5 | ecosystem: Environmental > Aquatic > Freshwater > Wetlands > Sediment | place: USA: North Carolina... | reverse complement strand
GTGTGCTTCGTCCAGTTCGGAAGCGAGGTCGTCGAGGCAGATGATCGGCCAATCGCCGTGCTGGTCGGCGTACAGGCGCGCCTGCGCCAGCATGCAGCCGAGAGCCGCGAGTTTTTCCTGGCCCCGGGAGAGATGTTCACGTTGGGGGGCGCCCGCGAACACCAAAGACCAATCGGCGCGATGGGCACCAAGGCTGGTATGGCCCCGGGCAAGATCGCGGCCACGCTGGGCCTCCAGTTGCCGGCGCAAATCCGTCTCTTCCGGCCACCCCCGGCGGTAACGCAATTCGGGCTCCCCCAATTCAGGCAGCAGGGCGCCGACACTGGCGTGCAACTGCGGGCGCAGGAGCTCCAGATAGCCGCGGCGTTGATCGTCGATCCAGTCCGCGAGACCTGCGAGCTCGATTTCCCATGGCGAATACAGCGGCGAGCCAGGTTCCGTTCCCGCCCGCAGCAGGCTGTTTCTCTGTTTCAAGGCGCGCTGGTAGCGCCGCCAGGCATCCAGGAACGCGTGTTCCACGTGGAACACGCCCCAGTCGAGGAAACGGCGACGCTCCTCGGCACCGCCGGCAATCAAGGCATGCGAGCCCGGCTCGAAGCAGGTCACGGCACACTCGGCGATCAACGCGCCGAGGCTTGCCGCTTGTCCCTCGATCCGCGCCTCCCAGCGGGATGCTTCGCGGCCAAGCCCAAGGCGCAGCAGTTGTTCATCGGACCGCCGCAGTTCCGCGAATACCGCAAGGTGTACGGCGCCGCGGGACAGCAGGGCTTCCCGTGCCCCACTGCGGAACGAGCGCGCATGCGAAAGCAGGAACACCGCCTCCAGCACACTGGTCTTGCCCGCGCCGTTGGCACCCACGAAGACGTTGATCCCGGGCGACAGCAGCAGTTCGACCTCTTGCAGGCAACGCAGGCCCTGGATACGTAGGCGATCAAGCCTCATGCTCGGCCCTGCCCCACGCAAGAACGCCGGAGCGTCTGATGACGGCTCCGGCGTTGTTCGATGCCATACAACTTGTCGTGGGGCATGCGTCAGAGGCGAAGAGGCATGATCACGTGGCGAGCCTGCTCGCTGTCATGTTCCTGCACCAGGCAGCTGGACTGCGCATCGCGCAGGCTCAGCCGGGCCTGCTCGCCGCGCAGCGCGGAAAGCGCATCCAGCAGATAGCCCACGTTGAAGCCCACGGCGAGGTCGGAGACATGGGTGTCGGCTTCGACCTCCTCCACGGCTTCCTCCTGCTCCGGGTTGTGCGCCACGATGCGCAGCTTCCCCGGCGACAGTTCCAGCTTCACGCCACGGTACTTCTCGTTGGACAGGATCGCCGCGCGCTGCAGCGCACCGCGCAGCACTTCGCGGTCCAGCGTGGCGGTTTTGTCGGCACCCAGCGGAATCACCGCCTCATAGTCGGGGAAGCGGCCGTCGATCAGCTTGGAGGTGAAAGTGACGCCGCCACGGCGCACCCGCAAATGGTTGCGGCCGAACTCCAGCTCGACCGTGCCCTCGCCCGGTTCCAGCAGGCCGATCAGCTCGTTGACGCCCTTGCGCGGGATGATGATCTGCCGGCGGGCCTTCACCGAGGTCGCCAGGCTGGTTTCCTTCATCGCAAGGCGGTGGCCGTCGGTGGCCACGCAACGCAAGCTGTGTTCCTGCAGGTCCAGCAACATGCCGTTCAAGTAGTAGCGCACGTCCTGGTTGGCCATGGCGAATGCGGTGCGTTCCATCAGGTCGCGCAAAGCCTCTTCCGGCAAGCTGACCTTTTCCACCAGCTCGATCGAGTCGATGGTTGGGAATTCGCTGGCCGGCAGGGTCGTCAGAGTGAAGCGGCTGCGCCCCGCGTTCATGGCAACGCGATCGCCGTTGAGCTTGAGCTCGATGTTGGCGCCATCCGGCAGCGCCCGCACGATGTCGAAGAACTTGCGCGCCGGAATGGTGACCTCGCCATCGGCGAGCTTGTCGGCCGCGGTGGTGGCGACCATTTCCACTTCCAGGTCGGTACCGGTCAGTGACAATTGCCCATCGGCGACCTTGACCAGCAGGTTGGCGAGAACCGGCAGCGTCTGGCGGCGCTCGACCACGCCCACCACCTGTTGCAGCGGCTTGAGCAGAGCTTCTCGTTGGATGCTGAATTGCATGTCTGCGCGTCCCCTATGCCTGCTGTTCTGTCTTTGAAAAGAAGTTGGTGGTTGCTGTAGGCGGCGTGGATAACTTTTCCTTGCCGCTTATACTTTTGAAATCAATGGCTTGCTGGATTCCCAGGGTGTGTGGAACGCAGTACCCTGGCGGTGGGCGGAATGTGGATAACTTTGCCACCTTTTTCGTCCACGCATTATCCACAGCTTCCCCCGCAGCTTATCAAGAACTTGTGCCAGCGCCGGGCAAAAAACTCAACCGGTGAGGGTGCGGATCAGCTGTTCCCAGTCCTGGCGCATGCGTGCATCGGCTTCGCACAGCTTCTTGATCGTGCGGCAGGCATGCAGCACCGTGGTGTGGTCGCGCCCGCCAAAAGCCTCGCCGATCTCGGGCAGGCTGTGATCTGTGAGCTCCTTGGAAAGCGCCATCGCGATCTGCCGAGGCCGCGCCAGCGAGCGCACGCGCCGCTTGGATAGCAGGTCCTGCAGGCGCACGTTGAAGTACTCCGCAGTGATCTTCTGGATGTTGGGCACCGTCACTGCCTGGGCGTGGGTGGCCAGCAGGTCGCGCAGGGTTTCTTCGGCGAAGTCGGTGGTGATGGGCTTGCCGTAGAAGTTCGCGCGGGCTGCCAGGGTGTTCAGCGCACCCTCGAGGTCACGCACGTTGGAGCGGATGCGCTTGGCCAGCAGCATCGCCACGTGCTCGTCCACCGCCACGCCTTTGTCCTGCGCCTTGGACAACAGGATCGCCGCGCGCGTCTCGAAATCCGGTGGCTCGATCGCCACGCTGAGGCCCCAGCCCAGCCGCGATTTCAGGCGTGGCTCGAGCTTGTCCACTTCCTTGGGGTAGCGGTCGCAGGTAAGGATGATCTGCTGCTTGGACTCGAACAGCGCGTTGAAGGTGTGGAAGAATTCTTCCTGCGTGGTGTCCTTGCCGGCGAAGAACTGGATGTCGTCGATCAGCAGCGCATCCACCGAGCGGAAGCGCAGCTTGAACTGGTCCATGCTCTTGGTGCGCAGCGCCTCGATCATCGAGCCCACGAACTGCTCCGAGCGCAGGTACAGCACCTTGCAGGCGGGGTTGTTCTGCCGCATCAGGTTGCCGGCGGCGTGCATCAGGTGGGTCTTGCCGAGGCCGGTGCCGCCGTACAGCAGCAGCGGGTTGTAGGCGCGGCCCGGGTTCTGCGCCACCTGCATCGCGGCGGCCTTGCCCAACTGGTTGGACTTGCCCTCGACGAAGGTTTCGAAGGTGTAGTGCGGGTCGAGGTTGTGGCTGAAGGCCGGCGCGGCCGGCGGTTCGGCCACCGCGCCGGTGCGCGGTGCAGCCGCTGGCTTGGCGACCGCCACCCGTGGCGCGCTGGAACCCACTTCCAGCCGCACCGGCAACTCGCGGCCGGACAGCTGGCCCAGCAAGAGTGCGATCTTCGGCAGATAACGCTCGCGCACCGTGTCCAGCGTATACGGGTTGGGAGCGAACAGGGCCAGCCCGGCCTCGTCCTCCCGGGCCTGCAGCGGCATCAGCCAGGTGTGCAAATCCTCGGCGCTCAATTCGCCTTCCAGACGCTCCAGGCAGCGCCGCCACAGCTCACTCATGAATGTTTCTCGTCCACAGGCAGGGGCGCTTGCGCGCGGGGTGGACGGACTAGTCTAGCAGCACGCTCCGGCCGGCCGATCCCCGATCCGTCCACACGGATATCCACAAGCCTCGACAGGGCGTGCCGCGCGACAAACCGCGCCGATTTGACATTGCAGCCCCCGGCCACGCATAATTTCCAACCTTTTTATCCACATACCATTCCCTTCGGAGCAAAGCCATGAAGCGGACCTTCCAGCCCAGCAAGCTCAAGCGCGCCCGCACCCACGGCTTCCGTGCCCGCATGGCCACCGCCGACGGTCGCAAAGTCCTCAACGCCCGCCGCGCCAAGGGCCGCAAGCGCCTGATCCCGTAAGCGGCACGCGCGCCATGCACCCTGCCGGCCTGCCGCGCGAACTGCGGCTGCGTCTGGCCGGCGACTTCGCAGCGTTGCGCACCAGCAGCGGCCGCCTTGGCGGCCGCTGTTTTCATTTGCGGTACCGACCCAACGGACTGGGACATGCGCGGCTGGGCCTGGCGATCTCCAAGCGCGTGTCCAAGCGCGCAGTGGAACGCAACCGCCTGAAACGCCTGCTGCGCGAATCCTTCCGCCGCATCCGCGGCCAGCTGCCGCCGGTGGACGTGGTGGTGATGGCGCGCGACGTGGCCGCCGGGCTGCCTGGCGCGGAGTTGCTGGCCGAAGCCGAGGCGCTGTGGCGACGCCTTGCGTCGATCCGGCCGGCGTCGCCGCCCGCCACCGCGGCCGCGGCATCCGATCCGCACCATTGATGCCGATGGGTGCCGCCGCCACAATCGCGCGTTGACCTTTCCCTTTCCCCAGTGGCCGCGTGCCGCGTGGCGTCGTCCGGACCCGTGAACCTGATGAACCAGACCCGCAATTTCCTCCTGTTCGCCCTGCTCGCCGTGGCCTATCTGCTGTTCATGGCCTGGGAAAAGGATTACCTGACGCCGCCGCCGGCGCCCGCCGCCAGCAGCAGCATCGCGGGTGCGGCGAGTGCGCCGGGCGTGCCGAACGCCCAGGGCGGCGCCACGCCGGCGATCAGCAACGCCGGCGCCGCGGGCGGCAATGCGGCCTCGTCGCTGGTCACGGTCACCACCGACGTGCTGCGTCTGACCATCGACACCCGCGGCGGCAGCCTGGTGCAGGCGCAGCTGCTGGACTACCCGGTGGCGCCGCGCACGCACAAGGATCCGAACCCCGCGCCGGTCACCCTGTTCGACAACACGGACAGCCACTACTTCGTGGCGCAGAACGGCCTGGTCAGCAGCAGCGACCCCGCCGCCGCGGACCAGCCCAACCACCTCGCCGTGTTCCAGGCCGCGCAGAACAGCTACGCCCTGGCGCCCGGCCAGAACGAGCTCGACGTGCCGCTGACCTGGCAGGACGCCAAAGGCCTCAAGGTCACCAAGACCTACCGCTTCACCCGCGGCAGCTACGTGATCGCGCTGGACCAGAAGATCGCCAACGGCACCAGTGCGCCATGGCAGGGCAATGCCTATACCCAGTTGCTGCGCACCGAGCCGCCGCATACCGGCAACTGGCTGAAGAACATCTCCAATCCCGAGTCACGCAGCTTCCAGGGTGCCGCGTGGTACACCGGCGAGAAATTCGAGAAGCTGCCGTTCAAGGATTTCAGCGAGTCGAAGGACACGCTCAATGCCGACTTCAAGAACGGCTGGGCGGCGATGCTGCGGCTGTACTTCTTCGCCGCATGGATTCCGCCGGCCGGCGAGACCGTGCACTACGCCACCGACACGGTGAACCCGGGCAGCGCGCATCCGCGCTATCTGATCCGTGCGATCGGGCCCACGATCAGCGTGGCGCCAGGGCAGAGCACGGACGCCACGGCGCGCCTCTACGTGGGCCCCAACCTGCAGGGCAAGCTCGATGCGGTGGCGCCGGGGCTGGATCTCACCATCGACTACGGCATGTTCAAGGCGATCGCCGTGCCGATGCACGGCATCCTGTCGTTCTTCCATTCCATCGTGAAGAACTGGGGCCTGGCGATCATCCTGCTGGTGCTGGCGATCAAGGCCGTCACTTGGAAGCTCACTGCGATGCAGTACCGCTCCAGCGCGAAGATGCGCAAGCTGATGCCGCGGGTGCAGGCGCTGAAGGAGCGCTACGGCGACGACAAGGTCAAGCTGCAGCAGGCGCAGATGGAGCTGTACAAGAAGGAGAAGGTCAACCCGATGGCGGGCTGCTTCCCGGTGCTGATCACCTTGCCGGTGTTCTACGGCCTGTTCTACGTGCTGGAGTATTCGCTGGAGCTGCGCCACGCGCCGTTCCTGTGGATGCCCGACCTCAGCGCGCCCGATCCGTACTACATCCTGCCGGTCATCTACGCGCTGGTGATGCTGGGCACGCAGTGGCTGAACCCGGCCGCGGCGGGCATGGACCCGGCGCAGGCGAAGATGATGAAGGTGATGCCGCTGCTGTTCACCGTGATGTTCGCCTTCTTCCCCGCGGGCCTCTGCCTCTATTACGCGGTGAACGGCCTGGTCGGCCTCGGCCAGCAGTGGTGGATCACCCACCATGTGGATCGCGAGGAAGCGGCCGCGAAAGCCGCCTGACGTCCGGCCTTCGCGATCGTCGCTGATCGCCGAGCTCAAGTGAGCGGCCAACCCTGGCCGCACTGCGTGATAAGGCGGCCGCGCCGGGCAACCTGCGCGGTCGTCTTCGTTTACCCTGCCGGCCATGATCCAAGCCACCGACACCATCGCCGCCATCGCCAGCGCACCGGGTGCCGCCGGCGTGGGCGTGCTTCGTGTGTCGGGGCCACGGGTGCCGGCGATCGCACAGGCGCTGCTGGGCCGCACGCCAAGACCGCGCCACGCGCACTTCGCCACCTTCCGCGATACGCATGGCGAAGCCATCGACCACGGCCTGCTGCTGCACTTCCCCGCGCCCGCCTCCTACACCGGCGAGCACGTGCTGGAACTGCAGGGCCACGGCAGCGCGGTGCTGCTCGACATGCTGCTGCGCCGCGTCTGCGAACTCGGCGCCCGGCCGGCACGCCCCGGCGAATTCACCGAACGCGCCTTTCTCAACGGCAAGCTCGACCTCGCCCAGGCCGAAGCCGTGGCCGACCTGATCGCCGCGCGCTCGCGGGCCGGCGCGCGTGCCGCGCTGCGCTCGATGGAGGGTGTGTTCTCGCAGCGTGTCGATGCGTTGCTGCAATCCCTGATCGCATTGCGGGTGCATATCGAGGCCGCGATCGATTTCCCGGAGGAGGAGATCGACTTCCTCGCCGATCCCGCGATCGCGCGGCAGCTCGACAGCCTGCGCGTGGAACTCGCCGAACTGCTGCGCGAGGCGCAACGCGGCGTGCGCCTCAACGACGGCCTGCGCGTGGCCATCGTGGGCCGGCCCAACGCGGGCAAGTCCAGCCTGCTCAACGCGCTGGCCGGCAGCGAGCGCGCCATCGTCACCGCCATCGCCGGCACCACCCGCGACGTGCTGCGCGAAAGCGTGGCGCTCGACGGCGTGGCGCTGGAACTCGCCGACACCGCCGGCCTGCGCGACACCGACGACGAAGTCGAACGCGAAGGCGTGCGTCGCGCCCATGGCGAACTGGCGCGCGCCGACGCCGCCCTGCTGGTCACCGACGAGGACCATGCCGCTGCCGATCTCGCCCTGTTCGGCACGCTGCCCGCCGGCGCCGGGCGCGTCGTGCTGGTCAACAAGATCGACCTCGCCCACGCCGCACCGCATGCGGAAAGCCGCGACGGCATCCGCTGGCTGTGGGCCTCCGCGAAGACCGGCGAGGGGCTGGACGCCTTGCGCGAGCACCTCAAGCAACTCGCCGGCGCCGGTGGCGGCGAAGGCGCCTTCAGCGCGCGGCGCCGCCACGTGCTGGCGCTCGAAGCGGTGCGCGAACATCTCGACCGCGCCGCCCATGCCCTCGCCAGCACCCGCGCCGGCGAACTCGCCGCCGAGGAACTGCGTGCCGCCCAGCACGCGCTGGGCGAAATCACCGGAAGCTACACCAGCGACGACCTGCTCGGCGCCATCTTCGGTTCGTTCTGCATCGGCAAATAGCAGGCGCAATCAGCGCGCGAGCAAGGCTGCCATCTCTCGAGCCGTGGGCATGCCGCCCTGCGCCCCCAGCCTGGTCACCGACAGCGCCGCCGCGGCGCAAGCCTTGCGCACCGCCTGCGGCAGGCCTTCGTGGAGGAACACCGCAAGTGCGCCGTTGAAAGTGTCGCCGGCGCCGGTGGTGTCGACCACCTCCACGGTGAAGCCGGCCTGGTGCACGGGTTCGGCATGGGCACCATCGCGGTACCACGCGCCTTCGCCGCCGCGGGTGAGCACCACGGGGCACGGGGCGCGGCGCATCAGCTCGCGGAAATCCGTCTGCGCGTCGGCGCCCAGCGCGGTGGCGAGTTCATGCTGGTTCGGGGTGAGGTAACTGGCACGTTGCAGCCACTCGGCAGGCAGCTTCTGCGCGGGCGCGGGATTGAGGATCACCGGCACGCCCTCGTGCTGGCCCAGCCGCAGCGTGGCCTCCACCGCGTCGAGTGGAATTTCCAGCTGCACCAGCACGGCGTCGGCGCGGGCGATGGCCGTGCGCGCGGCTTCGACCTGGGCCGGGGTGACGCGGGCGTTGGCGGCAGGCACCACGATGATCTGGTTCTCGCCTTCGGCCACCGTGATGGAGGCGGTGCCGCTGCCTTCGCCGTCGAGCCGGGTGACGTGGTCGAGGGTGACGCCTTCCTTCGCGAGTCCCGCATGCAGCTGGTCGCCGAAGCTGTCATGGCCGAGCGCGCCGACCATTGCCACCTCTGCGCCCAGCCGCGCGGCGGCCACTGCCTGGTTCGCACCCTTGCCGCCGTGCATGGTTAGAAAGCGCGTGCCGAGCAGGGTCTCGCCCGGGCCGGGAAAGCGCGGCGCGAGCGTGACCAGGTCCATGTTGATGCTGCCGACGACGACGATGCGAGGCATGCGGATTTCCCTCGGGAGACGGCAGCGAGCATAAACCGCAGCATGTCTGTCGATCGCCCGTCCGGAAACAAAACGCCCGCCGGGTCAGGGCGGGCGTCGGGGTGAAGCCGGGAGAGGCAAGGTCAGTGCATGTGGCCGATGCCGGCGTCGCCGGGCTCCAGCGCGGGCGCGGGGCCGGCCACGGCGAGCAGGGCCTGGGCGTAGCCGTCGCCGATGCTGAGCGTGGAGACCTCGTCCCAGGCGAAGAACGAGGCCTGGCGCATCCACTCCGCGTCGGGGCTGAGTTCCTGCAGGTAGAAGCCATCGTCGTCGACGCGCACCAGGTGGCCGATGTAGCAGACCTCCTCCTCCTCCTCGCTGTCCACGTGTACGCCGATCACCGGTGACATCGCGCCCGCGGCCTGCACGGCCTCGCGGATGCCGTCCAGCGGAAAGCCGCGCGGCAGCTGCGGAGCGATGCCCTTCAGTTGCAGAGCCTTGGCCATGAAGACGTGGTGGCGTTCGGGCGCCTCCAGCTCGGTGATGTCGCGGTGGCGCATCACGTAGATGCCGTCGTCGGTGATGCCGTCGCCGAGCACCCACAGCAGCACGAACTCGCGGCCAACGCCGCCCACGTAACCGCAGAAGCTGCCGTGTTCCAGCTCGCCGCGCCACAGGCGCACCATCGTCCGCTGCTGCTGGGCCTCGCGCAGCTGGGCGCGCAGGCCATTGGTCTTGAACTCGAGAATCTTTGCCATAGCGAACCTATTTTAGCAGAGTGGCCTCCCAGGCTTGTTTAGAGGATGTTTCCGCGCATCTTCGGCAAATGTGCAGCTAAAACTCGTCAAAAGTGCGAATAAGTCTGCATCGGGTGCGACCCGCCACCGTGGTATGGCGGGCCATGCCGGGTCCCGTTGCGGCTGCCAGGCTTACAGGATGTAGCGGCTGAGATCTTCGTTGCTGACCAGGTTTCCGAGATTCTTGTCTACCTGTTCGGCGTCGATCATGTATTTTTCGCCGGATTTGTCCGCGGCATCGTAAGAGATCGTTTCCAGCAGCCGCTCCATCACGGTGTGCAGGCGGCGGGCGCCGATGTTCTCGGTGCGCTCGTTCACCTGATAGGCCACCTCGGCCAGCCGGTCGATGCCCGAGTCGGTGAACTCGAGGCTCACCCCTTCGGTGCCGAGCAGGGCCACGTACTGCTTGGTCAGAGCGTTGTGCGGCTCGCGCAGGATGCGCTTGAAGTCGTCCACGCCGAGCGCGGAGAGCTCGACGCGGATCGGCAGGCGACCCTGCAGCTCCGGGATCAGGTCGGAAGGCTTGGCCAGCGAGAACGCGCCCGAGGCGATGAACAGCATGTGGTCGGTCTTCAGCGGGCCGTACTTGGTGGATACGGTGGAGCCTTCCACCAGCGGCAGCAGGTCGCGCTGCACGCCCTCCCGGCTGACGCCGGCGCCGCCCCATTCGGACCGCTGCGCGATCTTGTCGATCTCGTCGAGGAAGACGATGCCGTTCTGCTCGGCGGCTTCCACCGCCTGGGCGCGGATCTCCTCGTCGTTGAGCAGCTTGGCGGCTTCCTCGTCGATCAGCAGCGGACGCGCCAGCTTGATCGCCAGTTTGCGGTGCTGGGTCTTGGCGCCGCCCAGGTTCTGGAACATCTGGCGCAGCTGCGCACCCATCTCCTCCATGCCGGGCGGGGACATGATCTCGACGCCCACGTTCATGGCGAAATCCAGCTCGATCTCCCGCTCGTCCAGCGCGCCTTCGCGCAACTGCTTGCGCAGCTTCTGGCGGGTGTCGCTGTCGGCGGCGGGCGCGGCCGGCGCGTCGTGGCTCCAGTCGCTGGGCGCTTGCCGGCGCGGCAGCAGGCCGTCGAGGATGCGGTCTTCGGCGCGGTCCTCGGCCTGCGCGCGCACACGCTTCATCGCCTGCTCGCGGGTGAGCTTGTAGGCCACGTCGGCGAGGTCACGGATGATCGATTCGACATCCTTGCCCACGTAACCGACTTCCGTGAACTTGGTGGCCTCCACTTTCACGAACGGGGCGTTCGCCAACGTCGCGAGGCGGCGCGCGATCTCGGTCTTGCCCACGCCAGTGGGGCCGATCATAAGGATGTTCTTCGGGGTGATCTCGTTGCGCATCGCCGGGTCCAGCTGCATGCGCCGCCAGCGGCTGCGCAGCGCCACCGCCACGGCGCGCTTGGCGCCGTGCTGGCCGATGATGTAGCGGTCGAGTTCGTTGACGATTTCGCGGGGGGTCAGTTCGGACATAGCTGCGTGAAGTGTGTGGAAAAGCTGCAACGCCAGGATGCGGCTTTTGGTGAAAAGTGCGGCCACGGATGGCCGCCCGTTTGATCTTCGCGATCAGGGACGATCGCAAAAGCCGTGCGCGCGCTTACAGCTCTTCGATCGTGGTGTTGTGGTTGGTGTAGATGCAGATGTCGCCGGCGATCTTCAGCGCCTTCTCCACGATGGAGCGGGCGTCGAGTTCGCTGTTTTCCATCAGTGCCAGCGCGGCGGACTGCGCGTAGGGGCCGCCGGAGCCGATCGCTATCAGGCCGTGTTCGGGTTCCAGCACGTCGCCGTTGCCGGAGATCAGCAACGAGGCATCCTTGTCGGCTACCGCCAGCATCGCTTCAAGCCGGCCGAGGCGGCGGTCGGTGCGCCACTCCTTGGCCATCTCCACCGCGGCGCGGGTGAGGTTGTTGCCATGCTTGTCCAGCTTCTGCTCGAACAGCTCGAACAGGGTGAACGCATCGGCGGTGGCGCCGGCAAAGCCGGCCAGCACGTTCTGGTCCTTGCCGAGACGGCGGATCTTGCGCGCGTTCGCCTTCATCACCGTGTTGCCGAAGGTGACCTGGCCGTCGCCGCCGATCACGACCTTGCCGTGGCGGCGCACGCTGACGATGGTGGTGGCGTGGAAGGATTCCATAAAAGCTCCAAGGTTGAGCGGACGACATGGGGCCGGCTCACGCAGGCTTCAATGCGGAACGAACCTGCACCGCACGTTCGCCCCCTCTCCCCGCCGGGGAGAGGGTTGGGGTGAGGGGCCAATCTGGCGACGGCTGCCATCGAAGCAAGCTTCAATGAGACGTCCCCGCGAGCACCCACCCCTCATCCCAACCTTCTCCCCAAAGGGGAGAGGGGCAAACGCAAGAAGCGCGTTTACTTTTTCCTGGCCCGCGGATGTGCCGCGTCGTATACCTTCGCCAGGTGCTGGAAATCCAGGTGCGTGTAGATCTGGGTGGTGGCGATGTCGGCGTGGCCAAGCAGCTCCTGCACCGCACGCAGGTCGCCGGAGGATTCCAGCATGTGGCTGGCGAAGGTGTGGCGCAGCAGGTGCGGGTGCACGTGCTTGGCGAAACCCTGCATCAGCGCGAGTTTCCGCAGCCGCACCTGCACGGTGCGCGGGCTGATCGGTGCGCCGCCACGGCCGCGGAACACCGGTGCATCGGGCGCGTTGCCCTCGGCCGTGCCAAGCGCGCGCAGCGCCGCCACGGCGTGGCGGCCCACCGGCACGATGCGCGCCTTGCGGCCCTTGCCGAGCACGCGTACCTCGCCGCCGTCGAGGTCGAGGTCGCTCCAGCGCAGCCCGACCAGTTCGGACAGGCGCAGGCCGGACGAATAGAACAGCTCCAGCATCGCCCGGTCGCGTAAGCCCAGCTGGCCGTCGCCGCCTGCCTCCACCAGGCTGGTGGCCTCGTCCACGTCCAGCACCACGGGCAGCTTGCGATGCACCTTGGGGCCGCGCACCCCGGCCAGCGGATCGTGCGCCAGCGCGCCTTCGCGGCTGAGCTGCCGGAACAGGCTGCGGCAGGAGGACAGCAGACGCTGCAGGCTCTTCGGCGCCAGCCCCGCGCGATGCTGGGCGGCGACGAATTGGCGCATCCGGTTCGGTTCCAGCGCGGCGAACCCGCCGACGCCCTGCGCCTCCATCCAGGCGATGAGCTTGGCGAGGTCGCGGCGGTAGCCGTCGACGGTGTGCGGAGAAGCCTGCCGTTCGCCGGCGAGACGGGCCAGCCAGGCCTCGACCTGTTGCGCCGGAGCGATCACGGATTCAGGTGAGATCGTGCGCCCGCGCCAGCGCGGCGGTCACGGTGGCGGAGATCATCTTCAGGAACAGCGTGCCCATGCCGGGCTGGAAGCGGTCCGGATCCTGGCTGCCGATCGCGAGGATGCCGGCGTCGCCCAGCGGCATCAGCGCCGCCGAGCGGATCGTGGAAGCCTCGTCGCCGAACAGCCGCGCCAGCTTGTCGGCCGACAGCCGGCCGGAGACGGGCTCGTGCCGCTGCAGCAGCTCGGCCAGCTCGGGCAGGTCGGCGGCGCCGCCGCCCACCTGGCGCAGCCAGTCCGAGCGCGGCAGGTCGGGGTTGTTGCCGAACAGCAGCAGGCGCACCTGCTCGGTGTGGAAATCCTCGCTGAGGCGCGCCATCACGGTGCGCGTGGTCACCTCCAGCGTGTTCGCGCGCAGCAGCGCCACGGTGAGCGCATGCACCCGTTCCATCAGCCGCTCGTTGTCGGCGGCGATCGCGGTGAGCTCGGCGAGGCGGCGCTCCAGTTCTGCGTTCTTCTCGCGCAACTGCTGCAGCTGGTAGCTGGCCAGCGAAGCCACCGCGCCCTGCTCGCGCGGCAGGGTGAGCTGGGCGGCCAGCTCGGGGTAGTCGCTGAGGAAGGAAGGATGTTGTTTCAGGTAGGCCGCGACGGCGCCGGCCTCGGTGGCTTCGTCGGACAGCGGGACGTTCATGCGCGTTTTCCTCGGGCCGGTGCGTGGATGGCCCGAGTGTGCGATGGACGCGCCCGTCGAATCAATCGGCCAACCATTCGCCTTCGAACACGAACGCGGCGGGTCCGGTCATCCACAGCGTGTGGCCGGGGCCGCGCCAGTCGATGCGCAGCGCGCCCCCGGGCAGCTCCACCCGCACGCTTTCGTCCACTTCGCCGCGCCGGCGCAGCACCGCCATCGCGGCGCAGGCGCCGGTGCCGCAGGCCTGCGTCCAGCCTGCGCCGCGCTCATGCACGCGCAGGCGCAGACGGCCACGATCGAGATGCTGCACGAAGCCCGCGTTGGTGCCCTCGGCGAAACGGGGATGGGTGCTTAGCGCCGGGCCCAGCCGCTCCGGCGCCCCCTCCGCCAGCGTATCCGCCATCACCACCGCGTGCGGGTTGCCCATCGACACCGCGCCGATCTGCACCGTGGCGCCGTCGACCTCGATCGCATAGCCATCCGCCTCGGCCGCCGCCTCGAACGGAATGCGCGCCGGCTCGAACGCCGGCTCGCCCATGTCCACGGTGACTTCGTGCGCGGCGAGCAGGCGTACCGTCACCGGGCCGGACGGGCTCTCCAGCCGCACCGCCTCGCCGAGCGCCAGCGCGCCGGCGCGATGCAGCCACGCGGCCACGCAGCGCACGCCGTTGCCGCACTGGCCCGAGGGCGAGCCATCGGTGTTCCAGATGCCGTAGTAGTACGCGCAGGCGGGGTCGCGCGCCGGTTCAACGCTGAGCAACTGGTCGAAGCCGACGCCGGTGCGGCGGTCGGCCAGCGCGCGGATGCCTGCCACGTCCAGCGCGAACGGCGTGCTGCGGCAATCGAGCACGACGAAGTCGTTGCCCAGGCCATGCATCTTGGAGAAGCGCAGCATCGCCAGGCTCAGTGCGTGGTGGCGGGCGCGGCGCTGCTGCCCGCCGGTGCCGGCGCCGATTGCGCGGGTGCGGGCGCGGGTTGCGGCGGCACGTAGACCGGCGGATGCGGGTTGTTCGGCAGATACAGCGGACCTTTGTTGCCGCAGCCGGCAAGCAGGGCGGCGGCGAGGCAGAGCGGCAGCAGCAGCGGACGGCGCATGATCGGATACCAGTGGAAAGCGGACGGGACGGAGCATGCGGCGACCACGGTCGCCGGGAACCTCCGCAGTATAGCGAGCGCATCCGCGCGGCTTATCATGCGCACGCCCCTGCCCCGGAAAACCCGATGAACCCGATCGAAGTGCTGCGCCTGCCCGCCACCGTGCTGCTGGTGCTGGCGGCGATCCTGCTGCTGCTGTGCCTGCTGCAGCTGGTGACGCTGCGCCGGCGCCTCGACGCCGGCGCGCGGCTGGCGGCGTGCTGGCATGCGCTGCTGTGCGTGGCGTGCTTCGCGCTGGCCGTGTTGTTCGGCACGGGCGGCTGGGCGCTGCGCGGCTATCGCCTGCTCGGCGAGGAGACGCCGGTCGTCGACATCGACGCGCACATCCTCTCGCCGCAGCGCTGGGCGGTCACCCTGTCCTGGCCTGACGGCGGCACGCGCCGGGTCGACCTGGCCGGCGACGACTGGCGCGTCGAGGCGGTGGTGCTGAAGTGGAAGCTGCCGGCACTGCTCGCCGGCCTGCCGCCGCTGTACCGGCTCGACCGCATCGACGGCCGCTACGACGATCCCGCGCAGGAGGCAAGCGCGCCGCGCACCGTGGTCGGCCTCGGCTCCGCCGACGGCTTCGACCTGCTCGACCTGCGCCGGAAGTATCCGCGCGCGCTGCCGATGGTGGATGCGGTCTACGGCAGCGGGACTTTCCTGCCGTTGGTCGACGGCGGCCATTACAGCGTGAGCCTCGCCCGCGACGGCGCGCTGGTGGCGCGACCGGATGCGGCCACCCAGCAGCGCATCAGCTCACCCCTGGGCGGCTGAACCGGCGCACGGATCGCGCGGTGGCCCGCATGGAACTGGCGCAGGAAATCGTGGCGGACGGGGTGCTAGATTCGCGGCGCCGCCATGGCCGCAGCAAGGCCGGATCGACGGGGAGTGAAGCCGTGCGAAATCTTTCACCCTGGTGGTGCGCCAGCCTGCTGTTCGTCAGCGCCGCGGCGGCGGCGGCCGATGGCGGACTGGACCGCATCGCGGTGTACGCCGGCACCTGGCACACCCGGGCCGAGCACTACGCCACGCCCTACAGCAAGGCCGGCGCGGAGACCCGCGTGTTGCGCAACGATTGCTGGCGGGGCCGCGCGTTCTACGCCTGCGAGCAGATCGTTGACGGTCAGTCCAAGGCGCTGATCGTCTTCCAGCGCGGAGACGACGACAACCACTACGTCACCCATGCGCTGCCCGTCGATGGCCACGCGGCCGGCGACGGCAGGCTGGTCGTCGATGGCGAGCGCTGGATCTTCCCGTGGCAATTCAGCGACCACGGCAAGACCGTCTACGCGCGCACCGTGAATGTGTTCAGCGGCCGCGACCGCATCGACTACCGGCAGGAATATTCGTACGACCAGGTGCACTGGACGGCGATGGCGAAGGGCGTCGAGACGCGCCAGCCCTAGATGGAATCCCCGGTATCCGCCATGGTGGCGGCGCCGGAGTCGGCGAAACCGGCGCTTGTGCCTGTGCCGTAACCGGCGCGTGCCCCGGGCGCGGGCTCCCAGGCTTGCCGTGGCTCAGGCGTCCAGCAGCTTTTCGTAGCGCCAGCCGTCCGCGCCGTCTTCGTAGTAGCCCGCCAGCGCCGCAAGCCGACGGTAGCCGAGACGCTCGTACAGACGGACCGCGCCGGGGTTGTCGGCGCGCACCTCTAAGCGCAGGGCGCGGCAGTGGCGGCGGCGGGCAAGTTGCTCGACGGCGCCGAGCAGGGCCGAGCCCACGCCCTGCCCGCGCGCCGCGTGATGGGTGGCGATCGAATACAGCCGCGCCACGCCGCTGCGCTTGCGGAAGAACACCACGGCGGTGCCGAGGAAGCGGTGCGGGCCGGTGCTGGCCACCAGCACTTTCGCGCTGTCGCTGTCGAGGTGGCGGCGGAATTGCCCGCGGCTGAGCCGGTCGCTGTCGAAGCTGTGTTCTTCCAGCGCCACCAGGTCGTCGAGGTCGGAGAGTTCGGCGGAGCGGATTCGCACGTTGGCTGGCGGCATGCGATGGATTCCTGGACCCGGGCGGCAAACTGGGCGGACTGTAGTGCGCGGTCGGCGGGGCGGCAATCGCGACGCGCCGGGGCTGTTTACGCGGGCTTCAGCGCCGCGCCTTGCGCACCGCCGGTGCCGTGCGACACTGCGCCCTCGCGCCCTCGCGCCCTCGCGCCCCCGCCGCCCCGGGCGGGCCGGCTCCCGCAATCGCAAGCCTGAGTGGTGACATGGCCCGTCTGGTCATCGTGGTCGAGAAAGCCTCCGACTGGGGTTCCTACTACCCGTCGGTGGACGTCGTCAGCGCGATGGACTACCTGCGCGAGCCCGCGGGCAGCGACGACGAGCGCACCCACGTCATCAATCTCTGCCGCAGCTACAAGTACCTGGGCACCGGCTACTACGTGTCGTTGCTGGCCGAGGCGCGCGGGCACAAGGTGATGCCCTCGGTGCGCACCATCAACGACCTGGGCCGGCGCTCGCTGTACGGCGTGGACATCGAGGACCTCAACACCAAGCTCACCCACTTCCTGCCTGCGGGCGGCCGCGACACCACCGACTTCGGCATCCTGGTCTACTTCGGCGAGACCGCCTACCCCGCGCTGCAGGACTTGTCGCGGCAGGTGTTCGAATCCTTTCCGTGCCCGCTGCTGCGCATCGAGTTCGAGCGCGACCGCGTGTGGCAGGTCAGCTCGATCAAGCCGGTGGGCCTGCACACGCTGGACGACGCCCAGGAGGACGCGTTCGCCGAGGAGCTGGATCGCTTCTCGCGCAAGCTGTGGCGCAAGCCGCGCGCGCGCAAGCTGTATCGCTACGACCTCGCGATGCTGGTCGACCCGAACGAACAGATGCCGCCGTCGAACAAGAAGGCGCTGAAGGCCTTCGTCGCCGCCGGCAAGGAACTCGGCATCGAGGTCGACACCATCGGCAAGAACGACTACCAACGCCTGGCCGAGTACGACGGCCTGTTCATCCGCGAGACCACCGCCAGCGACAACCACACCTACCGCTTCGCCCACCGCGCCGAGAAGGAAGGCATGGTGGTGATCGACGACCCGGCCTCGATCCTGCGCTGCACGAACAAGATCTTCCTCAACGATTTGATGGTCTCGCGCAAGCTCGCCGTACCGCGCACGGAGATCCTCTACCGCGACGACAGCAAGGGCATGAAGGAGGTCGCCGCGCGGCTGGGTTACCCGCTGGTGCTGAAGATCCCCGATGGCTCGTTCTCGCGCGGCGTGGTCAAGGTGGAGAACGAGGCGGCGCTGGACCGTGCCAGCGGCGAGCTGTTCCAGCACAGCGCGCTGCTGCTGGCGCAGGAATACGTCTATACCGAATTCGACTGGCGCATCGGCGTGCTCAATCGCGAGCCGCTGTACGCCTGCAAGTACTACATGTCGCGCGGTCACTGGCAGATCTACAACCACGCGGCCAAGGGCGACGCGAAATCCGGCGGTTTCGAGACGCTGCCGGTGGATCGCGCGCCGCCCGAGGTGGTGAAGCTGGCGCTCAAGGCCACCAGCGCGGTGGGCCACGGCTTCTACGGCGTGGACCTGAAGCAGGTGGACGACAGGCCGGTGGTGATCGAGGTGAACGACAATCCCTCGGTTGATGCCGGCGTCGAGGACGCGCACCTCGGCGGCGAGCTGTACCTGCGCGTGATGCAGGAATTCCTGCGCCGGATGGAACGCAAGCGGCAGGGCACAGTCACGCGGATACCCCAGCGCGAGCACGCCGGCAACTGACACGACGGCAACGGCTGGGGGTTGCGCCGGATGCCGCATCCCTGCGGCATCCGGCACCGGGCGCGCTCCCTTGCGCGATGCGCTCCCTGGCCAGCTGCGTCCCGGCGGCGGGCCGTTCCACTGCCAGATGGAATTCAGTACCGGCGCAGCGCGTATCCGCGGCGCGCATGCCGCCAGGCGAGCAGTTGCCGCGGCAGTCCGGGTTCGAGGATCAGCAGCAGCACCAGCGGCGCCAGCAGCAGCCACACCAGTGGCGCCCAGCCCAGCAGGGCGGTGTGGGCCGGCACCAGGGTGGTGAGCAGCAGCGTGCCGCCGGTGACGAGCCACAGCAGGGCGATGCCGAGCAGGTGGTCGTGACGGCGATGATCGACGGTGGCAGGGCGCATGGCGGCTTCCTAGCGGGCGATGGACGCAGCATGCCCTGCCGTTTTCTCAGGACCTGCGACGAGCCGCTGCCGCGCGTCCTGCCGGAGCGCGGTCGGCGAGGGACAACGCGGCAAAGTCCCCGACGCTACGGCGTCGGTGCACGCGGGAGCTTGGCGCCCCCTTAGAGCCACCTACAATGTCCGTCCATTCCCAGGAGCCCCGCATGAGCCAGCCCTCCCAGTTCGCTGTGTTCGGCCATCCGATCGCGCACTCGCTGTCGCCGCGCATCCACGAAGCCTTCGCGCGGCAGTTCGGCATCGCGCTTGAGTACCGCACCATCGACGCCACGCCGGCGGAGTTCGTTGCGGCGGTGCGCGGCTTCTTTGCCGCCGGGGGTGCCGGCGCGAACGTCACCCTGCCGCACAAGGCCGCGGCCTTTGCGCTGGCGGACGAACGCAGCGCGGCGGCCACGCGCGCCGGCAGTGCGAACGTGCTCACCCCGCTCGCCGACGGCCGGCTCGCCGCGCACAACACGGATGGCGACGGCCTGGTGCGTGACCTCACCGAGCGCCACCGGGTGGACCTGCGCGGCCACGACGCGCTGATGCTGGGCGCCGGCGGCGCGGCGCGCGGCGTGGCGTGGTCGCTGCTGGATGCAGGCGTGCAGACGCTGACCATCGTCAACCGCACGCCGGAAACTGCCGATGCGCTGGCTGACGCGATCGGCGAGCCGGCGCGCGTGCATACGCGTTACTGGAACGACCTTGCCGACCTGGGCAGCTACGACCTCATCGTCAACGCCACATCGGCCGGTGTGCTGGGCGAGGGCCTGAAGCTGCCGCCGTCGCTGGTGGGCGCCCGCGCACTCTGCTGCGACCTCGCCTACGGCAGTGCGGCGATCGGCTTTCTCGCCTGGGCGAGGGCGGCCGGCGCGCGCTACGCCTTCGACGGCCTGGGCATGCTGGTGGAAACCGCGGCCGACGCGTTCGAACTGTGGCATGGCCGCCGTCCCGATACCGAGCCGGTGTACCAGGCGCTGCGCGCAAGCTGATCGAAAAGCCGCCGGTGACCGTCGGGAGGCGGTCGCAAGAAAACGCCGGCCGATTTGACCCCGTCTAAAAATCCCGGTGTCAGGATGCCCGGCGCAGGGGGTGACTGCGCCTGTCCGCAATGACGCGAAAGCTCATGGGCGGGCCCACACGCAAGGGGAAATCGCATGCCGCGCATGGGAGTGTTCGGTCGCAGCCTGGCCATCGCCGGGCTGACGTGTCTTGGCTGCAGTGTCTATGCCGCCGGTGCCAGCCCGGTCGGTTCGCCCAACACCACCACCGCCGATCCGACGGTGCCGCGCCCGCCGGGTCAGCCTTGCGCGGTGCAGCTGTTCAGCAACGACACCTTCAACGATTTCGGCACGCGTCCCTACAGCTATGCGCCGCCCGTGGGCTGCGGCACGCACTGGGCGAAGGTGGTGCTGGAAGCGGATTTCTCGGTGACCGCGGGCCGCCAGTTCGACCGTACCGGCTCGATCTGGCTGGACGGAGTGAACCTGTATTTCGGCACCACCGCCGAGCCTTCGTCCGCCGTGGCGCCGAGCTGGCACGTGGAGCGTGACCTCACCGACTACAGCGCGCTGTTCCGCAGTGCCGGCCAGGGCCAGGCGATCCTGTGGAACCTGGTCAACGGCACCTACACCGGCGTGATCCACGGCAGCGCGAAGCTGCTGTTCTACCCCGCCTCGGCGCGGGCGCCCGCGCCGCGCGTGCCTGACCAGGTGATCGCGCTGGGCAGCGACCCGGTGGGCAGCGTCACCAACCTGTCCACCTCCACCGACCAGCTGGCCAAGACGCTGAGCCTGCCGCGCAACGTGGAACGTGCCTACCTCGACGTGTTCGCGCAGAGCCAGAACGCCGACGAGTTCTGGTACACCTGCGTGCCCGACCAGTACGCCGGGCAAGTGAATGAATGCGGCGGCGGCAACTTCCGCGAAGCCGAAGTGAGCATCGACGGCCAGCCGGCCGGCGTGGCGCCGATCTATCCGTGGATCTACACCGGCGGCATCGATCCCTACCTGTGGCGGCCGGTCGCCGGCGTGCAGACGCTGAACTTCATGCCGTACCGGGTCGACCTGAGCCCGTTCGCGGGCGTGCTCAGCGACGGCGCCCAGCACACGGTGGCGCTCAGCGTGGCCGGCGCGAACAACTACTTCTCCGCCGCCGCGACCCTGCTGGTCTATCAGGACCGTCATGCGCGGCAGCTCAGCGGGCAGGTGACGCGCAACACCCTGGCCGGCCAGGCGCCGGCGCCGACCATCGCCAGCACGCTGGATGGCAGCGGCAACGGCGACATCACCACGAACCTCTCGCGCCACTTCGTGATCGAAGGTTACGTCGACACCGCGCACGGCCGCGTCTGGAACTCGGTGGACCAGACCGTCGGCTTCGCCGACACCCAGGCCTTCACGATCAACGCGAACACCTATCGCCAGGTCACCGACCAGGTCACTTCGATGGAAGGCGTGAGCCGCAGCCGCATCGGGCCGTTCGTCACCCGCGAGTACCGGCAGCAGGTGAGCTATCCGCTGCACGTGGACTACGACCAGCCGGTAGCCGCGGACGGCAGCATCACCGCCGCCACCACGGTGCGGCAGGGCTACTCGCTGCGTCGCTCGCGGGCGTTCGCGGGCATCACCTTGTACGCGGACCGCGTGGACAACACGGTGAACAGCGCCGACACGCTGGCCTTCGACGCCAGCGGCAACTTCACCGGGCATAGCGGCCAAGCCAGCACGCAGGCTTATGCGTACCGCGATTCGCTGGGCGGCTGCTACCGTGCCGAAGTCGGTTCGGCGGCCGGTACGGTGACCTCGTACAGCAGCGGCAAAGGCTGCCCCGGCGGGCAAAACGGCGTGTACTGGTTCAGCCACCCGGACGGCTCGCCCGACCAGGGCGCCGCGCCGCTCGGCTGGTGAACGCGCAAGCGCGAGTCATCGGCCTGACATGATGCCCCGCTAGCTTGCCGCCACGGCCGCGGTTGTCCCGACGGATGGCCGCGACCGTGGTTCCACCCAGGCGCAGGTGTCATGCAAGCTCTCGCAACCTTCCTTTCGCGCCGCAAGCTCTGGCTGGGCGGCGTCCTGGCACTCATCCTGGCCGGCGGCGGCTGGTGGCACTGGAACGCGCGCGCCGCGGCCGCGCCGACGGCCGACGACAGCGGCACGCGCATCCTGCTCGGCCTCGCCGGTGCCGCGCTGCACGACGGCCGCCTGGTGGCGCCGGTGGGCAGCAACGCGTTCGAGTTCTATTTCAGCGTGCTGCAGCTCGACCCGCACAACGCCACCGCGCTGGACAAGCTGCGCGAGGCATTCAAGCCCGCCTGCGAGGATGTGGAGAGGACCATCGCCGCGGGCGACCTCAACGAGGCACAGCGCGAACTGCAGCTGCTGCGCGCCTACGACGCCGGCAACTACCAGTACGACCCGGCCCACTACGTACTCAACGCCAGCGACTACAAGCTGGCGCTGCTCGGCGGCTACCTCGACGCGCAGCGCATCCTGCTGGGCAAGCGGCATGCAGCGGAGGCGGCGGCGATCAGTGCGCGACAGGCAGGCGCGGCCACGCCGGAGTGAGCGGGATCAGCCGGCGAGGTAGTCGTCCTTCAGCCGCACGTAATGCGCGGCCGAATACAGCAGCTGCCCGACCTGGGCGTCGCTGAGAAGGCGCACGAACTTCGCCGGGTTGCCCAGCCAAAGCTCGCGCTCGCCCACCACCTTGCCCGGCGGCACCACCGCACCGGCGCCGACGAAGCCATGCTTCTTCACCACCGCGCCATCGAGCACGCTGGCGTGCATGCCGATCAGGCAGCCATCTTCGATGGTGCAGGCATGCACCACCGCGGCGTGGCCGACGGTGACGTCGGCGCCGATCAGGCAGGGAAAGCCCGGGCCATACGGACCCTTGTGCGCCACGTGCACGATCGCGCCGTCCTGGATGTTCGTGCGCGCGCCGACGCGGATATGGTTCACGTCGCCACGCAGCACCGCACCGGGCCAGACCGACACGTCGTCGGCCAGCACCACGTCGCCGATCACGCAGGAGGCCGGGTCGACGTAGACGCGTTCGCCGAGGACGGGGGCGATGCCCTTGTAGCTGCGCAGGGAATTCATGCGCCCATTCTACTTTTTCGTTCCCCCTGCAGGTCGGACTTCGGCCCGGCGTGCCGAACGCAGCGCGCATCCGGTCCGAGACCCGACCTGCAATCCGCCCTGCGGGCCCTGGCTCAGCCGCGCTCGGCTTCCAGTACCCGCACCGTCTCGCTGTGGCCCGCCTCCACCGCGCGCTGCCAGTCCTTCCAGTCGAGCATGCCGACGTGGTCCAGCGGCGGGGTGATCAGCCGCTGTGCCAGCGAGCGGCAGTAGCCGCTGGCCTCCTCGCTGTTGACCATCGCGGCACGGGTGAGCGTGGACACCAGCCCCGGCCAGCGCGGTCCCTGGCGTTGCTGCATCAGCAGGCGCCACCACGGCGGCGTGGCGAAGTCCTCGATGCCGCTGCGCAGCTCGATGTCGGCGCGGATGCTCACTGCGGTGAGGTGGGCGAGACCGTCGGCGGCCATCACGTCGGTCGGCAGATTGTCCACCAGTGCGCCGTCCACGTAGACCTCGCCGTGGTGCAGCACCGGCGGCAGCACGCCGGGGATCGCGCTGGAAGCGCGCAGCCACAGCCACAGCGGGCCGTGCCGGTGCACCACGCGGCCCGCGCCGGAGAGGTTGGTGGAAACGCAGAAGAACGGCTTGGCCAGGTCCTCGATGTCGAGCGCGCCGAAGGCCTCGTGCAGCAGCCTGGCGGCGCGGCGGCCGCGGGTCAGCGCCACCAGCGGCAGGGTCCAGTCCGACAGCGGGCGGCCGCGCACGAAGGCGGCGTGGAATTTCTGCAGCAGGGTTGGCGTGCCCCAGCCGTCGGCGACGCCGGCGCCGATGATCGCGCCGATGCTGGTGCCGCCGATCGCGTCGAAGCTGTGGCCGGCCTCGCGCAGCGCACGGATCGCCCCGAGGTGGGCCAGCCCACGCGCACCGCCACCGGCCAGCACCAGGCCACGGCCATGCCCGCTGACCAGCCGGGCCACCCGGGCGATGTCATCCTCGCCGCGGATGTGGTGGTGCATCAGCTCGCCGCTGAACTGCGCGCGCCAGCGCCGCGCGGCGCCGGCCTGCACCTGGCGTCCCGCATGCAGCAACAGCAGGTGGCGCGGGCGGTGCCGCGCGAGCGAGGGGTGGCCTGGCGCGGCCTCCGGCCACGGCCGCGCCGGCTGCGCGGCCAGCGCGGGGAGCAGCAGCACGTCGGCCTGGCGCAGGCAGCGCTGGCGCCACGGCGCGTCGCCGCTGCTGTCGAGATAGATCACGAAACGCACCTGCGCCTCGCGTTCGGCGAACCAGTCGCTGCCGCGGGCGGCGCCGTGCTCGGCGTCGATCAGTACGCAGCTGCCGTGCGCCTCCAGTGCGCGGCCCAGCTGCAGCGCCAGCGCGCGCACCGGTACGCCGGCGTCCACCGGCAGGATCGCGAAGGTGCGCGGCTTGTCCGGCATCGCGTCGCGGCGCTCGTTCTGCAGCAGGTGCTGCATCGCCACGCGGGCCACGTCCAGCATCGGGCGAGGATGCTGCTCGGTCAGCGCCTCGAACGCGGTGCGGTCCAGCCGCAGCAGCTCCGAATCGCGCAGTGCGCGCACGGCGAGGCGGTGGTGGCCGCCCGAGAGCAGGCTGATCTCGCCCACGCAATCACCGGCGGCCAGCTGGTGAAGCAAAGTGGTGGGTCCGTCGAACACACCGAGGCTGCCGCTGCGCAGCAGGTACAGTGCATCGGCCGCTTCGCCGGCCTTGTACAGGTGCCGCCCGCCCGGCAGGCACAGCCACCGCAGTTGCCGCGCCAGCGCCGCGCGCGGCGCGTGGCCCAGGTGCGCGAACATCGCGGTGCGTCCAAGCAGTTCGGCCAGTTCGGTCGGCGACATGCCAAGGATGCTACGCCGTCCCCATGACAGCTTCGCCCGTCACGCGGCGGCGCTTGATTTCGCCCTGCGCGCTCGCCACGCTTCGCGTCGACAAGGAGCTTCCATGAACCAAGACAACCCGCTGCTGGCCGACGACGCGCTGCCGGCGTTTTCCCGTATCCGCCCCGAACACGTGGCGCCGGCGATCGAGGCCATCCTCGCCGAGGACCGTGCCGCCATCGCCGCACTCACCGCACCCGGCGCGGCGCGCGATTTCACCCATGTGATGCTGGCGCAGGAACGGCTGGGCCAGCGCCTGGCCCATGCCTGGGCACCGGTGTCGCACCTGCATTCGGTAGCCGACAGCCCGGCGCTGCGCGAGGCCTACGGGCCGGCCGAGGAAAAGCTCACCGATTACGGCCTCGAACAAGGCCAGAACCGCGAACTTTACGCCGCGGTGCAGGCGGTGGCCGACGCACCCGGGTTCGCCGCGCTGGGCCGGCCCGAGCGCGCGCTGGTGGAGCACGCGCTGCGCGACTTCCGGCTTTCCGGCGTGGCGCTGGAGGAACCTGCGCGCACGCGCTTCCGCGAGATCGGCGTGGAGCTCAGCAAGCTTTCCACCGAGTTTTCCAACGCCGTGCTGGATGCCACCGACGCCTGGCACGAGCACGTCACCGACGAGCGTGACCTGGCCGGCGTGCCCGAATCCGGCCTCGCGGTGCTGCGGCAGTACGCGAAAGAGCAGGAACTGGACGGCTACCTGGTCACGCTGAAGCAGCCCAGCGTGCAGGCCGTGCTCACCTACGCCGACAACCGCGGCCTGCGCGAGCGCGTGTACTGGGCCTACCAGACCCGGGCCTCCGACCAGGGCCCGCACGCGGGCAAGTACGACAACTCCGCGCGCATCGAGCGCATCGTGGCGCTGCGCCACGAGGCGGCACAGCTGCTCGGCTACGCCAACGCGGCGGAGGAATCGCTGGCCACCAAGATGGCCGGTTCGCCCGTCGAGGTGATGGAGTTCCTGCACGACCTCGCCGCACGCGCGAAGCCGGTGGCGCAACGCGAGCTGGCCACGCTGCGCGAATTCGCGCGGGCCGTACTGGGACTGGATGTGCTGGAGCCGTGGGACGTGGGTTACGCGTCGGAAAAATTGCGCCAGCGGAACTACGAGCTCGACGAGGAGCAGCTCAAGCCCTACTTCGCGCTGCCCGCGGTGATCGACGGGCTGTGGGCGATCGTGCACAAGCTCTACGGCATCCGCCTCGCCCCGCGCGAAGGGGTCGACGTGTGGCATCCCGACGTGCGCTATTACGACGTACGGGATGCCGACGGCCGCGTGTTCGCCGGCGCCTACGTCGATCTCTACGCGCGCAACGGCAAGCGTGGCGGCGCGTGGATGGACGTCTGTCGCGCCCGCTTCGACGACGGCGCGGCGAAGCAGTTGCCGGTGGCCTTCCTCACCTGCAATTTCGCGCCGCCTACCGAAGGGCGCCCTGCGTTGCTCACCCACGACGACGTGCTTACCCTGTTCCACGAGTTCGGGCACGGCCTGCACCACCTGCTGACCGAGATCGCCCTGCCCTCGATCGGCGGCATCGAGGGCGTGGAGTGGGATGCGGTGGAACTGCCCAGCCAGTTCATGGAGAACTTCGGCTGGAACCGCGAGGCGCTGGACCTGTTCGCGCGCCATTGGCAGACCGGCGAACCGCTGCCCGGGGACCTGTTCCAGCGCATGCTGGCCGCGCGGCATTTCCACGCCGGCCTGTTCCTGGTGCGGCAGCTGGAATTCGCGCTGTTCGATTTCAGCCTTCACCTGGGCTACGACCCTGCCGAAGGCGCCCGTGCGCTGGCCGTGCTGGAGGAGGTGCGCAAGCAGGTCGCGGTGCTGCACCCGCCGGCGTGGCAGCGCTTCCCGCATGCCTTCAGTCATATCTTCGCGGGCGGCTACGCGGCCGGCTACTACAGCTACCTGTGGGCCGAACTGCTCAGCGCCGACGCCTTCGGCGCGTTCGAGGACGCGGCGAAGGATGTCGACAGCGTGATCGACCCCGTGACCGGCGCGCGCTTCCGCCGCGAAGTGCTCGCGGTGGGCGCCAGCCGCCCCGCGCTGGAAAGCTTCATCGCGTTCCGCGGCCGCAAGCCCGAGCCGGAGGCTCTGCTGCGCAGCCACGGCCTGCTGGACTGAAACGGATGTGCGTCCGGCGACGGCCGCCTGGTTGATCCTCGCGATCGGGGCGGCCGCAAAAGCAAAAGCCCGCCTTGCGGCGGGCTCTTGCGGCGAGGGATTGCCGAAGGCTCAGGCCTTCTGCACTTCCTCAGCCTGCAGGCCCTTCGGGCCCTTGGTCACAACGAAGGTGACGCGCTCGCCTTCCTGCAGCGACTTGAAGCCGTTGCCCTGGATCGCGCGGAAATGCACGAACAGGTCTTCACCGCTTTCCGGCGTGATGAAGCCGAAGCCCTTGGCATCGTTGAACCACTTGACCGTACCGCTCTGACGTTCCGACATGACACATACCCTTGAAACATGAATGATTAGCGGCCGGGAGCGCGAGCCCACGGGCGCAGGATGAAGCAGGGAATCCGAGTCCTCCCCGGACCTTGCCATGGCGAGCTTACATGGAAACGCGCCCGGGCGTCGGACCCGGGCGCCGGCGATTCAGCTGGCGGCAGCCCGTTCGCGGGCCGGTTCACGGGCATCCCGTACAATATCCGCATGAAGATCGCCTCGTGGAACGTGAACTCCCTGAAGGTGCGCCTGCCGCAGCTGACGCAGTGGCTGGCGGACGCCCGGCCGGACATCGTGGCGCTGCAGGAAACCAAGCTGGAGGACGCGAAGTTCCCCGCCGCGGAACTCGCCGCTGCCGGCTACCGCAGCGTGTATTCGGGGCAGAAGACCTACAACGGCGTGGCGATCCTCGCCCGCGAGGAACTGGGCGAGTTCGGCGACGTGGTCACCGACATCCCCGGGCTGGAGGATCCGCAGCGGCGCATCCTTGCCGCCGGCATCGGCGGGCTGCGCGTCGTCGACCTCTACGTGGTCAACGGCAAGGCGGTGGGCGACGAGAAATACGCCTACAAGCTGCACTGGCTGGAGCGGGTGCGCGAATTCCTCGCCGGGGAGATCGCGCGCCATCCGAACCTGGTGGTGCTGGGCGACTTCAACATCGCGCCCGACGACCGCGACGTGCACGATCCGGCCGCCTGGGGCGAGGACATCCTGTGCTCGCCGCCCGAACGCGCCGCGCTCAAGACGATCACCGACCTCGGCATGCACGACAGCTTCCGGCTGTTCGAACAGGAGGGCGGGCACTACAGCTGGTGGGACTACCGGCAGGGCGCGTTCCGGCGCAACATGGGCCTGCGCATCGACCTGATCCTCGTCGGCGAGGCGTTGCGATCCGCCGCCGTCGGCGCTGCGATCGATCGCGAACCGCGGCGCTGGGAACGTCCCTCCGACCACACCCCGGTGACGCTGGAACTGGATACGTGATGAACACAAGCAAGACCGACTGGCCCAGCTCGCTCACCGACGACGAGCTCGACGAACTGGACCGCTACCTGCGCGCCCGCGCCCGCGAGGGCGACGACCGCCTGCTGCTCGACGGCGTGCACGGCTTGCTCAGCGCGCTGGCGGTGGGCCCGTTGCAGGTGCTGCCGGACGAATGGTTGCCCGAGGTGCTGCACGAGCCCTTCGCCGACGAGCGCGAGGGCAACCGCGTGCTGGAATTGCTGGCCAAGCTCAACGATTCGATCACCGCGGAGCTCGACGTGGACGCTTACGAGCCCATCCTTGGCGAGATCGATACGGAAAGCGGCCCGCAGCTGTCCGCCGCCGGCTGGTGCGAGGGGTTCAGCCGCGGCATCGACCTGCGCGCGGCGCTGTGGGAAAGCCGGCTTGCCGACGACCCGCAGCTGATGGAGCTGCTTGGCCCGGTGATGGCGCTGGCGGTGGACGACGGCGTGCTCAGCGCCGACGCCGAGTTCGAGAAGCTCAGCGACGAGGAATACGACGAGTGCCTGTCGCAGGTGCCCGCCGTACTCGACGCAGTCGGCCAGTACTGGCAGGCCAAGCCCGCCACCGAGGCCGAACTGGAGGCGATGGTGCAGCGGCACACTGCGCCGGACGCCGGCAGCGACGGCACGCCGCCGCGCCACCGCAGCGGGCACTGGGTGCACTGACGCCGGACGCGGCAGGGAGGAAGCACGCTTGACCGCCGCCGCACCGCTCTACGAACCCATCAACACGCCGAAGCCGGTCGCAGCCGGCCTGTGGGTCGTCGACGGGCCTATCGTGCGCATGGCCGCGCTGGGCGGCAGCGCGCCGTTCACCACCCGCATGGTGGTGGCGCGGCTGGCCGACGGCGACTTGTGGTGCCATTCGCCGATCGCGCCCGATCCGGCCCTGTTTGCCGCGATCGACGCGCTGGGCCCGGTGCGCCACCTGGTTTCGCCGAACAAGCTGCACTACGCGCACATCGCGGCGTGGAAGCGGCGCTATCCCGACGCTGTCGCGTGGGCCTCGCCCGGCGTGCGCGAGCGCGCGGCCGGCCAGCGGATCGAGGTGAGCTTCGATGCCGACCTCGGCGAGGTGCCCGAGCCGGCCTGGGCCGCCGAGCTCGACCAGCTGCATTTTCGCGGCAGCCGGGTATTCGAGGAAGTGGTGTTCCTGCACCGCGCCAGCGCCACCTTGATCCTCGCCGACCTGATCGAAAACTTCGAAGCCGCGAAGCTCGGTACCGCGATGCGCTGGATCGCCCGGCTGGGCGGTGTGCTCGATCCCGACGGCAAGACGCCCCTGGACATGCGTTTCACCTTCCGCGACCGTGCCGCCGCGCGCGCCTGCCTACGGCGCGTGATGGGCTGGCGCCCGCAGCGGGTGGTCCTTGCCCACGGCCGCTGCTATCTGGACAACGCCGAGGCCGAGCTGCGCCGCGCGTTCCGCTGGCTGGCCTGAAACCGTTGCCCCGGCGGAACGATCCGTTCCCGCCGTGGCGCTTGGATAACGCGCCCCGCGCGATCATCTTGGCGGCATCCCCTCACCGGAGCACCGCCATGAGCGAACGCCGCATCCTCCGTCGCATCCGCGGCACCGACACGTCCGACGGCGCAGGCGTGAAGCTGAAGCGCATCATCGGCCAGCCCGCGCTGGACATGCTCGATCCCTTCCTGCTGCTGGACGAGTTCCGTTCCGACAGCGCCGACGACTACATCGCAGGTTTCCCCGAGCATCCGCACCGCGGCTTCGAGACGGTGACCTACATGCTGGCCGGACACATGCAGCACGGCGACAACCACGGCAACCGCGGCGACCTCGTGCCCGGCAGCGTGCAATGGATGACCGCCGGGCGCGGCATCCTGCATTCGGAGATGCCGCAGCAGGAAAACGGGCTGATGTGGGGGTTCCAGCTGTGGGTGAACCTGCCCGCCAGCGACAAGATGACCGCGCCGCGCTACCAGGACATCGGCCCCGAGCGCATCCCGCAGGTGCATCCGGCCGACGGCGTCAGCGTGAAGGTGATCGCGGGCGAGTTCGCCGGTGCCACCGGACCGGTGTCAGGCATCGTCACCGCGCCGGTGTACCTGGACATCGCGGTCGAGCCCGGCGCGCGGGTGGAGATTCCGCTGCCCGAAGGTCACCACGCCTTCGCCTACGTGTTCGACGGTGCCGAGGCCCAGGTGGCCGGCGACACGCTGGCGCGAAGCGAGCTGGCGGTGCTGTCGCCGGGCGACAGCGTGCGCATCGGTGGTGGCGCGGCGGCGGCGCGGGTGCTGCTGGTCGCCGGCAGGCCGCTGAACGAGCAGGTCACCCGCTACGGACCGTTCGTGATGAACACGCCCGAGCAGATCCATGAGGCGATCGCCGACTTCCGCGCCGGCAAGTTCTGACGCACCGCGTCCACAGCTGCCCCGGCCGAGCCGGTCGGGGCCCTCGCCCAGCCGTCGCGGTGCTGCCGTGGGCGGCCGGCCCGGGTGCCGAAAGGCGGACCGGGTCGACATCCGCAACGTGATTGCGCCCACGGATGCGTGGCGTGTGCGTGCGCCTGCACCACGGGCCGGGCCGGCTGGTACGGCCGATGCTTGCCTTCAGACGGGTCGGTCGATGCCGACACAGATCGAGGACGGCGACGCTTGCAAGCCACCGAGCATCGGCGTTAAATAAAGATTAATCTTCGCATGTTCATGTGGCTGTATCCTCAAGCTGTTGTCAAACCGTAACAATCAATAGATAACATACTGATTTCTCTCGCCATGTTCGCGCTGATTCTCACCACTGCCCTCAGCCTGCTCGCGCTTGCCGCGATCGCGGTGAAGCATGTGCCCGACGGGCAGGTCTACAGCCTCTACCGCCACGGCAAGCCGGTGCGCCTGTTGCAGCCGGGCACTCACGTGGTGCTGCCCCTGCTGGACCGGGTGGGCCATCGCATCGATCTCGGTGGCCGCGTGCTGCGTTTCGAGGAGCCGCTGGCCGATGCGCGCGACGTGCGCGGCACGGTGTACTGGCAGGTGCTGGAGCCCGAGCGCGCCGACGCCGTGATCGAGCAGGCCGACCAGCTGATTCGCCGTGGTGCGCTGGAAGCGTTGCACGGCGAGGCCGAGGCGAGTGCCGACGATCGGCGCGCGCTTGGCCAGCAGCTCAAGCAAAGCCTCAACGGCAGCTTGCGCGCGCGCGGCGTGATGGTGACCCGGGTGGAGCTGGATTTCGCCTGATCTGCGCAGATCCGCGCCGAGCGCCCGAGAGCGCCGCGCGTCAGGGGAATGAAGCAAGCCTTGAACCCGCCGTCCGGCGGGTTTTCTTTTCCCTGGAGCGTGGCGACGGACCGCCACCGGTTCGACTGCGGCGACCGTGGACGTTCGCAGGCATCGAGCTGGGCGCCCAGGAATGGCTGCCCTTGTGGATTTCGAGTTCAAGGATGATCACAAGGCAAAGATCTGCCGGATACTGCCCGGCCTGACGCCCCACTGGAACCCGCATGAGCACCCGCGCCGTCCTGCAAGCCCGCCTCGAACAGGGCATCGCCACGCTCGGCCTGACCTTGCCGGTGGGCGCGGTGGAGCGCCTGCTGGACTACCAGGCACTGCTGGAACGCTGGAACGCCGCCTACAACCTCACCGCGGTCCGCGATCCGGCCGAGATGGTCACCCGCCATCTGCTCGACTCGCTGGCCATCCTGCCCTACGTGCAGGGCGGGACGCTGGCCGACCTCGGCACCGGGCCCGGCCTGCCCGGCATTCCGCTGGCGATCGCCGCGCCGGGGCGGCAGATCCTGCTGGTGGATTCCAACGGCAAGAAGGTGCGCTTCCTGCGCGAGGCGATCCGCGCGCTCAGGCTCGACGACGTGCGTGCCGTGCAGTCGCGGGTGGAGGATGTCGAGGGTACGTTCGACTGCGTCACCGCGCGCGCCTTCGCCAGCCTCGCCGACATGCTGGGCTGGGGCGGCCACCTGCTGGCCCCGGGCGGCGTCTGGCTGGCGATGAAGGGCCGGCTGCCTGCCGAGGAATTGCCCGGCGTGCCGCCTGGCTTTGCGCTGCGCGGCGTCCACGCTCTGGCGGTGCCGGGGCTGGATGCCGAGCGCAGCCTGGTGGTGCTGGGTCGCGCGGCCGACTGAACCGGGCGACGCGGCCTGCTAATCTAGGCCCCCTTGTGCGCACACGAAACGACGACATGGCACGCATCCTCGCTGTCGCCAACCAGAAGGGCGGCGTCGGCAAGACCACCACGGCGGTGAACCTCGCGGCGGCGCTGGCCGCGGCGAAGCGCCGCGTGCTGCTCGTCGATCTGGACCCGCAGGGCAACGCCACCATGGCCTCCGGCGTGGACAAGCACGCCGCGCGCCCGAACGGCTGCGCGGTGTTGCTGGAGGAATCGACGGTGGCGGACGCGGTGGTCGCCACCGAAGGCCACTACGACCTGCTGCCCGGCCACGGCGACCTCACCGCCGCCGAGCTGAAGCTGATGGACACGCTGGCGCGCGAGCACCGGCTCAAGGAGCAACTGGCCACGGTGGCCGGCCGCTACGACACCATCCTGGTCGATTGCCCGCCCTCGCTGAACCTGCTGACGCTCAACGCGCTCACCGCCGCCGATGGCGTGCTGATCCCGGTGCAGTGCGAGTACTTCGCGCTGGAAGGCCTCTCCAGCCTGCTGGAGACGGTCAAGGCGGTGCGCCAGCGGCTGAACCCGAAACTGGAGATCGAAGGCCTGCTGCGTACCATGTACGACGTGCGCAACAACCTCGGCAACGAGGTCTCCGCCCAGCTCACCCAGCACTTCGGCGACAAGGTGCTGCGTTCGATCATCCCGCGCAACGTGCGCCTTGCCGAGGCGCCCAGCCACGGCCAGCCGATCCACCTGTACGACCGCAGCTCGCGCGGCGCGATCGCCTACATCGGCTTGGCCGGCGAGATCATCCGTCGCGAGCGCGGCCTGCCGCCGGTGCCGGTGGAGATGCACGAGGCGGACGATCCGGCCGACATGATCGAGCCGTCCCCCGTGGGCGCGAATGGCGTGGTGCTCAAGGCACCCGCTGCCAACCATCAGGATTGACATGGCTGCAAAGAAACGCGGACTGGGACGTGGACTGGACGTGCTGCTCGGTGGCGAAGGCGCTGCGGCGCCGGTGCTGGAACAGGAAGGCGAGCTGCGCACGCTGCCGATCCAGCAGATCCAGCCCGGCAAGTACCAGCCGCGCCGCCACTGGAACGACGAGGCGCTGGACGAGCTGGCCGCCTCGATCAAGGCGCAGGGGCTGATCCAGCCGGTGGTGGTGCGCGCGATCGGCAAGCACCGGTACGAACTGATCGCCGGCGAGCGCCGCTGGCGCGCCGCCCAGCGCGCGCAGATGGGCGAGATCCCGGCGCTGGTGAAGGAGGTGCCGGAAGTCGCGGTGCCCGCCATGGCGCTGATCGAGAACATCCAGCGTCAGGACCTCACCCCGCTGGAAGAGGCAGACGCGATCAAGCGGCTGATCGAGGACTTCGACCTCACCCACCAGCAGGCCGCCGACGCGGTGGGCCGCTCGCGCGCCGCGGTGTCCAACCTGCTGCGCCTCACCGAGATGCCCGAGTCGATCAAGAAGCTGCTCGACGACGGCAAGCTGGAGATGGGCCATGCGCGCTGCCTGCTCACCCTGGACGAATCCGTCGCCGTGCCGCTCGCCCGCCAGGCGGTGACCCTGGGCTGGTCGGTGCGCGAGCTGGAAGACGCCGCGCGCCGTGCCCAGGCTGCGCCGAAGGGCAAGGCGAAAGGCATGCCGCCACGCGATCCCAACATCGCCGCGCTGGAGCGTGAGCTGGCCGAACGCTTCGCCACCCGCGTGGAGGTGGCCGCCGCCCGCGGTGGCCGCGGCAAGCTGGTGATCCACTACCACAGCAACGACGAGCTCGAAGGCATCCTCGGCAAGATTCGCGACGCGTGAGCTGAAAGATGAAACGCCTCGGACCGGTCTCCTTGGTGGTGAATCCCCGACAACGCCAATTCGAGGCGCTGACGCGCGCGCATGCCGGCGACCTGTACCGCTATGCCTACTGGCTTTGCGGGCAGGACGCGCTGGCGCAGGACCTGGTGCAGGAGACCCTGCTGCGCGCGTGGAAGAGCCTGGATGCCCTGCGCGAGGCCGACGCGGCCAAACCGTGGCTGCTGACCATCCTGCGCCGCGAGCATGCGCGTCTGTACGAGCGCAAACAAATGGATGTCGTGGAACTGGACGAAGGCCTCGCCGAGGACGCTGCCTGGGCCAGCCCCGAACGTCACGGCGACGCCGCCGAATTGCGTGAAGCCATGTCGAAACTGCCACACAGATACCGCGAACCGCTGCTGCTGCAGGTGCTGGGCGGCATGAGCTGCGAGGAAATCGCCGTCGAGCTGGGCCAGCAGCCCGGCGCGGTGATGACACAGTTGTTCCGCGCGCGGCAGAAGCTGAAATCCATCCTGCAAGGTGGCCGTGCGGAGGTGCAGCATGGACTGCCTTGAGTTCCGTCGCCGGCTTGCCGCCGAGCCGCAGTCGCGTGCTGCCGAGCTGCTGTCGCATCGCGACAGCTGCGCCGCGTGCAGGGCCGCATGGGAGCGGGCGCACGCCTTCGAACGCGAATTGCGCGACGCGCTGGAGGTGCCGGTGCCCGCGGGCCTCGCCGAACGCGTGCTGCTGGCCCAGGCCACCGGCGAGCGCCGGCATGTGCTGCGCCGGCGCCGCACCGCGTTCGCGCTCGCCGCCTCGGTGTTGGTCGCCATCGGCGGCCGGCTTGCCTGGCGCCAGCTGGACGCGCATTCGCTGCCCGCGCTGGCGGTGGCGCACATGCCCGGCGAGATCCGCTCGCTCGACCTCACGCGGCCGATCGGCGCGCCGGCGATCAAGGCCGGCTTCGCCGATCGTGGCGTGACGTTGCGCGGGCCGACGCCCGCCGACGTCACCTACGTGCACGACTGCCCGGTCGGGCCCTACAAGACCGTGCACCTGGTCAGCCGCGTGGACGGCATGCCTGTAGCGGTGCTGTACGTGCCGGGCAAGCGGGTGGCGAAGGCCAGCGATTTCCACCGCGGCAGCTGGCGTGGCCGCATCGTCCCGCTCGACCATGGCGCCCTGGTGATGCTCACCAATCGCGCCGGCACCCCGGATTTCGGAGCGGTGGCCACCGGCTGGCGGGCGGCAATCGACGGGATGGGCACGGCACAGGCGACTACCCGAGGCGGGTCGGAGCCAGGGCCTGGGCACTTGGCGCCCTGAGGCGGCGGTACGGGCGCATCGCGCCCCGGGTGCAGACGCTCCAGCTCCACAGTCCTGGTGGGAGCGCATCGAGATCCGCCTGTGGCACCGCGGCGTGCCGGCCAGACCTTTATTCCCTGGCTGGCCGACATCCGTTCAACGGATCGTCGTCACGCGTCCCGATTGCTGTGGAAGTGCCGTGCTTCCGCGCCGGGATACCCGCTTCACCAGCGCGTCCAACGAGATCCGCCCCGCGCCAAGCCCCACCAGGGCGAGCAGCATCAGGCCCCAGGCCTTGTGGTCGTTGAAGTCGGCACCAAGCAGGCCGTTCCAGAGGCCGTTCGGCCACAGTGCGGGGTAGGAGATCACGGCGACGATGTTGTAGACGAACAGCACCGCCGCGACCACGCGGGTGCCCAGGCCCAGCGCGAGGAACCAGGGCAGCACCAGTTCGGTCCACATGCCCAGCGCGGCGGCGACAGCCGGCGCGAGCAGGGGCACGTGGTACTCGTTTTCGAACAGGTAGGCGGTGCCGCCGGGGTCGCTCCACTTCACCACGCCGGCGCGCCAGAACGCGAGCGCCACGAACACGCGGAACAGCAGCAGGGCGAGCGGGGTGAGCACAGACAGTCGTGCGGTGAGGCGGGACCAGCGGTCGATAAGGGTGTGCATGGGTTTTCCTCGCGGATCGATGGATGGGTCAGGCGGCGAACAGCGCGTGTTCGAGCAACGGCTGCAGCAGGGCTTCGGGTGGAACGGCCGCGTCGACGGCCAGCGCGGCTGCCAGCGCATCCGCCGGTGGTGCGCGGCGGTACAACGCCTGGGCGAAGACGGCCTGGGCCGGCGTGATGGCGCGCATCGCCACCTGCGTCTGCTCGCGCCACAGCAGCACGGCTTGCGCCGCGGAGGGATCGGGCGCGCCGGCGTCCGGCAGCAGTGCGTGGCGCCACAGGTCCAGCACCGCCCAGTCCGAGCGCAGCACGCGCACGCTGGGATGCAGGCGCAGCGCACCCTTTGCGTCGGCGAGTGCTGCGAGCAGGGCCGCGGGGTCGGCGGGTGCGGCGTCGGCAGCCAGCACGGCCTGCTGGCGCAGCCATTCCAGCCGCGCCACTTCGCCCAGCCACGGCCATGCGGCGGTCTCCGCCTGCGCCGCGATGAAGTCGGCGAAGTCGGCGCCGTAGTCCTGCAGGTTGCCGCTGCGGCTGCCATGCCAGGCGGCGTGGCGGGTGGCGAGGCCGTCGAAGCTGTCCTCGCCCAGCAGGCGGCGCAGCGCCGGGTAGCTGGTCGCCAGCGCGTCGACGTGGATGGCGTAGCCGGCGTGACGGTAGATGCGCAACCGTGCCGCGGGATCGATGCCGTGCCCGGCGATCCACGCCTGCAGCGCGGGTGCCTCGCCACCCTGCAGCACCTGCGCGAAGGCGTGCTGCAGCTCAGACAGCGAGGGCGGCGCAGGCATCGAGATGCTCCGTGGCGAGCCGTGCCTCGTCCTGCAGCACGGCGAAATCGGGCAGATCCTGGTCCCATTCGACCAGGGTGGGGCGCGCGCCGATGCGTGCCAGCACATGCGCGTACAGCGCCCATACCGCGGAGTCGATACGGCGGTTGTGCGAGTCGATCAGCAGCGGCCCGTCCGTGCCGTCATGGCGCAGGCCCTCCTTCCGCGTGAAGCCGGCCAGGTGCAGCTCGCCCACCGTGGCGGCGGGTATGCCGGCGAGGTAGGCATGGGCGTCGAAGCCATGGTTCACGCTGTTCACGTAGACGTTGTTGACGTCCAGCAGCAGGCCGCAGCCGCTGCGCGCGGCCAGCGCGGCAAGGAATTCCCATTCGGGCATGGTCGAATGGGCGAACTGCAGGTAGCTGGAGACGTTCTCCAGCAGCACGCGGCGACCCAGCGCCTCCTGCAGCTGGTCGACGTGCGCCGTCATCGCATCCAGCGCCTCCTCGGTGTAGGGCAGCGGCAGCAGGTCGTTGTAGTGGCGCCCGTCGATGGCGCCCCAGCACACGTGCTCGGACACCAGCGCGGGCTCGGCGTGGCGTACCAGCGCGCGCAACGCGGCAAGATGGCCGGCGTCCAAAGGTCCGGCCGAGCCCAGCGACAAGCCGACGCCGTGCAGGCTCACCCGGTAGTCGCGGCGCACCGCGTCGAGCAGCTCCCACGAGGCGCCGGGGTAGAAGAAGTTCTCGCTGTGCAGCTCGAAGAACGGCACGGCCGGCCGCTGCTCCAGCACGTGGGCGACATGCGGCGGCCGCAGCCCGATCCCGACCGCGGTCGGGATCGGCTGCGCAAGCATGGCTTGCGGAAAGCCCACGGCTCAGCTCTTTTTCATGGCGTCGTGCGACATCGCGGCCATCGGCTGCAGCGAACCGCCGTCGATCTTGGAGCACAGGCCCGCGGGTACCGCCACGAAACCCTGCGGATCGCGCGCCTTGCTGTCCTGGCCGGCGCAGGAGTGGCCCGGGGTCTGGCAGTCGTTCTTCATCGCGGCGTTGATGCCGTAGCACTTCTCCATGTTCGTGTGGCCGGCCATCTTGTCGGCGGCGTGGGCGCTGGTGGCGGCGCCAAGCGCGCCGGCGGCGATGAGGCTGAGCAGGGCGGAGCTGAGGATGGTCTGGGCTTGCATGGGGTTCTCCCGTGGTTGCCGGAGGATTCCGGCTGCCACAGGTGACCCGGGCAGGCGGGATTTCCTTACAGCGGGGTGGGCGCGGCAAAACCTGCGCAGGCGGTAAACTGCGCGCTCGCCGCTGCCGCGGCGTCCCGTTTCCGCTGAAAGGCTGTCCCATGCCGCAACTCTCCGTCGTCGTTCCCGTGTTCAACGAGCGCGACAACATCCCGCCGCTGCTTGCCGAGATCGCTGCCGCGCTGCGCGGGAAGGTCGACTATGAAGTGGTCTACGTGGACGATGATTCCACCGACGACAGCCGCGCCGTGCTCGATGCGCAGAAGGCGCAGCATCCGGAGCTGCGCGTGCTGCACCACGTCACCCGCAGCGGCCAGAGCACGGCGGTGTGGAACGGCGTGCGCGCCGCGCGCGGCACGTGGATCGCCACGCTGGACGGCGACGGCCAGAACGACCCGGCCGACATCCCCAGGCTGCTCGCCGCCCGCGACGGGGCAGCTCCCGAAGTGAGGCTGTTCGCCGGCTGGCGCACCACGCGGCGCGACAGCTTCAACAAGCGCATCTCTTCGAAGATCGCCAACGCGGTGCGCTCGCGCATGCTGCGGGACGCCACGCCCGACACCGGCTGCGGGCTGAAGCTGTTCGAGCGCGAGACTTTCCTGCGCCTGCCCTACTTCGACCACATGCACCGTTACCTGCCCGCGCTGGTGAAGCGCGCCGGCTTCCAGAGCACCAGCGTGCCGGTGGGCCACCGCCCGCGCACCGCGGGCGTCTCCAAGTACGGCATGCTCGACCGCCTGTGGGTGGGGCTCGCCGACCTGCGCGGCGTGGCGTGGCTGATGCGCCGGGGCAAGGTGACGAAAGTCGAGGAGCTCTGAGCCGATCCTGATCCACGTCACGCCTGCGCGTCCGTGCAAGCGTATGCTGGCACGCATCCCCTGCGGGAGCTGCGTGCATGAGCATCGCCATGAAACGCGTCTACGAGCCGCCGGCGAAATCCGACGGCTACCGTGTGCTGATCGACCGCCTGTGGCCACGCGGGTTGAAGAAAGACGACGTGCCGCTGGACCTGTGGGCCAAGGAGCTGGCGCCGTCCACCGCGCTGCGCCAGTGGTTCGGCCACGACCCCGCGCGCTGGGAGGGTTTCCGCCAGCGCTATGCCGGCGAGCTGGACAAGCGCGCCGAATACTGGCGGCCGCTGGCCGAGCGCGCCGCGAAACATGCCGTCACCCTGCTCTACGGTGCCCGCGACGAGGAGCACAACAACGCGGTGGTGATGAAGGCCTACCTGGAAAACTGGCTGCGCACCCACGGGCCGCGTTGACGACTCATTGCTCCGGCGTGGCGGCTCGCGGCCAGTGCGCAAGGGACTCGCGCGCCTGGCTGCGCCCCAGTTCGATCAGTTCGCGGGCGCGGTAGAACTCGTAGGGATTGGCCATGTTGCGCGGCAGCTGGATCAGCAGGTCCGGCTCGTAGGCGGCGAGGCGCAGCCGCGACAGGTTCGCCTGCATCAGGTCCATCGCCTGGGTAAGCAGTTCGAGCGCGCCGGGTTCGCGCGCCGCGTCGCCGTTGCCGCCGCGCGGCATCAGCCGGCCGATCATGGCGCCGATGCGCTGGCGGTAGCCGGCTGCTTCGACGGCTTCCTCGCCGGCAGGCGGCGGAGGCGCGGGCTCGGTGGCGGCACCGTCCACGCTCACCGCGACCAGGTAGTCCGCCGGCTCGCGGATCAGCGGCGTTACCGGTACCGGGTTCAGCAGGCCGCCGTCCACCAGCCGGCGGCCCTCGATGCGATGCGGGCGGAACACGGTGGGGATCGCGATCGAAGCGCGGATCGCGTCGAACAGCGGGCCGCGTGACAGCCACACCTCGCGTTCGCGGTCGATGTCGGTGGCCACGGCGGTGAACGCCAGCGGCAGCTCCTCGATCAACGCGTCGCCGATCAGCTCGCGCAGCGTGCCGATGATCTTCTCGCCCTTGATCAGGCCGCCGCCGGAGAAGGTCCAGTCCACCAGCCGCAGCACGTCGAACCTGGCCAGTGCGCTGACCCAGTCGCGATAGACATCGAGCTTGCCCATCGCGTGGATGCCGCCGATCAGCGCGCCTATCGAACTGCCGGCGATCGCCGTGATGCGGTAGCCCTGCGCCTCCAGCTCCTCGATCACGCCGATGTGCGCCAGTCCCTTGGCCCCGCCCGCGCCCAGCGCCAAAGCCACGGTAGGCTGGTGCCGCGTGCCGGTGGACTCGGGTGAAAGCGGTGTGTTCATCCGCGCATTCTGCCCCGGATCGCGGTGAATGCGCCGTGCGCGGTTTGCGCGTGCGCCGCCGTCGCGTAGCATGCGGGTGGAACCGCCACCAAGGTGAGACCGATGCAGACAGCACGCGGGGCGTCATCGCCGGCCGCAGCCGCCGGAGCCTGCGCATGAGCTGGCAGGCCTGGGCGGTGGTCGCCGTGATCGCGGTCGCGATGGCGCTGTTCGCCAGCGAGAAGCTGCGCATCGACCTGGTGGCGCTGGTGGTACTCGCCGCGCTGGTGGTGCTGGGCATCGTCCGCCCGGACGAGGCGCTGTCCGGGTTCAGCAACGAGGCCACGGTGACGGTGGCGGCGATGTTCGCGCTTTCCATCGGCATCGAGCGCTCGGGGGTGCTGGAGCCGCTGAGCCGGCTCCTGATGCGCATCCGCCGGCCGTGGCTGCTCACCCTCACCCTGATGCTGGCGATCGCGCCGCTGGGCGCGTTCGTGAAGAACATCGCCCTGGTCGCCACTTTCCTGCCGCTGGCGCTGCGCGTGTGCCAGCGCACCGGCACCTCGCCGGCACGCGTGCTGATGCCGATGGCCTACGCCGCGCAGATGGGCGGCGTGTGCACGCTGATCGGCACCTCGTCCAACCTGCTCGCCGACTCGCTGGCGCAGAAGCACGGCCTGCCCGCCTTCGGCGTGTTCGAGTTCACCGGCATGGGCGTGCTGCTCGCGGTGGCCGGCATGATCTATCTGATGCTGGTGGGGCGCTGGCTGCTGCCGCGGCACATCGACGCCGACGAGATCGAAGAGGTGGAGATCGGCAAGTACGTCACCGAGCTGGCGCTCACCGCGCAGTCGCCGCTGGTAGGACGGAGCATCGGCGAGGCGCAGCTGGGCGAACGCTATGGCGTGTACCCGCTGGAGCTGCTGCGGGGCGAGCGGCGGATGTGGTCGCCGCGTTCGCAGCAGATGGAAGCCGGCGACGTGCTGCTGGTGCGCGGCGACTGGGAGAAGATCGAGGAATTCCAGCGCCGCGCCCACCTGCAGAACGTGCCGGAGAGCCGCTACGTGCGCGACGCCGACCACCCGCGCGTGCTCGCCGAGATCATGGTGGCGCCGGCCAGCCTTGCCGAGGGCCGGCGGCTGGCCGAGACCGACCTCGGCCGCCGTCCCGATGCGGTGGCGCTGGCCATCCACCGCCGCGGCCAGGTGCTGCGGGACAAGCTCAGCGACGTCAGCCTCGCGGTGGGCGACGTGCTGCTGGTGCTGGTGGACGAGGGCAGCATGCCGCAGCTGCGCGGCGACGACGCCTTCATCGTGCTCAGCGAGCGCGACGACGTGCGGCGCATGTCGCGCAAGGCGATCGTGGCG
>Ga0187815_10000100_pt1 | contig 41811 bp, 36 predicted proteins | sample NC_S_5_FD_132962 | JGI IMG/M metagenome (GOLD analysis project Ga0187815, IMG submission 132962) | Wetland sediment microbial communities from Neuse River Estuary, North Carolina, USA - ASW-S_5 | ecosystem: Environmental > Aquatic > Freshwater > Wetlands > Sediment | place: USA: North Carolina... | reverse complement strand
GATCGACCTGATCTTCGACGACGAGGGCGTCTGCCGCGGCGTGCTGGCGCTGGACATGAACGAGGGCACGCTGCACCTGTTCCGCGGCCAGGCCGTGGTGCTGGCCACCGGCGGCTACGGCCGTGCCTACTTCAGCGCCACCTCGGCGCATACCTGCACCGGCGACGGCGGCGGCATGGTGCTGCGCGCGGGCCTGGCGCTGCAGGACCTGGAGTTCGTGCAGTTCCATCCCACCGGTATCTACGGCGCGGGCTGCCTGATCACCGAAGGCGTGCGCGGCGAGGGTGGCTACCTCACCAACTCCAAGGGCGAGCGCTTTATGGAGCGCTACGCGCCGAGCGCGAAGGATCTGGCCTCGCGCGACGTGGTCAGCCGCGCCATCACCATCGAGATCCGCGAGGGCCGCGGCGTGGGCGAGCACCACGACCACGCCTTCCTCAACCTGATGCACCTCGGCCCCGAGGTGATCCACGAGCGGCTGCCGGGCATCGCCGAGTCGGCGCGCATCTTCGCCGGCGTGGACGTGACCAAGGAGCCGATTCCGATCCTGCCTACCGTGCACTACAACATGGGTGGCATCCCGACCAACTACCACGGCGAAGTGGTGCAGAAGAGGGGCGACGACGTCGACGCCGTGGTTCCGGGCCTGTTCGCCATCGGCGAAGCGGCCTGCGTGTCGGTGCACGGCGGCAACCGCCTGGGCTCCAACTCGCTGCTCGACCTGGTGGTGTTCGGTCGCGCGGTGTCGCACCGCTGCGCGGAGATCATCAAGCCGGGCGCAGCGCACAAGGATCTGCCGGCCAGCGCGCTGGACAAGGTACTGGCCCGCTTCGACGGCCTGCGCCATGCCGACGGCGAGCTGCCGACCGCGAAGGTCCGCCTCGACATGCAGCGCACCATGCAGACCGACGCCGCGGTGTTCCGCACCGGCGAGAGCCTCAAGGAAGGCTGCAGCAAGATCGACGCGGTGCATGCCTCGTTCAAGCAGGTGCGCGTGAGCGACCGCTCGATGGTGTGGAACTCCGACCTGATCGAGACGCTGGAGCTGGCCAACCTGCTCGACCAGGCGGTGGGCACCATGCATTCGGCCGAGCAGCGCACCGAGAGCCGTGGTGCTCACGCGCGCGAGGATTTCCCCGAGCGCGACGACCACAACTGGATGAAGCACACCATGGTCAAGGTGGACGAGACCGGCAAGGTCGGTTTCGACTATCGCCCGGTGCACATGTACACCCTGACCGACGAGGTCGAGGTGGTGCCGCCGAAGAAGCGCGTCTACTGATGGAAAGCGGGAACCGTCGAGGTTCTTTCAACGTTGTACCGGCGCTCGCTCTGCGAGCTGTTGCGACAAGCACGAGAGAGTGAGGCAAACGTGGCCGAATTTTCGCTACCCAAGAATTCCAGGATCCAGCCGGGCAAGCACTATCCGGCGAAGGATGCGAAGAAGCCCCGTACTTTCCGCATCTACCGCTGGAGCCCGGACGACGGGCAGAACCCGCGCATCGACACCTACGAGGTGGACCTGGCCGCGTGCGGCCCGATGGTTCTGGACGCGCTGCTGAAGATCAAGAACGAAATCGATCCGACGCTGACGCTGCGCCGTTCGTGCCGCGAGGGCATCTGCGGCTCGTGCGCGATGAACATCGACGGCACCAACACGCTGGCCTGCATCTGCGCGATCGACAACGTGGCTTCGGGCGACGTGAAGGTCTACCCGCTGCCGCACATGCCGGTGGTGAAGGACCTGGTGCCCGACCTCACCCACTTCTATGCCCAGTTCGCCTCGATCAAGCCATGGATGCGCACGCAGAGCGCCGCGCCGGACCGCGAGCGCCTGCAGTCGCCGGAAGACCGCAAGAAGCTCGACGGCCTGTACGAGTGCATCCTGTGCGCCTGCTGCTCGACCAGTTGCCCCAGCTACTGGTGGAACGGCGACCGCTACCTCGGTCCGGCGATCCTGCTGCAGGCCTACCGCTGGATCGTGGACAGCCGCGACGAAGACACCGGCGCCCGCCTGGACGACCTGGAAGATCCGTTCAAGCTCTACCGCTGCCACACCATCATGAACTGCGCGCGTACCTGCCCGAAGGGCCTGAACCCGGCCAAGGCGATCGCGGAGATCAAGAAGCTGATGGTGGAGCGGCGCACCTGATGTTTTCTTTTCCCCGGCGGGGCACGCGGGGAGCGGCCATGGATGGCCGCCGCTCTGAGGAGCGAGGAGAGGGCAGGGTGAGGGGTGGGTGCTCGCGGGAACGTTGAACTAGGAAAGCCTTCGATGATGGTTCGACGCAAGATTGGCCCCTCACCTCAATCCTCTCTCCGAAGGGGCGAGGAGGCAAAGGAGGCGCTACGCGCGCATTGATTCCATGGAAGCTGCCCGCATCAAACGCCTGCGCTGGCGCACTCGCCGCGGCACCCGCGAGCTGGACGCGCTGTTCGGCGGCTGGCTGGACGAAGCCTTTCCGCATGCCGACGAGGCGCGGCAGCAGGCCTTCGACGAACTGCTCGACGTGCAGGATCCCGACCTGTGGGACTGGGTGATGGGGCATGCCCGCGCGCCGCGCGCTGACTGGCAGGCGATCATCGATGACATCCGCGCCCGCCATCGGCTTTGAGTATCGACCCTCGCGCTGGTTGCCTCGCCTGCTTTGGACGGTGGCGGTATTGGCAATGCTCGCCATCGTGCTGTCCGGCCTGGCCGGCGGCCTGAAATCGCTGCTCGCTGCGCTGGTCGCCTTGCTGGCGCTGCGCGCCGTGCGGCGCTGGTCGGCTTCGCCGGTGCGGGCGGCAGGCTGGAGCGGCGAAGGCGGCTGGAGTCTGCGCCTCACCGACCATAGCGACGTACCCGCCATTCTTGCCTCGTTCCGCATCCTGGGTGCAGTAATCCTGCTGCGGCTGCGCGCGGCCCCGCTGGGCAAACAGGTGCTGCTGCTGGCGCCGGACAACAGCGACGCGGACATCCGCCGCCGCCTGCGCATGCGATTGGCTACGGTACAGCCGGGCGAAGCCGTTCCCCGGATCTGAATCCACGGTTCCCGCCGGCACTTCCCGGCCCCTGCGTTGTCCGAGCGAATGCCGGATAATGCCGGCTCCGCCGGGCCAGCCGCCCCCCGAACCTACCAGCGACCCGCCCATGTTCCGACCGCTCGAGCTTTTCATCGGCCTGCGCTACACCCGCGCCAAGCGGCGCAACCAGTTCATCTCCTTCATCTCCGCCGTCTCCATCGTCTGCATCTCGATCAGCGTGATCGCGCTGATCGCGGTGATGTCGGTGATGAACGGCTTCGACTACCAGATGAAGACGCGCATCCTCGGTGCGATCTCGCACGCCACCATCTCCGGCATCGGCCAGAGCATCGAGGATTGGCCGCGCGCGCTGAAGATCGCCGAGGCGAACCCGCACGTGCGGGGCGCCGCACCCTACGTGGAGATCCAGGCGCTGCTGCAGGGGCGGGCGTCCGCGGCGGCGATGGCGCGCGGCATCGACCCCAGGCTGGAGCCCACCGTGGTCGACATCGGCCAGCACATGGTGCACGGCAAGCTCGATCAACTCACGCCGGGCAGCTGGAACATCGTGCTTGGGCAGGATCTCGCCACCCAGCTCGGCGTGAGCGTGGGCGACCAGGTGACGATGGTGGTGCCCGAATTCCGTGCCACCCCGTTCGGCGGCGTGCCGCGCATGCGCGGCTTCCACGTGGTCGGCACGTTCTCGATGGGCATGGAGCAGTTCGACTCCGGCCTCGCCCTGATCAACATCGAGGATGCGGAGAAGCTCAACAGCCAGTCCGGCCCCAGCGGCATCCGCCTGAAGCTGGACGATCTCCTCAACGCGCGGCCGGTGGCGCACGAACTGGCCGACAAGCTAGGCCAGATCTACCAGGTGCAGACCTGGGAGCAGACCAACGCCAACCTGTTCTCCGCGATCGCGATGGAGAAGAAGGTGATGGGCGTCATCCTGTCGCTGATCATCCTGGTGGCGGTGATCAACCTGGTCTCGATGCTGATGATGCTGGTCACCGACAAGCAGGCGGACATCGCGATCCTGCGCACGCTGGGTGCCACGCCGCGCAGCGTGATGGGCATGTTCATGGTGCAGGGCCTGCTGGTGGGCCTGGTGGGCATCGGTTTCGGCGTAAGCCTGGGTTCGCTGCTGTCGTGGAAGTTGCCGGGCATCGTGAAGGTGATCGAGCACCTCTTCCACGTGCAGTTCCTGTCGCCGGACGTGTACTACATCACCGAGGTGCCCAGCCGGCTGGAATGGCACGACGTGGGCTGGGTGGCAGCGGTCACGTTCGCGTTCTCGTTGCTGGCCACCCTGTATCCCGCGTGGCGCGCCTCGCGCACGCAGCCGGCGCAGGCGCTGCGCTATGAGTGAGAAGAATCCGATGTCGCCGAACGCACACGTGCTGCGCGCCCACCACGTGGCCAAGACCTATGCCGAAGGCGGTTTGCGCACCGAGGTGCTCACCGACGTCAGCTTCGAGTTGAAGCGCGGCGAGACCATGGCCATCGTGGGCGCGTCCGGCACCGGCAAGAGCACCTTGCTGCACATCCTGGGCGGGCTGGACACGCTCAGCGCGGGCGAGGTGGAGGTGGACGGCCGCCAGCTGTCGAAGCTCTCCGACGCCGAGCGCGGCCGCGTACGCAACCGCTCGCTGGGCTTCGTCTACCAGTTCCACCACTTGCTGCCCGAGTTCACCGCGCTGGAGAACGTGTGCATGCCGCTGCTGATCCGCGGCACCGCGATCGCCGAGGCACGGCAGCAGGCCACAGCGCTGCTGGAGCGGGTGGGGCTGGGCGCCCGCATCCAGCACAAGCCTTCCGAACTTTCCGGCGGCGAACGCCAGCGCTGCGCGGTGGCGCGCGCGCTGGTCACCCGGCCCGCCTGCGTGCTGGGCGACGAACCCACCGGCAACCTCGACGAAGGCAATGCCGCCCAGGTCTATGCGCTGATGCTGGAGCTCAACCGCGAGATCGGCACCAGCTTCATCCTGGTTACGCACGACCATCGCCTTGCGGCGCGGATGGACCGCACCCTGGTGCTGCATGGTGGGGTGTTGCGCGAGAAAGCCCAGCCCGCCTAGGCGGGTTGGGCGCGCGGGCCACTGATGGCCCGCCGCGACAAGCGCGCCAGCGCTTGGAAAGCGGAGGCGAGTTCGGCTTTGGCTGAATTCGCCGACTCGCCAAACCGCCAGGATGGTGGTTTGGCGAGATCGATAAAGGCCTTCGCCTACACACTTTTCGTCCGTTTCCACAGCATCGTCGCGCTAGCCTCGACTCGGTACCACGGGGGGGCATGGCGTGGCGCAAACGCGCGACAAACCATTCACCGCAACACTGGCAGCCCCTGCGCTGCTCGTCGGTGTGCTCGCGGTGCAATGGCTGCCGGCGTTGCTGCCGCGCTGGCTGTCGGCGCTGCTGTTGCTGCCTGTCGCGGTGGCATTCTGGCGCTGGCCGCGCTGGCGTCTTCCGTTGTGCGTCTGCGCCGGGGCGCTGTGGGCCATGCATGTCGGCGCCGGTGCAATGGAAGCGCGCCTGCCGCGCGCACTGGAGGGCCGCGACTTCGCGGTGACCGGGCGCATCGACGAACTGCCCCTGGTACGCGAGGACGCCACGCGCTTCGCCTTCGTCGCCGAACACGCCACACTGGATGGCGAGTCCGTGCCCCTGCATGGCCGGATGATGGTGTCGTGGTACGGCGAGGCGCCGGCGCTCCGGCCCTGTGAACGCAGGCGCCTGCTGTTGCGCCTGAAGCGGCCGCGCGGCTTGCTCAACCCCGGCACCGCCGACGGCGAACGCATGGCCTTGCAGCGCCGCATCGTGGCGACGGGTTATGTGCGCGAAGACCCCGGCAATAACCTGCTCGGGCGATCCCCATGGTGCGTGGACGGCGTACGCGATGCGATCGCGCAGGAGATCGCCGGGCGGGTGCGTGATCCGCACGATGCGGCCCTGCTGCAGGCATTCTCGGTGGGCGACACGCGCGGCCTGAGCCAGCACGACTGGGAAGTGGCGCGCGCCAACGGCATCCCGCACCTGATCGCGATCTCCGGCTTCCATGTGGGCGTTGCGGCAGTGTTCGGCGTATGGCTGGCGGCGCTGCTGTACGCGCTGTGGCCGGGTTTGGCGCTGCGCCTGCCGCGGGTGCAGGCGCAGGTGGCCGGCGCGTTGCTAATAGCGGGGATCTACAGCGCGTTGGCCGGCTTCGGCCTGCCCACAGTGCGCACCCTGCTGATGATCGCGGTGGTGGCGCTGGCACGCTGCAGCCGGCGCGGCGGCCATGGCGCGCAATCGCTGGCGCTGGCCCTGATCGCGATACTCGCCGTCGATCCGCTGGCGGTACTGGCCGCGGGATTCTGGTTGTCGTTCACCGGCGTGGCGCTGCTGATGCTGTGCTTGCAATCGCGCGGGCACGGCTTGCGCGCCTTCCTGCAGGAGCTCACCGCCGGGCAGATCTTGATGACGGCGTCGCTGCTGCCGCTGACCCTGTGGTTCTTCGGCGAGGCGTCGCTGGTCGGCGCGCTGTCCAACCTGGTCGCGGTGCCGTTCGTGAGTTTCGCGATCGTGCCCTGTGCTTTGCTGGGCATGCTGTGCCTGGGCTTGTGCCCGCCGCTGGCCACGCCGGTGCTGTGGCTGGCGGCGCAGATGGCGCATGCGCAGTGGTGGCTGCTGGAACGCATGGCGAGCTGGCCGGGCGCGCACTGGTATCAGCCGCAGCTGGCGCCGTGGACGCTGCTGCTGGCCACGCTGGGCGCGCTGTGGCTGTTCCTGCCGCGCGGCGTGCCGTTGCGCGCGCTGGGCCTGCTGCTGTTCCTGCCGCTGCTGTGGCCGCCGCTGGCGAAGCCGGCGACGGGCGCGTTCGAGGCCTGGGTGCTGGACGTGGGGCAGGGCTTGTCGGTGTTGCTGCGTACCCGCGAACACACCCTGCTGTACGACACCGGGGCGCGTTATCCCTCCGGCTTCGATCTGGGCGAAGCCGCGGTGTTGCCGGCGATCCATGCACTGGGCATCGCGCGGCTGGATACGCTGATGGTGAGCCATGCCGACAACGACCACGCCGGCGGCACGCTGGCCGTGGTCGCCGCCTTTCCCGGTGCACGCCGTTATGCGGGCGAACCGGAGCGCATGCCAGTGCCGATGGATGCCTGCGCGGCTGGGCAGGCCTGGGATTGGGACGGCGTGCGCTTCCGCCTGCTGAACCCGGTTCCGGGTGCGACGGACAAAGGCAATGACCGCTCCTGCGTATTGCTGGTGGAGGGCGTGGGCGGTCGCCTGCTGCTCACCGGCGACATCACCGCGAAGGTCGAGCCGCAGGTGGCGGCGGCGCTGGGCGAAGGGGCGGCACCGGTGTTGCTGGTGCCGCACCACGGCAGCAAGTCCTCGTCCAGCGTGGATTTCATCGATGCGGTGGATCCGCCGTTCGCGATCGTATCGGCCGGCTGGCGCAACCGTTTCGGACACCCGAAGCCCGAGGTGACGGCGCGCTTTGCGGAGGCGGGCGTGCCGGTGCTGAACACCGCCGACAGCGGCGCGATCGGCATCGATTTTCCGGCCGGCGCATCAGCGCAGGTGAGCGGGCGCTGGCGATTGCGCCAGGATCGCTACTGGCGCGAGACGCCCTGAGCGCAGCGCCTCGTTCAGGGAGTGCCACGCTCGCCACGGAACCGGCCGGGCCGGCTGCTATGATGCGGCCTCTCCGTTTTGAACGCCCGGTGGGGACGAACGTGCTCGATATCCTGATGGCTGGCGGTTGGGCGATGCTGCCCATCCTGGTGTGCTCGCTGGTGGCGCTGGCGATCGTGCTGGAGCGTTGCTGGACTTTGCGGCGCAAGGCCGTGCTGCCGCCGGGCCTGGGCGAGGAAGTGCGCCAGTGGGCGCGCGCCGGCCAGCTTGACCCGAACCACTTGGAAGCCCTATCCAACGGCTCGCCGCTGGGCGAGCTGCTGGCCGCCGCGCTGGCGGTGCGCAGCCAGTCGCGCGAGCTGATCAAGGAGCGCATCGAGGACACCGGCCGCCATATCGTGCACGAGATGGAGCGCTACCTGAGCACGCTGGGCACGATCGCGCTGATCGGCCCGCTGCTGGGCCTGTTCGGCACGGTGATCGGCCTGATCCGGATGTTCATGCAGGTGATGGCCGGCGGCATCGGCGACCCGGCGAAGATGGCCGGCGGCATCGGCGAGGCGCTGATCTGCACCGCCTCCGGCCTCACCGTGGCGATCCCCGCCTACGTGCTGCACCGCTGGTTCCGCTCGCGCGTGGCCGGCTACTGCGTGCAGATGGAAAAGCAGGCCACCGCGCTGCTGGACGAGCTCACGCTCAGCCCGCCGCTGGCGACGCGTCCGCGCCGCACCTCGGCGACCGTGGCGCCGAACGCGGGCTGACGCGCATGCGCATAGGCAGCAACCACCGCCGGGACGAGTTCGAGATCAACGTGGTGCCGTTGATCGACGTGCTGCTCACCCTGCTGATGTTCTTCGTGCTCACCAGCACCTTCATCCAGCACTCGCGCATGCAGGTCACCCTGCCCAACGCCAGCACGCAGGACCGCGACATGAACGCGCCAGCGCTCACCATCACGGTCGACCGCGACGGCAGCTACTGGGTGGGCAGCGACGCGGTGCCGGGCAGGGGCATCGACGCGCTGAAGCAGACGATCGCGCGCAACACGAACGGCGACCACGACCGCCCGGTGACGATCCGCGCCGACGCGCTGTCCTCGAATCAGAGCGTGGTGACCGCGATGGACGCGCTGGGCCAACTCGGCTTCACGCGCCTGTCGATCGCCACCACGCCCACCAAGCCGGGCGAGGCGCAATGAGCGGAGGCAAGACCGCGATCTGGGACGCGCATACCTGGGCTGTCTACAAGCGGCTGCTGGGCTACACGAAGCGCTATTGGGCGGTAGGTGCGATCGCCGTGCTCGGCATGATTCTGGACGGCGGCGGCTTGGCGACCTTCACCAAGCTGCTCAAGCCGATGATCGACAATCTGTTCGTGCAGAAGGACCCCTACCTGATCTTCTGGATGCCGATCTGGATCGTCGGCATCTTCTTCGCACGCTCCTGCGGCACCTTTACCAGCAGCTACGGCGTTTCCTACATCGGCCGGCACGTGGTGCAGTCGATCCAGCGGGATGTATTCGCGGCCTACATGAAACTGCCGTCGACATTCTTCGGCAGTGAGCCATCGGGCCAGCAGATATCCCGTATCACCTACACCAGTGAACAGGTGGCTTCGGCCGCCAGCGATGCGGCGAAGGTCGGCATCACCGATGGGCTCACCGTGATCTTCATGTTCTACGTGATGCTGAGCACCAGTGCCTACCTCACTCTGTCGCTGCTGGTGCTGGTGCCGGCAATCGCGGTGGTTGCCACCGTGGTGAGTCGGCGCTACCGGCAGATCAGCCGTCGCATCCAGCGCACGATGGGCTCGGTCGCCGGTACGGTGGAAGAGTCGGTGGGTGCGAATCGCGAGGTGCGCATTTACGCCGGTCAGGCCCATGAGATTGGCCGCTTCGACGAAATAACCAGGTACACCCGCCGGCTGAACCTGAAGATCTCTGCGACGAATGCCGCGTCCAGCTCCACGATCCAGCTGGTGGCGGCCTTCGCACTGGCTGCGTTGGTATTCCTCGGTACGCGGCCGCAAGTGCTGGACCAGATGTCGCCCGGCGTGTTCTTCGCGGTACTTACGGCAATGGGGACCATGCTTCCGTCGCTGAAGCGCCTCACCAATGTGCAATCGAACATCCAGCGCGGCATGTCGGCAGCGGAGGACCTGTTCGAGATCATCGACCTGCCACCCGAGATCGACCGCGGTAACCGCGAACTGGGGCGCACGAAGGGCGACCTTCGCTTCGATGACGTGCAGCTAACCTATGCGCGCAACGGTTTCCCCGCGCTGCGCGGCGTGGACCTGCATTGCCCGCCGGGCACGGTCACCGCCTTGGTGGGGCGCTCGGGCAGCGGCAAGAGCAGCCTGGTAAGCCTGCTGCCGCGCTTCAACGAACCCAGCGGCGGCCGCATCGTGCTGGACGGCGAGAACTACGAGGACTACACCCTGACTTCGCTGCGCCGGCAGATCGCCTGGGTGGGGCAGAGCGTGGTGCTGTTCGACGACACCGTGGCCAACAACATTGCCTACGGCGAGCTGGCCGGCGCCAGCGAGGCCGAGATCGTGGCCGCGGCCGAGGCGGCCAACGCGATGGAGTTCATCGCGCGCCTGCCCAAGGGCATCCACAGCCACATCGGCCAAGGCGGCAACCAGCTCTCCGGCGGCCAGCGCCAGCGTATCGCGATCGCCCGCGCCATCCTCAAGAATGCGCCGATCCTGGTGCTGGACGAGGCCACCAGCGCGCTGGACACCGAATCGGAGCGGTTGATCCAGCAGGCGCTGCAGCAGCTGATGCGCGACCGCACCACCCTGGTGATCGCGCACCGCCTGTCCACCATCGAGGGGGCCGACCAGATCGCCGTGATGGAGCAGGGCCGCATCGTGGAGCGCGGCACCCATGGCGAGCTGCTTGCGTTGGGCGGACATTACGCCGCGCTGCACCGCATGCAGTTCCACGACACGAACGGCGATTGAGGCGTTCGTGGCGCTCGCCGACGAACTCAACGAGGTTTGGTACGGCGCCGGCCGCAGCCCGTGGTGGACGTGGCCGGTGGCCGGCTTGTACGGCATGCTCACCGGCTTGCGTCGCGTGTCGTATCGCCTGGGCGTGCTGCGCCGCGTACGCCTGCCGGTGCCGGTGATCGTGATCGGCAACCTCACCGCAGGCGGTGCCGGCAAGACGCCGCTCACGATCGCGCTGGCGGCAGCCCTGCGCGAGCATGGCCTGCATCCTGGTGTGGTCAGCCGTGGCCATGGCGGCCGCCAGCGCGAGCCGATGCTGCTGGATGGGACGCCCGATCCCGCCGAGGTGGGCGACGAGCCCTGCCTGATCCGTGCCAGCGGCGTGCCGGTGGCGGTGGGGCGCGACCGCGCCGCGGCAGCGCAATTGCTGGTGGCGAACGGTTGCGACGTGGTTGTCGCCGACGACGGCCTGCAGCACTACCGCCTCGCCCGCGACGTGGAGATCTGCGTGATCGATGGCGTGCGCCGTTTCGGCAACGGCCATCTGCTGCCGGCCGGTCCCCTGCGCGAACCGCTGCGCCGGCTGGCGCGCGTGGACCTGCGCGTCTGCAACGGCGGCACGCCGCTGGCCGGCGAATACCCCATGCATCTTGCGGGCGGCGAGGTGGCGACGCTGGCCGGCGGGCGTTGGCAGGCGCTGTCGGCCTTCGCCGGGCAGCGCGTGCATGCGGTGGCGGCGATCGGCAACCCTGCACGCTTCTTCGCCAGCCTGCGCGATGCCGGCATCGAGGTGATCGGGCACGCCTTCCCCGATCACCACGCCTTCGTGGCTTCCGATCTCGCCTTCGGCGACGAGTTGCCGGTGCTGATGACCGACAAGGACGCGGTGAAGTGCCGCGCGTTCGCCCGGCCGCAGTGGTGGCGGGTGCCGGTGCGCGCCGAGCTGCCGGCGGCCTTCGCCGATGCGGTGCTCGCCCGCGTTGATCAGCGCGCGATGGATTCGCCGGCCACGTAGACGGTGCGGACCAGCGGCCCGCCGATCCAGTAGCACAGCTCGGCCGGCTGCCTCGCGTGCCACACCACGAGGTCGGCGCGCTGACCCACGGCCAGCGTGCCGCGATCGGCGAGGCCCAGCGCGCGGGCCGCGTTGGCGGTGACGCCGCGCAGCGCTTCCTCGGGTGTAAGCCGGAACAGCGTGCAGGCCATGTTCGCGGCCAGGCGCAGCGAGAGCAGGGGCGAGGTGCCGGGGTTGCAGTCGGTGGCGATGGCGATCGGCACGCCGTGCGTGCGCAACGCCGCCACCGGCGGCAACTGCGTTTCGCGCAGCGCGTAGAACGCGCCCGGCAGCAGCACCGCCACGGTACCGGCCTTGGCCATCACGCCGATGCCCGCTTCGCCGAGGTGTTCCAGATGGTCGGCGGAGAGGCCGCCGAAGTTCGCCACCAGCGTTGCGCCCCCTTGGTCGGAGAGCTGCTCGGCGTGCAGCTTCATCGACAGATTCAGCGCGTGGGCGCGTTCGAACAGGCGCCGCGTCTCCGCCGGTGTGAAGGCGATGCGCTCGCAGAACGCGTCCACCGCATCGACCAGTCCCTCGGCCGCCAGCGCGGGCAGCATGGCGTCGCAGACCAGGGCCACATAGTCGTCGCGGCGTTCCCGGTATTCGGGCGGCAGCGCGTGCAGGCCGAGGAAGCTGGTGCGCACGGTGATGCCGAGCTCCTGGCCGATCCGCCGCGCCACGCGCAGCATGCGGCGCTCGGCCTCCAGTTCCAGCCCGTAGCCGGATTTGATCTCCAGCGTGGTGACGCCGTCGGCTAGCAGGGCACGGGCGCGCGGCAACGACTGTGCGAACAGCGCGTCCTCGTCGGCTGCGCGGGTGGCCCGCACGCTGGAGGCGATGCCGCCGCCGGTGCGGGCGATCTCCTCATAGCTGGCCCCGTTGAGGCGCAGGTCGAACTCGTGCGCGCGGTTGCCGCCGAATACCAGATGCGTGTGGCAGTCGACCAAGCCCGGCGTGATCAGCGCACCGTCGAGGTTCTCAACGCGCGTGGCCTGCGCGTCGGCGGGCAGCTCGTGCATAGGGCCGATCCATGCGATGCGACCATCGGCGCAGGCCAACGCGGCGTTCTCGATCAGGCCGAAAGGCGCATCGCCGGCGAAGCTGGCCAGCGTGGCGTGGGTCAGCAGCAGATTCCAGCGACGGGCGCTCATGGTTCGGATTTTTCCGTGGCGACATCTGCAGACGCAGCCGGCTCGGCGTAGGCGCTGGTGGCACTGGCGGCGGGAAGCGGTTCCGTGGCGACTGTGTGCGCTTCGTGCTGCAGTTCGAAATCGCGCACCATGCGCTCGGCGAAATCCTTGTACACCGGCGTGGGGCTGAAGATCGATGCGGCCGCACGGGCGAGCAGGCAGGCGGCCATGATCGGTATCACCATGTCCTGGTTGTCGGTCAGTTCCATCGCGATCACGGCCGAAGTGAGCGGTGCGCCGGTGACGCCGGACAGATAGGCGCTCATGCCTAGCAGCACCACTGCCGCGGCCGGGGCATGCGGCAGGAAGTGCGCGATGTTGTGGCCCAGACCCGCGCCCACCGCGAGTGCAGGCGAGAAGATGCCGCCGGGAATGCCAGCCCAGTACGACACCACGTTCGCCAACAGCTTGGCGATGCCAAAGCTTCCGCCCGGCGTGATGGCGGCCTCTTGCACGAAGGCACGCGCCTGATCGTAGCCGGTGCCGTACACGCTGCCGTGCGAGAGCACGCCGATCACCGCCAGAGCCAGGCCGCAGCCGGTGGCGAACAGCACCGGGCTGTGCGAGCGCAGGCGGCCCACCAGTGCAAGCGGGCCACGCCGGCTGAGCAGGATCAGGCGCGCGTACAGGCCACCCAGCAGGCCGCAAACCACCCCGCACAGCAGCACTGCCAGCCAGGCATGGCCAAGCGGCAGGTTGGCTTGCACCACGCCGAAGTACGCGTAGTTGCCCATGATGCCCAGGGAGACGATGCCGCCCACGATCACCGCGGTGAGCAGCAGGCCGCTGAAGCGATGTTCGAAGGTGCCGGCCAGTTCCTCGATCGCGAACACCACGCCGGCCAGTGGCGTGTTGAACGCGGCCGCGATGCCGCAGGCGCCGCCGGCGAGGATGAAGCGCGAGATCGCCTTGGCGTCAGTGAAGCCAAAGCGCTTGCCCAGCGAATAGAACAGCCCCGCGCCCACGTGCACGGTAGGTCCCTCGCGGCCGATCGAGGCACCTACTGCGAGCGCGATCAGGGTCAGCGCCATCTTGCTCGCCGCGATCGGCAAGGCCAGCATGCGCGCACGAAAGCTTTCATCCTCCACGTGCAGGGTGGCGATTGCCTGCGGGATGCCGCTGCCACGCGCCGCGCGCAGCCGGCCTTCGGTGGCCCACGAAAGCAGCCCGAACGCTGCCGGGGTGAGAATCAGCGGAATCCACACGCCGTGCGCGAGGATGCGCAGGAACAACTGGTAGGCCCAGGTGCTGGCCTTGGCGAACAGGATCGCCGCCAGCGCCACCAGGATCGCCCCGCTCCACAGAGCAATGCGTCGCTTCCACAGGTGCGGGGCGAAGAACTCATGGCCCAGCAGGGCCTGCAGGCGCGGATTGGATGATTTCGGCACGGGAACGGAGGCTCTTCGGATACCCGGCGATTATCGCAGAGTACGCCATATCGTCGTCATCGCGGCCGCGGCAGCCAGCGCGTCTCGTACAGGTCGAAGCGGCGGTCCTTGAGGTTCTGCACGGCGCCGGCGTTGCGGGCGCTGGCCAGGCTCTCCATGTGCAGGTCGGCGAACAGCACGGTCTCGCTGTTCGGGGTGGAGTCGGCGGCGATGCCGTCGCGCGCGAACGGGAAGTCGCTGGGGGTGAGGATGCAGCTCTGGCCGTACTGGATGTCGAAGTTGTTGACGCCGGGCAGGTTGCCCACGTTGCCGGAGAGCACCACGTAGCACTGGTTCTCCACAGCGCGGGCCTGCGAGCAGTAGCGCACGCGCAGGTAGCCTTCGCGTACGTCAGTGCAAAACGGCACGAACAGGATCAGCGCGCCCTGGTCCACCAGGTGCCGCGCCACCTCGGGGAACTCGCTGTCGTAGCAGATCATCACGCCGATCGGGCCGCAGTCGGTGGGCACCGTGGCGGCGCCGTCGCCGCCCGAAACGTTCCAGGTGATGCGCTCGCTCGGCGTCGGATGCAGCTTCTCGCGCTCGTGGATCGAGCCGTCGCGCAGGCACACGTAGCAGACGTTGTGGATGTCGCCGTTTGCCTGCCTGGTGGGATGGGTGCCGGCGACGATGTTGATGTTGTAGTGCACGGCCAGCCGGCTGAACAGCTCCTTCACCTGCGGCGTGTACTGGCTGAGCTTGCGGATCGTCTCGGTGGCCGGCAGTTCGGTGTTCTCGATCGACAGCAGCTGCAGCGTGATCAGTTCCGGAAACGCCACGAAGTCCGCGTTGTAGTCGGCGGCGATGTCGGTGAAGTACTCGACCTGGGTGGCGAACTCCTCGAACGAGGCGATGCGCCGCTGCAGGTACTGCACCGAAGCCACGCGCACCATGTTGGGCAACTGGCGCGGAGAAGAGGTCGAAGGAATGTCGGGCTGGTCGAGCAGAAGCGGGTTGCGCCACACCAGGTGCACCGCATAGCCCAGCGATTCGTGGTCCGAGGGCACGTAGTTGCGCAGCAGGCCGATCACCTCGAAATCGTTCGCCAGCTGGAAGCTCAGCGTGAGGTCGCGGCGCCGGCCTTCCTGCACCGCCTGCACGTAGGCCTCGGCGCCGCCGTAACGCTGGATGTTGCGCGCCAGTCCCGGGATGCGTCCACCGAACACGATGCCGCGCAGCTTCAGGTCCATGCACAGCCGCTTGCGCGCCTGGTACAGGCGTTGGCCGATGCGCATGCGGCGGTAGTCGGGGTGTACCACCACCTCGATGCCATACAGCCAGTTGCCGTCCGGCTTGTGGCGCGAGGCCATGCCGCCGGCGGTGATCTGGACCCAGGTGTGCGGCGCCAGCGCGGTGGCCTCGTCGATGCGGAAGGTGGCGCAGTAGCCCACCAGCTTGCCCTCGTACTCCACCACGAACTGGCCCTGCGGGAAGTGCGTCTGCTGGGAGCGCAGCATTTCCGCCGAGTAGCCGTTTTCGGGTGTGTAGATGCGTGCGGTGAGCTCGACCAGCGCAGGCACGTCGTCGGGCACGGCCGGCCGCAGGCGCAGCTTCGGAATGCGTTCACCGGTTTTCTTCGCCATGCCCGGCATGCTGCGGCGACGTGGGTGAAGCGGATGCGAGCGTGGCGACTACAATGCGTGCATCACTTACCGGAGTCATTCATGAATCAGCGTGTTCGCCGCCTGTGGCGGGTGTTTCCATGAGCGCCGCGGTGAGCGGCTGGAACGGCCGCGTCGACCTGCCGGAAGGTCCCGCCACGCGGCGCTGGCACCAGTGGGTGCGCGAGCCCGAGGCCGGTGCTGCGCCTGGCGTGGCGATGCTGGGCTTCGCCAGCGACGAGGGCGTGCGCCGCAACGGCGGCCGCGTGGGTGCGGCCGAAGGCCCCGCCGCATTGCGCGCGATGCTCTCCAATCTGCCGCTGCTCGACGACACGCCGCTGTACGACGCGGGCACCATCGACTTGATCGACGGCGACCTCGAAGGCGCGCAGCGGCACTACGCCGAAAAGCTGGCCGCCTTGCTAGACGCCGGCCACCTGCCGGTGGGCCTCGGCGGCGGGCACGAGATCGCGTTCGCCACCTATCAGGGCCTGGCCCTGCATCTGGGCGAGCGGCGCCCGCGCGTGGCCATCATCAACATCGATGCCCATTTCGACCTGCGCCGGCAGGATCGCGGCAGCTCCGGCACACCCTTCCTGCAGGCGATCGAACACGCGGCGGCGCATGGCCTGCCGCTGGACTACTGCGTCTACGGCATCAGCCTGTCGGCGAACACGCGCGCGCTGTTCGACACCGCCGCCGAACTCGGCGTGCACTACGTGCGCGACGACGAACTGGGCCTACTCGATCTGCCCGCGCGCATCGCCGCGCTGCAGGCGAAGCTGGCGCACGTCGACGTGATTTACCAGACCATCTGCCTCGACGCGCTGCCGCACGCGACGGCGCCCGGCGTCAGCGCGCCCAGCGCGCGCGGCGTGCCGCTGGAGGTGGTCGAGCCGCTGCTCGACGCGATCGCCGCCACCGGCAAGGTGAAGGTGATGGACGTGGCCGAGCTGTCACCGCCGTTCGATCGCGACCACGTCACCGCGCGCGTCGCCGCGCGGCTGATCCATCGCGCCACGCATGCGATAGGGCGCGCCGCCAGGGCCTGAGCCGGGCACGCGGCGGCTGGATGAGGGCCAGCTGAATTCCGCACGGCAGCCGCCGCGCCGGCCGTCATCGCGGCGTGGCGCGGGGCGTTTCATCCAGCACATCCCCCGCGAGGAGTGCGCCATGCGTCGTTTCCTGTCCACCTGCCTGATCGCCGCCGCGTTGATCGGTGGCAGCTGCATGCTTACCGGCTGCGTGGTGGTGGCGCCGCGCCCCGTCCACGTATGGGTGCCGGGCTACTGGGGCGGCGGCCACGTCTGGGTCGAAGGCCACTGGCGTTATCGCTGAGGCGCGCGCCGGTCGCGTGCGGAACGGCGCGCGTCCGGCACGGCTTCGCTCGTCTGCCTGCGTTCACGCAGGAAGTCGATGAACACGCGCAGCTTCGGCGGCACCTGGAAGCGGCTGGGGTAGTAGAGGTGGAAGCCGTCGAATGGCGGCAGCCAGTCGTCCAGCACGCTTTCCAGCTGGCCGTCGGCCAGCGCCTCGCGCGCGAACGGCTCCAGCACGCAGGCCAGCCCCGCGCCCTCGATCGCTGCGCGCACCGCCAGCGGAACGTTGTTGACGGTGAGCCGGCCGTTCACCGCGATCTCGAACCAGCGGCCCTTGCGCGGGCCGCTCTTGTGCGCGAATTCCCAGCGGTACAGCGCACGGCTGCTGATCTGGCGGAAGTTGATGCAGTCGTGCGCCTCCAGTTCGCGCGGTTGCTTCGGCCGGCCCTGGCGCGCGAAGTAGGCGGGTGAGCCCACCACCGCCGAGCGCATCGGACCGCTTACCGGCACCGCCACCATGTCGCGCTGCAGGCGTTCGCCGAGGCGGATGCCGGCATCGAAGCCCTCGGCGATCAGGTCGCTGAGGCCGTTGTCCACATGGATGTCCAGCTTCACGTCCGGCCAGCGCGCCATGAACTCGCCCAGCAGCGGATCGAGCAAGGCGATGGCCACCACGTCCGGCACGGTAAGCCGAAGCAGGCCGGCTGGGCGGTCGCCGTGCTGGCGCAGTGCATCCATTGCTGCATCCAGCTCCTTCAGCGCCGGGGTGATCCGCTGCAGCAGTTCGTGACCCGCCTCGGACAGGCCCACGCGGCGTGTGGTGCGATGGAGCAGGCGCGTGTCCAGCTGCGTTTCCAGTTGCCGCAGCGTCTGGCTCAGCGCCGAGGCGGTGACGTCCAGCGCCGCCGCCGCGCGGGTGAAGCTGCCGTGCTCGGCGATGGCGCGGAACGCGCGCAGGGCATGGTCGTCGCGCATGGGGTTTCCTGGAATTGATTAGTATCACTTCATAAAGCATCAACATGCTGTCGGTTTTTCGGTGCAATCGCAAGGCGCAGACTGTCGCCGTCCCATCCACTCACCGGAGATCAGTCATGTCGCTCGGTTACTACACCCTCGGCCGTTCCGGCCTGCGCGTCAGCCGTCTTGCCCTGGGCACCATGACCTTCGGCGAAAGCTGGGGCTGGGGTTCGGACGAAGCCACCGCGCGTGCGATGTTCGACCGCTACCTGGCCGCCGGCGGCAACTTCGTCGACACCGCCGACCTGTACACCGAGGGCCAGAGCGAGACCCTGCTGGGCCGCTTCATCGCCGACAGCGGCAGCCGCGACCGCGTGGTGCTGACCACCAAGTTCAGCTACAACGCCGAGCCGGGCAACCCCAATGCCGGCGGCAACGGCCGCAAGAACATCCTGCGCGCGGTGGAGGGTTCGCTGCGCCGCCTAGGCACCGACTACATCGACCTCTACCTGCTGCACACCTGGGATCGCGTCACCCCGGCGGAGGAAGTGCTGCGCACGCTGGACGACCTGGTGCGCGCGGGCAAGATCCGCTACGCGGGCCTGTCCGACGTGCCGGCCTGGTACGCCGCGCAGATCCAGACCCTGGCGCTGGCGCACCACCTGCAGCCGCTGGTGAACCTGCAGCTCCAGTACTCGCTGGTGGAGCGCAACATCGAGCGCGAATACGCGCCGCTCGCGCAGGAACTCGGCTACGGCATCACCGCGTGGAGTCCGCTGGGCATGGGCCTGCTTTCCGGCAAGTACAAGCCCAGCGAATCGGGCCACGACGGCGCCGGCGACGGCCGCATCCAGGCGCTGAAGGGCAGCGGGTTGGCGTCGCTGCAGGACAAATTCACGCCGCGCAACTGGGCGATCGTCCGTGCGGTGGAGCAGGTGGCGCGCGAGCACGGCTTGTCGATGGCGCAAGTGGCCATCCAGTGGGCGGTGCGCCGTCCCGCGATCGGTTCGGTGATACTCGGCGCGCGCACGATGGCGCAGTTCGAGGACAACCTCGCCGCGCTGGATCGCCCGCTGCCCGACGCAGCGCTGCGCACGCTGGACGAAGTCTCCGCGCTGCCGCAGCAGTTCCCCTACAGTTTCTTCGAGCAAGCACAGCAGGAGCGCATCCACGGCGGCGCGGCGGTCGGCGACAAGCCGGATGGCTATCGTGCGCCGGTGCGCGTGGCCGCTTCCGCGGTCAGCGCCACGCAAGGCCTGGTGGCGGCGAGCCCGCGTTGATCGCGCGCAGGGAGACTCCCATGACATTCACGACATCATCGGTCGAAACGGATGGCGCCCGCCTGCACGTCGAAACGGCAGGCCAGGGCGAGGCGGTGACCCTGCTGCATGGTTTCCTGGTCGACCGCCGGCAGTGGGATCACGAGTTCGGCGCACTGGCGCGCGACCATCGCGTGCTGCGCTACGACGCGCGCGGCTTCGGCCAGTCGGAGATCGTGCCCGGCCGCGCGTATGCGCACCACGAGGATCTCGCCGCGGTGCTGGATGCCTGCGGCGTCGAACGCACGGCCTTGCTGGCCTGTTCCGGCGGCGCGGCGGCCGCGCTGGATTTCGCGCTGGCGCACCCCGGTCGCGTCAGCGCGCTGGTCTTCGTCGGCGCGGGCTACTGGGGCCGGTTCGCCGAGCGCACGCCGGCCGCGCGCGCCTTCCTCCAGGCACTGGGCACCTACGACGTGCCGGGCATGATCGACAGCTCGCTGCGTGCGTTCACCGACGGGCCGCGCCGCGCGGCGGCCGAGGTCGATGCCGGCGTCCGCCGTCGCACCGAGGCGATGACCGCGCTGCAGTTCCGCCGCGAGCCGAACTACTGGCGCCGTGCCGCGCAGGACCAGCGCACGCCGCAGCCTTCCGCGCTGGAGCGCCTGGGCGAGGTCGCCGCGCCGACGCTGCTGATGGTGGGCGGCGAGGATCAGCCCGAAGTGCAGGAGTTGTCCGCCCGGCTCGCCGATGGCATCCGCCGCGCGCAGCTGGTGGTGGTGCAGGGCGCCGGCCATCACGCGAACATGGAAGCGCCGGCGGCGGTGCTGGCGGAGACACGCCGTTGGCTTAAGCGTCACGCGGCGCCGCTGGACGTGGGGGATGCGGCATGAACGCGGCAGCAGGGGAATGGCTGTACCGGCGGAATGTGCCGGCCCCTGCATCCCGTGCTTGATCTGCGATGAAAAAAAGCCGCGCCGGCACAGGCCGGCGCGGCTTCCCGCTGCGCAGCGGGAGGAGGTGCTGCGCAGGCGCGGCTTACTGGCCGTCCGGCGAGCCGCTGCCAGCCGGATGCTGGGCCTTGAACTCCTGCCACTGCTGCCGGCGGGCCTGCTGCTGTGCCTTCATCGTGGCCAGCTGCGACTGCTGCGCCGGGGTCAGCACGTTGTAGATCTGCGCGCGCACGTTCGCCACCTGCTGCACGCGGGCGGTGGTGGCGGCGCCCTCGGCCTGGGCCAGCGCAGAAGCTGCGGCCTGGTAGCCGGGGTCGGTGGGCTTCATCGCCTCGAACGCCTGCCGCTGCTGGCGCACGGCCTGGAACTGGCTCTTGTTCTGCTCGAAGCTGCTCTTCATGATCTGCTTGATGCTGGCCTTCTGCGCGTCGCTCAGCTTGAGCTTGCGCAGCTCCATCATGCCGTGGTGGCCGCCATGATGGCCCCAGCCGCCGGGGCCGTCCGGGCCGGGGTGGCCTTGCGCGGCGACGGCGAAGCTGCCGACCGCCAGCGCTGAGCTCAGGGCCAGGCCGAGGAAAAGATTCTTGCGCATGGTTGTCGCCTCTTGTCGTGGGGGGAGTGGAACGTGTGTCCATTGGACGACAATCGGGTGTGTATGTTCTTTGCGTAAGCGTAAAGATGGGTAAAGCATCGGGTTCACCTTCCAGCGATCCGCTAAATAAGCTGCCATGTCACGCATCCTGATTGCCGACGACGATCGCGCGCTGTGCGCCCTGCTGGCCGAGTACCTGCGGCGCGAAGGCTATGCCGTGGACGTCGCCTACGACGGCGAGGAGGCGCTGGCGCGGCTGCACGATGCAGCGCAGCGGCCCGATCTCTTGATCCTCGACGTGATGATGCCGGGCCGCGACGGCCTGGAGACGCTGCGCGAGCTGCGCATGAAGTACCGCCTGCCGGTGATCATGCTCTCCGCGCGCGGCGAGCCGGTGGACCGGGTGGTGGGGCTGGAGCTGGGCGCGGACGATTACCTGGCGAAACCCTGCCTGCCGCGCGAACTGCTGGCCCGCATCCGCGCGCAGCTGCGGCGGAACGCTCCGGGTACTGCCGCCGGCGAACTGCGCCTGGGCACGCTGCACTTGCTGCCCGGCGAGCGCCGCGCCCTGGTCGAGGAGCGGGAACTGTCGCTCACCGGCGCCGAGTTCCAGCTGCTGCTGGCGCTGGCGCAGCGCGCGGGCGAACTGGTGGACAAGGCGGCGCTCACCCGCCTTGCGCTGGGACGCGAGCTGGAGCGCTACGACCGCAGCATCGATGTGCACGTGAGCCGCCTGCGCCACAAGCTGGCGGAGGCATCGGCGCAGGCGCCGCGCATCGACGCGGTGCGCGGTGCCGGCTACGTACTGGTGGCGGGCGCGCCATGAATCCGTTCAAGAGCTCGCTGTACTGGCGCGTGCTGCTGTGGTTCTGCGCGGTGAACCTGCTGGTGCTGGTGCTGGGCGGTTTCCTCACTCGGCGCTTCATCGAATACACCACCGAGGTGGAGATCGACTGGAGCGCACTGGCGCAGTCGGCCGACCAGGCCTACCAGCAGGGCGGCACGCCGGCGCTGGCGCTGTGGTCCGCGCAGCAGCGCCACCAGGGTATCGACGCCACCCTGTTCCAGGATGGCCGGCCGCTGGCGCCGATCCGCCTGCCGCCGTCGGTGTGGAACGAGTTGCCGCCGATGCTGGCCACCGACCGCGGCCTGGTGCTGCGGCCGTGGCGCGGCCTGTACGTGTACCTGGCGGTGCAGCCCGTCACCGGCGCCGACGGCCAGCCGCGCCAGCTGGTGGCGATGAGCCGCTCGCATACACGGCTGCGGCCGCAGACGCGCGAGAAGATCCTGCTTGGCGTGCAGCTGGCCTTGTCGCTGCTGTTCATCGGCCTGGTGGGCTGGCGGGTGGCGCGCAGCGTGGCGACGCCGGTGCAGGCGCTGCGCGAGGCGACGCGGCGCATGGCCGCGGGCGAGCTGTCGGCGCGCGTGGGGCGTCCCGGCGGCGCCACGCGCGACGAGCTGGCCCAGCTGGCCGGCGATTTCGACGCCATGGCCGAGCGCATCGAGGCGCTGGTGGCGCACGACCGCGGCGTGCTGCAGGACCTGTCGCACGAACTGCGCTCGCCGCTGGCGCGCCTGCACCTGATCCTCGACCTCGCGCAGCGCAGCGCGAGCGCGGAGGAAGCGGAGCCGTACTTCCGCCAGGCCGAACAGGAGATCGCCCGGCTGGACCGCATGACCGGCGACATGCTGGCGCTGTCGCGCATGGAGGGCGGCCTGCCGGGCATGGAGCGCGAGCGACTGGACCTCGCCGAGCTGGCGCGCGACAGCCTGCGCCAGGCCGGGCTGGAGGCGGATGCGCGCGGCATCCAGCTGCGATGGCTGCCCGCTGCCGGGCCGGTCGAGGTGGTCGGCAGTCCCGTGCTGCTGGAGCGTGCGCTGGGCAACCTGATCTCCAACGCGATCAAGTACAGCCCCGAGGGCGGCAGCGTGGAATTGGCGGTGCACGCCGATGCCGGGCGGGCTGAATGCACGGTGCGCGACCACGGCCCCGGCGTGCCCGAAGCGGAACTGGAATCGCTGTTCCGGCCGTTCTTCCGCGGCAGCAACGCGGTGCGTGCCGACGGCCACGGCCTGGGCCTGGCCATCGCGCAGCGCGTGGCGATGGCGCACGGCGGCGAGATCCTCGCCCGCAACGGCGATGGCGGCGGGCTGGAGGTGCGGCTGCGGCTGCCGCTGGCGACCGGCTGAAAAGCGCGGCCAAGGATGGCCGACCGTTTGATGTCCGCGATCGTGGACGAGCGCAACGATCAGCTTCGAGCCGCTACGCAAAGCGCCGGCGATTTGCCACACTCGCGTTTTGCCGACGATCCGCCGATGCGCCGCAACGCCCTCGCCGCCGTAGGACTGGCGCTGTGCGCGGCGCTGTTCTTCACCATGACCTAGGTGCTCAACCGCAGCCTGGTGAGCGGCGGCGGGCATTGGGCGTGGGCGGTGATCCTGCGCTACCTCATCACCTTGCCGCTGCTGGCGCTGGCCCTGCCGTGGCAAGGCGGCCTGGGCGAACTGCCGCGCGAACTGCGCATGCATCCGCGTGCATGGCTGACCTGGAGCAGCGTGGGCTTCGTGCTGTTCGGCATCCCGCTGACCTGGGCCGCCGGCAGCGGGCCGGCGTGGCTGGTGGCTGGAAGCTTCCAGACCACGGTGCTGGCCGGGCCGCTGCTGGCGCCGCTGATCTACCGCGATGCGCGCCGGCGGCTGGCCTGGCCCACGCTGGCGATCGGTGCGCTGATCGTGGCGGGTGTGTTCGCGCTGCAGTGGGGGCACGCCCATGGCCGGCTGAGCGCCGGCGACTGGCTGGCGGCGGGTGCGGTGGTGCTGGCCGCGTTCGCCTATCCGCTGGGCAACCGCATGCTGTTGCTGCATCTGGAGACCAGCACGCAACGGGTGAATGCCTTGCAGCGCGTGTTCGGCATGACACTGTGCAGCTGGCCGCTGTGGCTGTTGTTCGCCGCGGTCGCGTGCATCGCGGTTGGTCTGCCGACTTGGCGCGAGGCGCTGCTGGCCGGTGGGGTGGCGCTGTCATCGGGTGTGATCGCCACTGTGCTGTTCTTCGCCGCCACCGACCGCGTGCGCACGCAGCCCACCGCGCTGGCTGCGGTGGAGGCGATGCAGGCGGCCGAGCTGCTGTTCACCACCGTGCTGGGCGCGGCCCTGCTCGGCGAGGCCTGGCCGCATGGCTGGGCGGCGCTGGGCGCGCTGGCGATCGTCGTGGGCATTGCGCTGTTCGGCTGGATCAGCGGCCGCGAGGCGGCCGGCGACGACGCGGCTATGCGCGCCCTGCGCAGCGATCGCAGCGCCTGATGATGCTTCGATTGATTGCGTATTAAATCGTTTCCTTGCGAAAAGGCGGCCGACGGGTTACATATTCACGTCGATCATCCATCGGGGGCCGCCATGAGCCAATCACCCGCCGCCTGTCTGCTGGCGTGCGCACTGTTCGTTGCCGGTGCCGCCGTGGCACAGCCGCAGACACTCGCAGATGGCGTGCAACTGCGCTGGAACGCCGACCGGTACGGCAACCACCGCTACACCGTCGCCGTGGTCCAGCCCGCCGCGGCGGTGCTGGCGACGATTCCCTGGCATCGGCGCGACCGCCATCCCGAACGCGTCGCCACCCTCGTCGTCGGCCCGGACGGCCGGGCGGTGGACAACGTGGTGCGCGAGCGCATCGACCAGGCCGAAGGCGTGCTTGCGTTCGAGGCGCAGCAGGCCGGCACCTACGCGATCTACTACCAGCCCTACCTCAGCAGCGGTTCGCGCAACTACCCCACGGTGACCTACCGCGCACCGGCAGACACCGCCGATACCGCCTGGGTGAAGAAGAACCAGCTCGACGATCCGCGCCGCGTGGCGAAGCTGCCGCAGGCGCGCGTGATCGGCTACCAGGCGGTGGACGATTTCGACGCCTATACCGACATGGAGCGCACCGCCACGCCGGCCGAACGACAGCGCCTGCTGGCGGCGAATCTGGGCCAGCCCTGGCTGCTGTTTCCGGAGACGCGCGAACACCCGATCCGCATGTTCACCCAGCTTCCCGAGCGCTGGGCCGAACGCGGCGCGGGCGGCGGCCTGGCCGACCATGCGCTGCGCGGCGAATACCTGAGCTTCCAGCTCGGCCTGTGGACCGCGCGCGCTGCGGCGCAGGACGTGCACGTGCGCTTCGGCGACCTGCGCGGGCCGGGCGGCGCCACGATCCCGGCCGCGCGGCTCACCTGCTTCAACCTCGGCGGCATCGACTACGCGGGGAAGCCATTCGCCAACCGTCTCGACGTGGCGCAAGGACGTGTGCAGCCGCTGTGGATGGGCCTGGATGTTCCGGCAGATGCGAAACCCGGCACCTATCGCGGCATGCTGACGGTCAGCGCAGAAGGCGCGCTGCCACGGCAGGTTCCGCTGGCGATCACCGTGGATGCGAGGTCGGCCGTGGCACACGGCGACGACGATCCCTACAAGCTCATCCGACTGCGCTGGCTCAACTCCACGCTGGCGCAGGACGACAGCCTGGTGAAGCCGTTCACCGCGGTGACGGTGCACGGCGATCGGCTCGGCATCCTGGGCCGCACGGTGACGCTGGCGCCCAGCGGACTGCCGGCACAGATCGACAGCTACTTCGACGAGCGCATGACCGGCTTCACCAGGAAACCCCGCGCGCTGCTGGCCGCGCCGATGCGCCTGCTGGTGCAGGACGCCGCCGGCGCGCATGCCTTGAGTGCCGCCGGCACGCCGAAGGTGGCGGTGGACGGCCCCGGCAAGGTGCACTGGCAGGTGGCGGGGCGGGCCGGCCCGCTGCGCGGCGCGGTGACGGCGAGCCTGGAGATGGACGGCACGTTCAGCTACGCCATCGCGCTCACCGCCACGCAGGCGGTGAAGCTCGACGACATTCGCCTGGAGATTCCGCTCGAGGGCGACGTGGCGCAGTACGAGCTCGGCCTGGGCCGGGTCGGCGCGCCCGCGCCGGACAACTTCGCCTGGAACTGGAACGTGGCGTACAACCAGGACGGCGCCTGGATCGGCGCGGTGAACGCGGGCCTGGAATTCCACCTGCGCGACGAGCATTACCGCCGTCCGCTCAATACCAACTTCTATCAACAGCAGCCGCTGGTGATGCCGGCGTCGTGGGACAACGCCGGTGCAGGCGGCATCACGCTGAAGCGCGAGGGTGCGCGCTACGTGGTCGAGGCCTTCAGCGGCGTGCGCACGATGGCGGCGGGGCAGACACTGCACTACAACCTCGTGCTGCGGGTGACGCCGTTCAAGACCATCGACCCGGCGCGGCATTTCGCCGAGCGCTACTTCCACAAGTACGCCGACCTCGGCCAGATCAAGGCCGAAGGCGCCAACGTGGTGAACATCCACCACGCCACGCCGATCAACCCGTGGATCAACTACCCGTTTCTCACGCCAGCGACGATGAAGGCCTACATCGATGCCGCCCACGCGCGCGGCATGAAGGTGAAGATCTACGACACCATCCGCGAGCTGTCCGACCGCGCGCCCGAACTGCCGATGCTGGAAAGCCTCACCGGCTGCCGCATCGGCAGCGACGGCAAGGCGGTACCGGGGCCGTGCAGCGAGATCATCAGCTCTGGCAAGGGCGGCGGCTTCTCCTGGCTGCAGGAGCATCTGGACGGCGACTACATCGCCGCCTGGCACGTGCCGGAGAACCGCGACGCGGCGGTGGTCGACGCCGGCCAGAGCCGCTGGCACAACTACTACATCGAAGGGCTGGACTGGCTGGCGCGCAACGTCGGCATCGACGGCCTCTATCTCGACGACGTGGCCTACGACCGCACCACCATGAAGCGCGTGCGCAAGGTGCTGGACGCGCATCGCCCGCATGCGCTGATCGACCTGCATTCGGCCAGCCAGTTCGACGCGCGCGACGGCTACATCAACAGCGCGCTGCTCTACATGGGCCTGTTCCCGTACATCGACCGCCTGTGGTTCGGCGAGGAGTTCGACTACGAGCTCACCACGCCCGCGTACTGGCTCACCGAGATCTCCGGTATCCCCTACGGCCTGATGGGCGAGATGTTGCAGAACGGCGGCAACCCCTGGCGCGGCATGCTGTTCGGCATGACCAACCGCCTGCCGTGGACGGGCGGCGACCCGCGCCACCTGTGGCAGCTGTGGGACGCGTTCGGCATCGAGCAGGCGGACATGGTGGGCTGGTGGGTGCACGACACGCCGGTGAAGACCGACAACCCGGACGTGCTCGCCACCAGCTACGTGCGCAAGGGTGACAAGACGCTGGTGTCCATCGCTTCGTGGGCGCCGCAGCAGGTTCGCGTGAAGTTGCGCATCGACTGGAAAGCGCTAGGCCTGAATCCTGCACACGTCCGGCTGCTGGCGCCAGCGGTGGAAGGCTTCCAGCCCGCCGCCACGTTCAAGCCGGGCGATGCGATCCCGGTGCAGCCCGGCAAGGGCTGGCTGCTGGAGCTCGAAGCGGTGCGTTGAGCGTTGCTCCGGTGCGGGCCGCGGAAGCCTGTGACGACCGGCACAGGCTTCCGCCGATGCCGAGGCGTACATAGCGAGCTTCCCCCGGCGCGTCTGCGCCGGTCCGCTCCACCTACGCATCGAGGACGGTTACGCATGAATACGACGGGCCGAGCCATACTCTGCGGCGGCTTCATCGCCGGCACCATCGATATCGGCGTCGCGGCGCTGATCAACCACTACAGCCCCGTCGTGATCCTGCACGCGATCGCCAGCGGCGTGCTGGGCAAGGCCTCGTTCCAGGCCGGCGCAGCGGCGGCCTGGCTCGGCTTGGGCCTGCAGTGGGCGATGTCGCTGCTGATCGCCGCGATCTTCGTGCTTGCCGCCACGCGCATGGCCTGGCTGCGCAGCCGCTGGCTGCTGGCGGGCATCGCCTACGGCGTGCCGGTGTACGCGGTGATGAACTACGTGGTGGTGCCGCTGTCCGCCGCGCCGTTCAAGGCGCCGGCCACGCCGTCGCTGATCGTCACGAACCTGCTCGGCATGCTGCTGTTCGGCGCGATCGTGGCGTTCTTCGCGCGCAAGGCGGTGCGCGCCTGACCAGCGCAGCGGCGCCGCGCGGGATTATCCTGAGCGCATCCCCGCCTGCCCGAAGCCGCAACACCTGATGGATGCCAAATGCCACGCCGTCGTCGCGCCGGCCGCGGACGACTACATCCGCCACGGCACGCCCGCGTTCCGCCGCACCAACCTCGCGCTGTTCGCCGCGGGCCTCGCCACGTTCGGGCTGCTGTACTGCGTGCAGCCGCTGATGCCGGAGTTCAGCCGCCACTACGGCGTCAGCGAGGCGGGCGCGGCGATGTCGCTGTCGCTCACCACCGGCGTGCTCGCGTTCGCAATGTTGTTCGCGGGCGGACTCGCCGATGCCTGGGGGCGCAAGCCGGTGATGGTGGCCTCGCTGCTGTCCTCCGCGGTGCTGGTGCTGGCCAGCGCGGCGATGCCGACCTGGAGTTCGCTGCTCGCGGTGCGCACCCTGTTGGGGCTCACGTTGAGCGGCCTGCCAGCGGTGGCGATGACCTACCTCAGCGAGGAGATGCACGCCGATTCGATCGGCCTCGGCATGGGGCTTTACATCAGCGGCAGCGCGGTGGGCGGCATGGGCGGGCGTCTCGTCACCGGCGTGCTCGCCGACTTCTTCGGGTGGCGCGTGGGCGTGGCCGTGGTAGGCGCGATCGGCCTGGCCTGCGCGCTGGCGTTCTGGCGCGCGCTGCCGCCGTCGCGGCACTTCATGCGCCAGCCGCTCTCGGCGCGCGCGCTGGCCGTGCGCTTCGCCGGCATGTTCCGCGACCGCGGCCTGCCGTGGCTGTTCGTGGAAGGTTTCCTGCTGCTCGGCGCCTTCGTCACCGTCTACAACTACCTCGGCTACCGCCTGCTCGCGCCGCCGTACAGCCTCAGCCAGGCCGTAGTGGGCCTGATCTTCGGCATCTACCTGATCGGCACCTTCAGCTCGGCGTGGATGGGCCACCTCGCCGGCCGGCTGGGCCGGCGCAAGGTGCTGTGGACGGCGCTCGCGCTGATGCTGGCGGGCGTGCTGCTCACGCTCGCCGCATCGCTGTGGCTGATCATGCTGGGCATCGTGGCGATCACGTTCGGTTTCTTCGGCGGCCACTCCATCGTCAGCAGCTGGGTGGGCCGGCGCGCCGGCGCGGCGAAGGCGCAGGCCTCGTCGATGTACCTGTTCTGCTACTACATGGGTTCCAGTGTGGCCGGCGCCAGCGGCGGGCTGTTCTATGCGTCGTACGGCTGGAACGGCGTGGCCGCCTTCGTCGGCGCGCTGGCGCTGGCCGGCCTCGCGATCGCGCTGGGCCTGATCCGGCTGCAGCCGCTGGTGAACGTGGCCACGCCGCCGACGCCGATGAGCAAGGGAGCGATGCCGTGAAGATCGATGCACTGGATCATTTGGTGCTCACTGTGGCCGATGTCGACGCGACCTGTGCGTTCTATACACGTGTGCTTGGGATGCAGGAGATCAACTTCGGCGCCGGCCGCAAGGCACTCGTGTTCGGCGTACAGAAGATCAACCTGCATCAGTTTCGGCACGAGCTGGAGCCGAAGGCCGAACGGCCCACGCCTGGTTCGGGTGACCTGTGCCTGATCACCTCGGTGCCGTTGGATGAAGTGATTGAGCACCTGCGCGCCTGTGGCGTGCAGGTGCTCGAAGGGCCGGTGCCACGTACCGGTGCGCGTGGCCCGATCATGTCGGTGTATTTCCGTGACCCGGACCAGAACCTGATCGAGGTCTGCAACTACTCCGACTGAGCCAGGTCCGGCTCCGCAGGGCGCCGGCTTTTCTCCTCCCCCTGCATGCAGGGGGGTGGGAGGGGTGAGCTTTTCGGCGGAGGGCGACCCCACCCCAACCCTCCCCTGCGAGCAGGGGAGGGAGTTCAACGGTCCGCCGGCTTCAGCATGTCCTTCACCGCATCGTAGTCGCCGTCGTTCGCGGCGGCGGGGATGCCGAGCAGGTGGGTCATCAGCGGGTAGACGTCCACGTTCGGGAAGACCGGGTAACGCAGGCCGGGCTGGAACGATGGGCCGTGGGCGATGAACAGCGCGCCCATGCGCGGGTCGGTGTTGTCGTAGCCGTGTTCGCCGATGCTGATTTGGCCCTTGTGCGTGGCCATGTACTTCGCGGTGGTGATGCGCCAGCCGGTGTCGGCGAGGCACACCAGCTGCGGCACGCGCGGGTTGCTGCCGTAGTGGAGGCGGGCGGGGATGCGCGTCTTGTCCCAGCAGCGCATGTGCTGCTGCGGCTGCTCCAGCTTGCGCTCGATCGCGGCGAAGTCGTGGCCTGGCTTGGGGTTGAAGCCGGCGACGATGCCGAGGTTGACGGTGTGCACGTCGCCCTGCGGAATCAGCCGTTCGATCAGCACGCTGTTCGCCAGCGGCACGCTGGCCATGCCGTGGTCGGCGAGCACGATCAGGTTGATCCGGTCGAACAGGCCGCGCTGCTTCAGCCCGGCCACCAGCCGCGCCAGCGCCGCGTCGGTGTCGCGCAGCGCCTGGTCCACCTCGGGCGAATCCGGGCCGTGCGCGTGGCCGGCGTGGTCGACCTCGTCGAAATACAGGGTGAGGAAGCCCGGCCGCTGGTCCGCCGGCAGGTCCAGCCAGGCGAGCACCTGGTCCACGCGCTGGTCGGGCGTCACTTGGCCGTCGTAGGGCTTCCAGTAGTCCGGGTGCCGGCCGTGGATGTCGGCCTCGCTGCCGGGCCAGAACATGGTGGCGGTGCGCAGGCCGTGAGCGTCCGCGGTTTCCCAGATCGGCGTGCCCTCGTCCCACCAGCGGCCGTCGCTCACCGCCGCGCGGTTGCCCAGCGAGAACTTGCCGAGCTGCGGATCGAACATGGTGTTGTTGACGATGCCGTGGTGGTCCGGGTACAGGCCGGTGACTAGGGTGTAGTGGTTCGGAAAGGTCAGCGATGGAAATGAGGGCTGCATCGCGTCGGCATGCACGCCGCCTTTCGCCAGTGCGGCCAACGTGGGCGTGAGGCCGCGGTCGATATAGTCCGCGCGAAACGCGTCGATCGAGACCAGCAGCAGCGGCGTGCGCTGCGCGGCGGCTGCGCTGGCCGCCTGCGTGCTGCCGGTTGCCGGGGTGGGCGGCTGCGTGGCGCAACCGGCGCTGAATGCCGCCAGCGAGGCCAGCAGCAGACGAAACAGGAATTTCATGCAGGAACCCATACGATGCGAGTGCCTCCTCATGATCGCCCAGATGCCATGACAATCGCACGTTCCTGTGGCCAGAAAATGCATCGGTTCCCGCCGCGCTGGCTGCTGGCGGGTCTGGTAGCGGTCATGGGCACGGCCGCGGCGCAGACGCCGCCGGCGGCTGTCCGTTACCAGCAGACCGTGCAACAGCAACAGGTCAGCGACCAGTTGCAGAAGAGCCAGCAACAGGAGCAGCAGCGCCAGAACGTGGCGAACATGGCGCAGCAGCCGCTGGCGCAGGGCGCCGCCGCGCGCAACCAGCAAGACCAGGCCAATCGCGCGCAGCAGGATCGCGAGAACGCCCGCGAGCAGGATCTCGTCAACCAGTACCGTGATGCTTCCACGTTGCCGCCGCCATCACCGCAGCCGGCGGATTCGTCAGCGAAGCAGCACGGTCACTGAGCCCGGCGGCGCGGCAAAGCCGCGAGCAGCAGCGCGGCGAGCAGCAGCGCGGCGAGCAGCAGCAGATCCAGCCAGGCGAACCAGTCGCCCCAACGTGAGTAGAGCGTGCGCGTTTCGCGCAGCGGCAGGTCGCCCACCAGTGTCGCGTCGTGTCGCTCGCTGGAGGCTTCCGCCACCACGCGGCCACGGTCGTCGCTGAGCGTGAGGCGGCCGGAGCGCGCGGCGCGGGCGATCGCGAAACCGCTCTCCACGCCGCGCATGATCGCCATGCGGGAGTGCAGCCAGCCGTCCACGCCGAAATCCCAGGCCGGCACCAGCAGCAGCTGCGCGCCGAGCGCCGCATAAGCCTGGCCGATGTCGTGGAAATCCATGTCCTTGCAGATCGCCAGCCCGATGCGCGGAGCGCCGTCCAACAGCGCGTAGCCCGTGCCTGGCGTGTACTGGTGTTCGAAGCCAGGGATCAGGTGGTGCTTGAAATAGGTGATCGGCGCGGCAGCGTTCGGCTGGAACGCCATGACCATGTTGTGTTCGGCGTGCGGGTCGCTCTTGCCGTCGATGCCGATGTCCAGCGTCAGGCCATCCTGCTGCGCCAGCGTGGCGAATGCCGGCACGGTCGCTGCCGTGGTGGCGAACGAGGTCTCGGGGATGACGACTGCCTTGGCGCCGGCAGCGGCAAGACGCCGGATCGCTTCGACGTAGCGCGTTTCGAGGGCCTGGCCGACCGCGCCGTCCAGTGCAGGCCGGATCGGCTTCTCCAGCGATACCAGGCCGACGCGCAAGATGCCGGTGGCGGACGCCGAGAGGCGCCAGATGCCGTAGCCGTACGTGGCTGCGAGCAGCAACACCGCGATGCCCGCCGCCAGCGTGCGCCCGCGCAGCGGCGCCGCAGGCGTCAGCCGTGCGGCAAGCGTGGCCGGTAGCAGCAGCAGGAGAAAGCTGATGCCCCAGATGCCGGTGACGGCCGCGATCTGGATCACCGGCAGTGCATCCATCTGGCTGTAGGCGATGATTCCCCAGGTGCCGTGCGGCGAGCTCAGACTGTTGAGGTATTCGATAGCGACCCACAACGCGGGCACGGCCAGCGTCGCCGGCAGCACGCGACCGCGGCGGAGCAGGCGCCGGTAGAGCAGTGTGCACAGTGCGAACGCCAGCGCGGGCGCTGCAATCACATAGATGTCGACCGGCAGCGGGAGACCGATCGCGTTGCGCAGGTAATCCCACAGGTTCATCCCGCCGACGGCATAGGCGACGAACGCCACCAGCGCGGCCCATCGCGCAGGCACGCGCGGGGCCAGCCACAACACCGGGAGCGGTGCCAGCCAGGCCAGCCACCACCAGGGATGCAGGCCGCTGCCGAACCACCAGGCCACGGCAGTGAGCGCGAGTGCCGCCAGCATCGTCACCGTTTGTGCGCGATCAAGCCTTGATTCCATCGATCAGTCTCCCCAGCGATTCGACGTAGAACTTGCGGAACCGGGCCTCGTCGTAGCTGAAGCGGCCGGCGCGATACAGCGCAATCAGCCCATGCGTATGCGCCCAGAACGTCATCGCCACGTCCCAGGGATCGTCATGGCGCAACATCCCCTCACGCATGCCTTCGGCAAGCACGTCCGCCACCACGGTGAGCGTGGGGGACTGCCGTTCGCGGAAATCCTCCGGAAAGCGGCGCGCATCCTCCCGGCGCATCGAGAACGCGTGGTCGAACAGATGCGGGTGTTCCAGCGCGTAGTCGAGGTAGTTTTCCTGCGCCTTGTAGAGCCGCTGCAGGACACCGGTGTCGTCGGTGCCTTCCTGCCATTTCTGTGCAGTGCTGTTGAAACTGTCGTCGGAAAGTCGCTTGAGCAGCGCCTCGCGGCTGGGGAAATGGCGATAGATCGCCATCGGCGTGATGCTGACCCGCTCGGCCACCCGACGCATCGTCACCGCGTCCGCGCCTTCGCGATCGAACAGGCGATGCGCTGCGCGCAGGATCTTCGTGGCGGTATCCAGCTTCTTCATGTATACACTGTATACATCGACGGCCGGGCACGGCAATAGGCCATCGGGCATGGCCAAGCGAAGTCCGGGTTTTCGGCATGCGGCCTGGTATCAGGGCATGGCGAACAGGTCGCCGTGCGCGACGCGTTGCTCCAGCGCCAGCAGGAAGCGCTTCGTTGGCAGGCCGCCGCCGAAGCCGGTGAGGCTGCCGTCCGCGCCGATCACGCGATGGCAGGGCAGCACGATAGGCAGCGGATTGCGGCCGTTCGCGGCGCCCACCGCGCGCACCGCTTGCGGCTGGCCGATGCGACGGGCCATCTCGCCGTAGCTGACGGTGGCGCCATAAGGGATGCGCGCCAGCTCCTGCCACACCGCAAGCTGGAACGGCGTGCCGAGCGGATGTAGCGGCAGCGCGAACACCTGCCGCGCGCCGGCGAAATATTCCTCCAGCTGCACGCGGGCGAATGCGAGCTGGTCCGCGTCACGCGTCCAGCGCGGGTCGGGCACCTTCTGGTGGCGCCCGCTCTCGAACCACACTTCGCGCAGGCCCTGCGCATCGGCGACCAGGCGCAGCCGGCCGATCGGCGTGGGCAGCTCGTCGTACCAGATCGATGCCTGCGCGCTCATGCGGCCGCTCCCTTGCGCTTCGCGCGCGGCGCCGGCGCGGCGTCGGCACTGCCGCGCCACAGGTGGATCACCGCATACGCGCGCCACGGCCGCCACGCCTCGGCCAGCGCGGTCAGCGCCTTCGTGCCGAGTGCATCGCCGCCGCCTGCGGCGGCGCGGCGCAGGATCAGGTCTGCAGCGGGAAACGCATCGGGATGGCTCAGCGCGCGCATCGCCATGTAGTGCGCGGTCCATTCGCCGATGCCGGGCAGCGCGACCCAGCGCGCTACGAATTCGTCCAGTGGCTGCTCTGCGCGGAAATCCACCTGGCCGTCCAGCAGCGCGCGCGCCATGCCGCGTATCGTCGCCGCGCGCGCCGTGGTCACGCCGATCTCGCGCAGGTCCGCGTCCGCCAGCACCTCGGGCGTGGGAAACAGCCGGTCCAGCCCGGGCAGCGGCGCCTCGCCCAGCGCCACGCCGTGGCGCTGCACGAGGCGCGTCGCCAGCGTGCGCGCCGCGGCCACGCTCACCTGCTGGCCGAGGATCGCACGCACTGCGATCTCGAAGCCGTCCCAGCTGCCCGGCAGGCGCAGGCCCGGGCGCTTGCGCAGCAGCGGGCGCAGCGTCGCTTCGCCGCGCAGCGCGTCGGCGATCGCGCGCGGGTCCGCGTCGAGGTCGAACAGGCGGCGCACGCGCGCCACCACGTCCAGCATCCGCGCCGGCTGCGGGCAATGCAGTTCCAGCTTCAGCGCATGCTCGCCGCCCGGCCATGCGGAAACGCACAGCCAGCCCGGTGCGTCGACGGGGCCGAACACGCGCGCATAGCTCGTTTCGTCCACCTGCTCGATGCCCGGCAGCGCGCGGCCGCGCAGGAACGCGAGCAGCGACGCGAAATCGAACGGCGGCCGATACGCCAGCCGCAGCACCAGTGCGCCGTCCGTCGCCGCGGCACGCGGCTGGCGGCGCAGCTCGCGCGGCGCGATGCGGTTCGCCTGCGCGAATGCGGCGTTGAAGCGGCGCATGCTGCGGAAGCCGGACGCGAGTGCGACCTCCGTCACCGGCAGGCTCGTCTCCGTCAGCAGCTGCTTCGCGAACAGCAGGCGGCGCGTGGTGTGCACGTTGAGCGGCGGCGCGCCGAGCCGATCCACGAACAGCCGGCGCAATTGCCGCGCGCCCACGCCGACGCGTGCGGCGAGCTGGTCCAGCGAGCCTTCGTCCAGCGCGCCATGCTCGATCAGCTTCAGCGCGCGCGCCACCACGTGATCACCGCGCCGCCACACGTCGTTGCCCGGCGACAGCTCTGGGCGGCAGCGCAGGCACGGCCGGAACCCGGCCGCTTCCGCCGCCGCTGCGCTCGCGTAATAGCGGATGTTCTCGCGCTTCGGCGACGGCGCAGGGCACACCGGCCGGCAGTAGATGCCGGTGCTGCTGACCGCGGTGAAGAACAGGCCGTCGAAACGCGCGTCGCGGCTGAGCCGCGCCTTTTCGCAGGTGCGCGGGTCGGGCAGGGTAGTGGGGTGGGGATCGTTCATGCCTGCAGGCTAGCACCGCGGCGGCGATGCGACTCGCCGTTTTCGGACATCAATGGTGAGGGTCTGGAGCGGGGTTTGCCGCTTGGCGCAAATTGGTGCTTGTGCAGCGTTGTGCTCGCGCATTGGTTGGAGGCGGCGCTTGTCCCGCGCGCGCGAAGTGTTACTCCCTCTCCCCTCCGGGGAGAGGGTTGGGGGAGAGGGGCTTGCGATGACCTTTCGGTTCGGCACTTTGGCTCGCCTGCGGCGGGCTTTCGTCCACCTGCCGGTGGCCGAGCTACTTTCTCTTTGCGTGCTCACGCACGCGCAGGAGCGCGTGCGAACGGCAAAGCCGGCCCGAAGGGCGGAGGGCAGGATGCCCCGGAGTCAAGAGAAAGTAGCCAAAGAGAAAGAGCACCACGCGGTGGCGCTTTCCGTCCATCCTTGGACGGAAAGTGTGTGAGGCGCGGCCGGGCTTTTCGGCCGGACTCCTGTCCGGTCGAAAAGGCATCGCCCTCCCTGGCGATGCCCGCTGCGCGGCCTGATCGTCCCCGCCTCACCGCCACCGAGGGGCCCCGGGAAGAGCAGCGCGCTCCTGCGCGCAGAAGCAACAGCCAGTGCAAAGCAGAGCAGAGCGAAGCGCTGCAAGACTTCGCTCCCTCAGTTTCCAGATACGGCGCGGTGTGGCCGCCACGTAGATCGTGTAGGTGGGAGTGGCTCCACTATCCTCGACACCACACCGCTTGTAGTTCAGGCGGATTGAACCGGGCCATTTCTTTGGGCCGCCTTGCTTTGGGCCAGCAAAGATAAGGTGGCTCGGGCGCCGGTAGGCGACCGAAAGCCCGCCGCAGGCGAGCCAGGGTGAGGAACCGATAGGCTGTCGCGAGCACCCACCCCAGCCCTCCCCTGCGCGCAGGGGAGGGAGCAGATGCGATGAGCCCGCTGCTACACGTAAGAGAGTCGCGTTGACAACCCGGTGCGGACTGCCGAACGATCCAGTGCGGAACCCTTCCGTCTGACGAGACGACACGCATGACACACCCACGCCGCAGCGCCCATAAGCGATCCGCCCTCGCGCTGATCGCAATGCTGTCGGGATGCCTGCTGCTCCCGGCCTGCACGGTCTCGACGAAGCCGACGGCGCAGAAGTGGGTCGCTACGTGGGGGCAGGCGATGACGTCGCAGTACGTGCGGGTCGCCGGCCACGACGGCAAGCCGGTGCCGGATGCGTACGGGCAGCCGGCCGAGCGCACCCTCACCGTCGATCGCCTCACCCTGCGCCAGAGCGTGAACGTCAGCGCCGGCGGCGGGCGCGTGCGTATCCGGCTGTCGAACTACTACGGCCTTGCGCCGCTCACCGTGAGTGCCGCGCGCATCGCGCTCGGTGCCGGACGCGCCGGCGACCTGTCGGCGATCTCGCCCGGCAGCGATCGGCCGCTGAGCTTCGATGGCGGCAAGCGTTCGGTCACCATCGCGCCCGGCCGCGAGGCGGTCAGCGATCCGGTCGAGCTGCCGGTGCCGGCGCTGTCGAACGTGGTGGTCAGCCTGTACTTCGACGGGCCGGCGCAGCTCGCGGATTTCCACCCGATGGAACACGCGCACACCACGTATGCGGTCGACGGCGACGCCACGCGGCAGCCGTCGCTGGCGCAGCGGCCCGCGGCGAACGCGCTGCCACACACGCGGGACGATCACATCTACCTGTTGGCCGGCGTCGAGGTCGCAGTGCCGGCGAGCACGCGCGGCATCGTCGCGTTCGGCGATTCGATCACCGACGGCGCCTACGCCAGCACGCCCACTACCACCTGGCCCGGGGTGCTGGCCGGCCTGGCGCAGCGCAACGGCGATGCGGCGGCAGTGGTGAATGCCGGCATCAGCGCCGACGAACTGACGACCGACCAGATCGGCGCGCCCGCCGCCGGCACCTCCGGCCTGAAGCGCTTCCTGCGCGACGTGGTCGATCGCCCCGGCGCCACCGACGTGGTCGTGCTGTTCGGCGCGAACGACATCAATCGCGGCATCGATGCCGCCGGTTATCCCAACGGTGCATCGGTCGGCGATCTGATCGCGTCCATGCGCATGCTGGCCGACGTCGCCCACCAGCATCACCTGCGCATCTACGCCGGCACCGTCACGCCGTTCGCCGGATTCCCGGGCTGGTACAGCCCGCAGCGGGAGGCCGTGCGGCTGCAGTTCAACCGGTGGATACGCAGTTCGGGCGCATTCGATGGCGTAGTCGATTTCGCCGACGCGGTGGCGGGCGCGTACACGCCGCCGCCGCTGGTCGCGCAGCAGTCACCGTTGCCGGTCGGCATGGCGACGGTCTGCGCGGGCGACGCCGGCCTGCATCCGAACGATCGCGGCTACGCCGTGATGGGCACGCTGGCCTACGACGTGCTGTTCCACGCGACGCTGCAGGCGCCGCAGGGCTGCCATTGAGATGCCGCCGCTGCCGCATCCGTGCTGCATGCGGTTGCCGGCATCGCCCGTATGGGCGGGCTTCCGGGTTCCGCCGGCCATCGCAAGGATCGTCGGCGCGGCGGATGCCGGTTTCGGCGTCAGCGGATCGCCTGCGCCAGCGTCGCCGCCATGCACCACGCCACTACCGCCAGCGCGGGCCAGCGGGCGAGCAGCATCAGCACGCCGACGGTGGCGAGCAGCACGTCCAGCGGTGCGTGGATCGCGCTCGCGGCCACCGGGTTCACGAAGGCGGCGGCGAGCAGGCCGACCACCACCGCGTTCACTCCGGCCAATGCGCGCGCCGCGCCCGTGCGCTGTGCCAGCGCGCGCCAGAACGGCAGCGCGCCGGCCACCAGCAGCAGGCCCGGCGCGAAGATCGACAGCACAGCCACCGTGGCGCCGAGTGCGCCGCCCATGCCGCCCGGCAGGCGCGCGCCGAGAAAGGACGCGAGCGTGAACATCGGCCCCGGCACCGCTTGCGCCGCGCCGTAGCCGGCGAGGAAGGTGTTGTTGTCCAGCCAGCCTGGATCGACCACCGAGGCCTTCAGCAGCGGCAGCACCACGTGGCCGCCGCCGAACACCAGCGCGCCCGCGCGGTAGAACGCGGCCGCCACCTGGCCCAACGGCGGCAGGCCGGGCAGGAACGCCGCGCCGAGCCCGAGCAGGAACAGCGCGATCAAGGCGATGCCGGTGCGCCGCCCCCACACGAGCGCAAACATCTCGCCCGTGCGCGCCGTCACGCCGCGGCACAGCCACATTCCCAGCAGCGCGCCACCGGCCACCAGCGCCAGCTGCATCCATGGCGCGCCGCTGGCCAGCACCAGCAGCGCCGCCGCCAGCGCCATCGCGCGCCGCGTCCAATCCGGTGTGAGCGTGCGCGCCATGCCGATGACGCCGTGCAGCACCACGGCCACCGCCACCAGCTTCAGGCCATGCACCAGGGCGTAGCCCCAGATGCCGTCGAGCGCGCGGCTGGCCAGCGCAAAGCCGAACAGCAGCAGGGCCGAGGGCAGGGTGAAGCCCACGAATGCGGCCAGCCCGCCCAGCCAGCCCGCGCGCAGCAGGCCGATGGAAAAGCCCAGCTGGCTGCTCGCCGGCCCTGGCAGGAACTGGCACAGCGCCAGCAGCTGGCCGAAGTGCTCCTCGTCCAGCCAGCGCCGCCGCTGCACGAACGCGCGGCGGAAATAGCCGAGGTGCGCCACCGGCCCACCGAACGAGGTGAGCCCCAGCCACAGGAAGGCGATGGCCACCTCGCCCGCGCGGCCGCGCGTTGCCGATGTGCTCATGCGCAATCGAACAAGGCCATGAACCCGAAATCCATGTGCAGCTGCATGTGGCAATGGAACAGCGACAAACCGAGCTGATCGGCGGTGAAGTCCAGCTCCATCGTCTGGTAGCCGCCGAGCATCGCCACGTCCTTGCGCACGCCCGCGGTCGGCTGGCCGGCGATGCTGACGATCTCGAACGTGTGGCGGTGCAGGTGCATCGGATGGATGTCGTCGCTGGCGTTGTGCATGCGCAGCCGGTAGCGCCGGCCGTGCACGAGATGGAAGCGCGGCGTGCCCGCCTGCATGTCGTACGCCTGCCCGTTGATCGTCCAGCGGTTGAAGCCGCCGTCGGCCGCGTTCTGCTTCGCGAACGTCATCTCTATCACCTCGTCCGGCGACGCGGCCGTTGCGCCAGGCTTGGCGAAGCGGCGGTAATCCCAGCCGAACGGCGGCGGCGCCTCCCAGCGCGGCGCGCCGCCCTGGCCGGCGTACTCCACCACGATGCCCATGCCGTGCGCGCGGTCGTCGTCGGCGAGGTCGCCCAGCACCCACACGCCGGGGCGGCGCATCTCCACCACTGCACTGATGCGCTCGGCCGTGCCCAGCCACAGCACCGGCACCTCGGCCGGGTGCGGTACCGGGTTGCCGTCCAGCGCCAGCACGGTGAACGTGTGGCCGGGCAGGGCGAGGCTGCGGATCTCCGTGGCGCTGCCGTTCAGCACGTGGAACAGCACGCGCTCGCCCGCCTTCACCCGGATCGGCTCGCCGTGGCCCAGCATGCGGCCGTTGATCGCGAACGCCTGGTAGCCCACCTCGTAGCCGCGCTTGTCGCCGCGCGCCAGCGAGGCCTGCATTGCGTGTTCGCCGCGCGCCTTCAGTGCCGGGTCGGCGGCGTCGGGGCGCAGGAAATCCATCGCCATGTCGCCGCCCTGGCTGAAGAACGGATCGAACTCCTTCAGCGTGAGGAACACCTCGCGGTCGTACGCGCCGGGCTCGCGGTGCGGCTCGATGTACACCGGGCCCACCTGGCCGCTGTACTGGCCGCGCGTGAGGTCGGAGCCCGCGGTCACGTGCGTGTGGTAGAAGCGGAAGCCCGCCGGCCCCGGCACGAAGCTCAGCCGGCGCATGTCGTGCGGTGGGATGTACGGCGTGCCTTCCTCCGCCGCGCCGTCCACGTCCACCGGCAGGAACTGCCCATGCCAGTGCAACTGCTCGGGCAGGTCGGTGTCGTTGTGCACGTCCACCACCACGCGCCGGCCCTCGCGCAGGCGCAGCAGCGGGCCGGGCACGCTGCCGTTGTAGGCGATGGTGGAGACGATGTGGTCCGGCGCCAGCTCCACCAGGCTGCGCGCGATGCGCAGCGTGTGGTCGGCGCGGCCGGTGTGCGGGATCGCCGCCGCCGATGCGGCGCCCGCCTGCGGTGTGGCCCCGGCGCCGGCGCCGGCAGCCAGTGCACCCAGCCCGGCGAACTTGAGAAAATCGCGTCGATCCAGCGTCATGGTGGTCTCCGGATGTCGAACACCCAAGCCTAACGCCGTGCTGCGCGAGATGCCCAGCCGCAGTTTCTTTCGCCGATCGATGGCCGGTGCAAAACGCCAGCCACCTGCCCACCATCGCCAGCGGGACGCTAGGTTCGCCAGCAGTGACGGTCTGCCAAGTTGACCGTCCCAGTTCGGCCAGGAGCGGACGGTCAACGACCGAGTTGAGTGACGGCGGGGCCGTTCGCCTCGAACTAGCTGTTGACTTTGCTATTTTTCACCACGCATAAGAGCGTCAAGCATGCCTTTGTCTGTTTTTATATTTTCCATCGCTCTTAATCTTCTTCATTTCACCATCTCCAGAGTTGCGTTAAATACACCTTTAAAGTGACTTCTATCGAAAGATTCACTCGATCTCAACCCACATAATGGAGGTTTATCCGGCGGCGGAATACACGTCAACTCAAGTTTCTTCGAGTCTTTGAACATGTTCACGCCTGAGGCGTCAAGTGAAAGGATCTGGTCATCATGCAGAAATCGAATCTCCCAACCGCCGATAGACCAATCACATTTACCCGGAAGAAAGCGATCCTCAGTGATTGTGGCGATGTACTCCTGCCCAGATCTATCCACCTTTTCATTAACTTGAACTTGCTTTTGTATGGTGGCACCTGACACAGGGTGAATAGGAAGGCATCCGATGTTTCCAACTGCCCATGTTGACCTCACTTCCACGTTGTTAACGCCAGATCCATCCTGCACTGATATCTTCAGGTGGTATGTAGTCTGTGGGTGGGGATTTGGCGTAGGACTAGGTGCCGATGGCACCGATGGCGAAAAATCACAACCCTGTAGAGTGGGCGGTTTCAAGGTCCACGCGCAACATGATTAGTGAATCGTTCCTGCGCTCGCCTCAGTGAGTCGCAGATGGTCGTTGTAGACCTCCAGTGGGGTGCGGAATTGATGGCGCTTTCGCGGTC
>Ga0187815_10000099_pt1 | contig 41916 bp, 32 predicted proteins | sample NC_S_5_FD_132962 | JGI IMG/M metagenome (GOLD analysis project Ga0187815, IMG submission 132962) | Wetland sediment microbial communities from Neuse River Estuary, North Carolina, USA - ASW-S_5 | ecosystem: Environmental > Aquatic > Freshwater > Wetlands > Sediment | place: USA: North Carolina... | reverse complement strand
TGCGGTTGGTCTCAATGATCGATACCAGCCGATATCTTCAGTGTCACTCGTGAACCGCCGTATGCGGAACCGCACGTACGGTGGTGTGGGAGGGGGCCGGAGGATTCCGGCTCCCTACCCGATTCGGCTGCTGCCCGCCCGATAGTCTCGTTCGCTTCTGACGGGCTTCGCGGGTGGTTGCCTTTTTGCGACGTGCTCGCGATTGGGTTCGCCTGCAGGGGCTTTCGGTCGTCTACCGCAAGTTTCAAAGCAGTTTCGTGCGCCTGCCGGCGCCCGAGCTACTTCTCCTTTGCTTGTCCAAAGGAGAAGTAGCCAAGAGGAAACGACACCCCGCGGCGGCGCTCTCCGGGCCTCCTGCCCTCCGAGTCCGTGAGTCGTGGCCGGGCTTTTCGGCCGGACTCCTGTCCGGTCGAAAAGGCGAGTCCCTCCCTGGCCTCGCCCGCTGCGCGGCCTGATCGTCCCCGCCTCACCGCCACCGAGGGGCCCCCAGAACAGCAGCGCGCTCCCAGCGCGCAGAGGCAACGGCCAGAGCAAAGCAGAGCAGAGCAAAGCAAAGCAAAGCAAAGCAAAGCAAAGCAACGCGAAGCCCTGCAATTCTCCGCTCCCTCAGTTCCCAGATACGGCGCGGTGTGGCCGCCACGTAGATCGTGTAGGCGGGAGCAGCTCCAACATCCTCGACACAACACGGCTTGTAATTCCGGCGGATTGAACCAGGCCATTTCTTTGGGCCACCTTGCTTTGGGCCAGCAAAGAAAGGTGGCTCGGGCGCCGGCAGGCGACCGAAACCGCTTTGAAACTTGCGGTAGGCGTCCAAAAGCCCACCGCAGCCGAGCCCAATCACACTAGCGCCACAGAAGGTCGACCAAGCCTGAAAGCGTGACGGGTAATCAATCCGTTGCGTGGGCGCGCGAGCCGCGCAAACCCTCCCGTGCGGCGGCCAGTAGGGCCTTGGTCACCGCCGTCAAGGTGGCCGAGCGCAGCGACCAATGCTGCCAGTACAGCGGCACATCCAGTCCGCCTTCGTCCAGCGCCCGCAGCTGGCCGCGCGCCAACGGCTCGCGCACCATGGACTCGGGCGCCATCGCCCAGCCCAGGCCGAGCATGGCCGCCTCCACGAAGCCGGTGGGCGAGGGCAGGTAGTGGCGCGGCGGGTCCACCCGCGCCCGTGTCACCCGGCGCATGAAGCGGTCCTGCAGCGCGTCCTTGCGATTGAAGATCAGTACCGGCGCCCGGTCCAGCGAGGCCGCGTCCAGTCCGGCGGGGAAATGCGCCGCGACGAAGGCGGGCGAGGCCACCGGCAGGTAGCGCATGGTGCCCAGCCGGCGCGCGCTGCAGCCCTGCACGGGGCTGGCGTCGCCGGTCACCGCGCCGAGCACGCGGCCCTCGCGCAGCAGGCCAGCGGAGTAGTCCTGGTCCTCCACATGCACTTCGAACAGCAGGCCGCGCTCGGCGTGCAAGGTCGCCAGCGCGGGCAGAAACCAGGTGGCGAGCGAGTCGGCGTTCACCGCCACCGCGATGGCGCGCGGCCCCTCCGGATCCGGCGCGAACGCGTCCAGCGCCTCGGTCTCCAGCAACTGCATCTGCGCGGCGGCGCGCAGCAGCCGCTGGCCGGCGCGGGTGGCGGTGCAGGGCGAGCGCCGTTGCACCAGCACCTGGCCCAGGCGGTCCTCCAGCGCCTTCACCCGCTGGGATACCGCCGACGGGGTGAGCGACAGGCGCCGTGCGGCGGCTTCGAAGCTGCCTTCGCCCAGCACGGCGGCGAAGGCAGTCAATTGGGGGTGCAGCAGGCTCATCGGGCGGGCTCCGCCGAGGCAGGGATGGACATTAGCCAAGCTTAATCCGCTTAAGAAAATCCAGCTTTTCTAATCAATGGCCGCGCGTGAGAGTGGGTGCCCCTCCTGTGGAATCGACTCCATGCTTGCCGCCTACCTCGCCGGGCTCGGTACCGGCGCCGGCCTGATCGTCGCCATCGGCGCGCAGAATGCCTTCGTGTTGCGCCAGGGGCTGCAGCGCCTGCATGTCGGCGCGGTGGTGCTGGTCTGCGTGCTGGCCGACATCGTGCTGATCGCGCTGGGCGTGGCCGGCATGGGGCTGGCGATAAAGCAGCAGCCCGGGCTGCTGCAGGTGCTGCGCTGGGTGGGGGCCGGCTTCCTCGCCATCTATGGCCTGCTGGCCGCGCGCCGCGCCTGGCGCGGCGAGAGCGGCCTGCGCCCGGCCGATGCAGCGGCGAGCGGGCGCGGCCGCACAGTGCTGGCCTGCCTGGGATTCACCCTGCTCAACCCGCACGTGTACCTGGATACCGTGGTGCTGCTCGGCAGCCTGTCTACCCACTACGACGGCGGCGGCCGGTGGTCGTTCGCCGCCGGCGCGGGCAGCGCCAGCGTGCTGTGGTTCACGGCACTCGGCTACGGTGCGCGGTTGCTGCTGCCGGTATTCCGCAGCCCGGTTGCGTGGCGCGTGTTCGACGTGCTCGTGGCGGCGCTGATGTGGGGGCTGGCCATTCTGTTGCTGTCGCAGCCGATGGCCTGAGAACAGCTGGACACGGTAGGCGGCGGGGCGTTCGGGAGCATCCGGGTCTCTGGTCCGGATGGCGATGCACTACCATTTCGTCCCCGATCCCATCCCCCGAAGAGCTCGATCCATGGCTGTCCTGAGACTGGCGCTGGCCCAGCACGATTTCCCGGTTGGCGCGGTTGTGGCGAATGCCGCGAAGGTAGGCGGCCTCATAGCGCAGGCCCGCGGCGGCGGCGCCGATCTCGTGGTGTTCCCCGAGCTGACCCTTTCCGGCTACCCGCCGGAGGACCTGCTGCTGCGGCCCAGTTTCCTCGCCGCCTGCCAGCAGGAGCTGGAGGCGCTGGCGGCCGGGACGAACGGCCTGGCCGCGCTGGTGGGTTTTCCGCACAGCGAAGGCGAAGTGTTCAATGCTGCCGCGCTGCTGCGCGACGGCCGCATCGCACAGATCGCGCACAAGCAGGCGCTGCCCAACTACGGCGTGTTCGACGACAAGCGCTATTTCCGCCCCGGCCATGCCAGCGCGGTGACCACGCTGGCCGGTGTGCGCATCGGCCTGCTGATCTGCGAGGACGTGTGGCGGCCCGAGCCGGCCGCCGCCGCGGCCCGTGCCGGCGCCGAGCTGATCGTGGCGGTCAACGCCTCGCCCTGGGACGACGCGAAACAGGCCGAGCGCGAGGCGGTGCTGGTCGAGCGTGCTCGGGAAACCGGCTGCGCTTTCGTCTACCTCAACCTGGTCGGCGGCCAGGACGAGGTGGTCTACGACGGCGGCACGCTGCTGGTGAACGGCGACGGCGCCATCGCCGCGCGCGCGCCGGCCTTCGTCGATGCGCTGCTGTGGGCCGGGTTCGACCCGGCCACCCGCACACTGCACGCCGAAGGCTGGCCGGAACTCGGCGACGCCCGCGGCGAGGCCGTGCTGTACGCCGCGCTGGTGCGCGGCATCCGCGACTACATCGACAAGAACGGTTTCCCCGGCGTGCTGCTGGGGCTGTCCGGCGGTATCGATTCGGCGCTGACCCTGGCGCTGGCGGTGGACGCGCTGGGCGCCGAGCGTGTCACCGCGGTGATGATGCCTTCGCGCTACACCTCGCAGCTGTCGCTGGACGGGGCGCGCGGGCAGGCGGAAAAGCTCGGCGTGGATTACCACGTGATCGACATCGAACCCACGTATCAATCGTTCGTTGCCGCGTTGACCCCGGCGTTCGCCGGCAAGGCCGCGGACACCACCGAAGAGAACCTGCAGTCGCGCACCCGCGGCGTGATGCTGATGGCGCTGTCCAACAAGCACGGCCGCCTGCTGCTCGCCACCGGCAACAAGAGCGAGATGGCGGTGGGCTACTGCACGCTGTACGGCGACATGTGCGGCGCCTATGCGCCGCTCAAGGATGTCTACAAGACCACGGTGTATCGCCTCGCGCGCTGGCGCAACGCGCAGGCCGGCGGCAGGGAGGCGATCCCGCCGGCAGTGATCGACCGTCCGCCTTCAGCCGAGCTGCGCGACAACCAGACCGACCAGGATTCGCTGCCGCCCTACGAGGTGCTGGACGCGATCCTCGAGCGCTTCATCGAAGGCGAGCAGTCGCAGGCCGAGATCATCGCGGCCGGCTTTGCCGCCGACGTGGTGCACCGCGTGGTGCGGCTGGTGCTGGCCAACGAGTTCAAGCGCCGCCAGTCCGCCCCCGGACCGCGCGTCACCACCCGCGCTTTCGGCCGCGAGCGGCGCTATCCGATCACCTCGGGTTGGCGGTAAGCCAATGGGGTTCGGCCAAATGCCGAAGCCTCAATCCTGATTTATTGAGGTCGCAAGCGACCTCAATGGTGCCGCGTGAACGGGATCATCTTGCGCCACATCGCCACTTCGTGCGGCCACTTCGGATCCTTCAGGTAGGGGTGATCCGGGTAGTTGAGCGCCAGCACCTGGCGGGTCTGATCGGCCAGCTTGTCCTGCTTCAGCGCGAAGTAGCTGCGGGTGAGGATGGCCAGCGCGTCGCCGGTCTGCGGGGACTGCTGGTAGTGTTCGATCACGTACTGCGCGCGGTCGGCGGCGCCAACGTAGGCGCGGTTGAACAGGTAGAACTCGGCCACGTTGATCTCGTACTGCGCCAGCACGTTGCGCAGGTAGATCATGCGCTGGCGGGCATCCGCCGCGTAGGCGCTGTTCGGGAAGCGGCGCGACAGCTCGGCGAAGTCGTCGAACGACTGCAGGTTGTAGCCCTGGTCGCGGCGCGACTGGGCTTGCTTGTCGTGCGAAACGCGGTCCATGAAGCCGGTGGTGCGGTCGAAATTGATCAGACCGCGCAGGTAATAGGCATAATCCACATGCTTGTTGGCCGGGTAGGTCTTGATGAAGCGGTTGACCGTCGAGTACGCATCATCCGACTGGCTGTCCTTGTACTGCGCGTAGGCCAGCTCCAGCTGGGCCTGCTCGTTGTAGTCGCCGGACGGGAAGCGGGCGATCAGGCGCTGGTAGGCCTTGATGGCCGCGGCGTAGTCGGCGTTCTCCAGCGAGGTATGCGCGTTGTTGTACAAGGCGCCCACCGGCATGGTGTCGATGTTGGGGCGGTTGCGTCCGAACAGCGAGCAGGCGCTCATTGACAGGGCCAGCGCAAGCACGGCGAGCGTCCTGAGGCAGAACCGGGTAGTCATCGGCAGCTTGAGCGAGTCGATTGTTGGACGCATGGATAATGAATTCAGATGTTTGATCGAAAAAGCATGATAGCCGAAACCGGCACCACTCCGCGGCATGTCGCCGCCCGCCTTGCGGGAGGCCGCGCATGACCGTAATACGCCACGATGCCCGGGTGCCGCTGTCGGCGGCCGGACGCAGGTTCGACCAGGCGCTGGCCGAGTTGTTCCCGGACTACTCGCGCTCGCGCCTCACCGCCTGGATCAAGTCCGGCGCGGCCACGCTGGACGGCGCCACGGCGCCACCCCGCCAGTTGCTGCGCGGCGGCGAGCAGGTGCGGCTGGAGGCCGAACTGGAGGCGGAGGTGGCCAGTGCGCCGGAGGCCATCGCGCTGCGCATCGTGCACGAGGACGAGCACCTCCTGGTGCTGGACAAGCCGGCCGGACTGGTGGTGCACCCCGGCGCGGGCAATGCCTCCGGCACCCTGCTCAATGCCTTGCTGCACCACGACGCGAAGCTGGCCGAGCTGCCGCGCGCCGGCATCGTGCACCGGCTGGACAAGGACACCTCCGGCCTGATGGTGGTGGCGAAGACCCTGCCCGCGATGACCGCGCTGGTGGACATGCTGTCGCGCCATGACGTCGAGCGCCAGTACGAGGCCGTGGTGCTGGGCAGCCTGGTGTCCGGCGGCACGGTGGACGCACCGATCGGTCGCAGCATGGGCGACCGCCTGCGCCAGGCCGTGCGCGACGAGGAAAGCGGCAAGCATGCCGTCACCCATTACCGCCTGCGCGAGCGCTTCCGCGCCCACAGCCTGATCCAGTGCAACCTGGAAACCGGCCGCACCCACCAGATCCGCGTGCACCTAACCCACATCGGCCATCCACTGGTGGGCGACCCGCTCTACGGCGGCGGCCTCAAGCTGCCCAGGCGCGCTACGCCGGAGCTGGCCGCTGCGCTGCGTGGCTTCCGTCGCCAGGCGCTACATGCGGAGCGGCTGGCCTTCGTGCATCCGTTCAGCGGCGAATCCCTGTCCTTCGCCGCCGAACGTCCGGCCGACATGACTGCGCTGATCGCCGCCCTGCGCGACGACCTCGCCGCCCACGGCCACGACGACGAATGATCCAGCCCTTCCTGCTGCTGGCATGGGCGCCGTATTGAGGAGCGAGGAAGGTTGGGAGGGAGTAGGCAGGTTTGCCGCAAGGCTGGTTGACCCTACCCCAGCCCTCCCCTGCAAGCAGGGGAGGGAGTCGGGCATGGCGGTTTCGGTCCGCTCCCTGCCTGCAGGGAAGGGAGTCGAGTTCAGGCGCGGCCGTACACGTCGTCGTAGCGCACGATGTCGTCTTCGCCGAGGTAGCTGCCCGACTGCACCTCGATCAGTTCCAGCGCCACCTTGCCGGGATTGCGCAGGCGGTGCTTGCTGCCCAGCGGGATGTAGGTGCTCTGGTTTTCGCCGAGCAGGAACACCTGGTCGTCGCAGCTGACCTCGGCGGTACCGGAAACCACGATCCAGTGTTCGGCGCGGTGGTGATGCTTCTGCAGGCTCAGGGCCGCGCCCGGCTTCACCACGATGCGCTTCACCTGGAAACGCTCGCCGGCTTCCAGCGAGTCGTAGCTGCCCCAGGGGCGGTGCACCACGCGGTGGAAGGAGTGCTCGCTGCGGCCCGCGGCCTTCAGTTGCTCGACGATCTTCTTCACGTCCTGCGCCGCGTCGCGATGGGCGACCAGCGTGGCGTCGGGCGTGGTGACCACCACCAGATCGTCCACACCCACGGTGGCGATGAGGTGGCGGTCGTGCGAGCGCAGCAGCGAGTTGTGCGTGTCGACGGCGAGCGTGTCGCCTTCGCGCAGGTTGCCGTCCGCGTCGCGCTCGCCGGCCAGCCACAGCGCCGACCACGAGCCGATGTCGCTCCACGCGCAGCTCACCGGGATCACCGCGGCGCGCGCGGTCTTTTCCATCACCGCATAGTCGATGGAGTCTTCCGGCACCTTGGCGAAGAGCTCCTTGTCCACGCGCACGAAGTCGAGATCGGCATGGGCGGCAGCGTGCGCGGCGCGCACGGCTGCCAGCATCGCCGGCGCGTGCGCGCCCAGCTCTTCCAGGTAGCGGTCGGCACGGAACAGGAACATGCCGGAGTTCCAGTCGTAGCTGCCGTCGGCGAGATAGCCTTCGGCAGTGGCGAGGTCGGGCTTTTCCACGAAACGCTCGACGCGGAACGCGCCGTCGCCGATGGCTTCGCCGCGGCGGATATAGCCGAAGCCGGTCTCGGCGCGGTCGGGGCGGATGCCGAAGGTGACCAGCCAGCCCTGCCGGGCCGCCGGCAGGGACCGTTGCACGGCATCGACGAAGCCGGCGGTGTCGCCGATCAGATGGTCGGCCGGCAGCACCAGCAGCAGCGCGTCGTGATCGCGCTTCAGCGCCTCCAGCGCGCCCAGCGCGATCGCCGGGGCGGTGTTGCGCGCCAGCGGCTCCAGCACCACGGCGCCGTCATCGACGCCGGCCTCGCGCAACTGCTCGGCGGCCAGGAAACGGTGATCCTCGCTGGCCACCACGATGGGCGCGGACACGCCGGGCAGTTGCCGCGTGCGCGCCACGGTCTGCTGGAACAGCGTGCCGTGGCCAGCCAGCGAGAGGAACTGCTTGGGCAAGTTTTTGCGCGAGACGGGCCACAGGCGCGTGCCGCTGCCGCCGCTGAGGATCAGGGGAATGAGCATGGTAGATCGACCTGCAAGAGTGCGTTGGCCCGAGGCGCCACGGCTCGCCATGTAGGAGCGCGCCCTGCGCGCGAAGAGCTTTTCGCGAAGGGCTCATCGCGCACAGGGTGCGCTCCTACCGGTATCAGGCGGGCTGGTGCGACAACGTGTCCAGCACGTCGTGCAAGCCGTTTTGCCAATCGGGTAAAGCATAGCCGAAGCGTTCGGCGAAACCCGAGTTGTCCAGCACCGACCAAGCCGGGCGCTTGGCCGGCGTGGGGTAATCGGCCGTGGCGATGGCAGCCACGCGCGGTACGCGCGGCAGCAGGCCACGGGCGTGCGCCTCGTCGAAGATGGCCGTGGCGAAACCGTGCCAGCTGGTGTGGCCGCTGGCGACCAGGTGATGCGTGCCTTCCAGTGCGCGGCGCTGTGCGGTTTCGGCGGCTCGCCACGTATCGAGTGCGGCCAGCGTGCCGGCCACGATCAGCGCGGTGGACGTGGGCGCACCGATCTGGTCGGCCACCACGCGCAGTTCGTCGCGCTCGGCGCCCACGCGCAGCATGGTACGCAGGAAGTTGTGGCCGTGCGGGGCATACACCCAGGCGGTGCGGAAAATGAAGTGCGCCGCGCCGCTATCGCGCAGTGCGGCCTCGCCGGCCAGCTTGCTGCGGCCATAGGCACCCAGCGGAGCGGTGGGTGCATCGACGGGGTAGGGCGCATTGGCCGTACCGTCGAACACGTAGTCGGTGGAGTAGTGGATCACCAGTGCGCCGTGCTCGGCGGCCCAGCGACCCAATACACCCACCGCCTCGCCGTTGACGCGGGTGGCCAGTGGCTCTTCCTGTTCGGCGCGATCCACCGCGGTATAGGCGGCGGCATTGACGATCGCGTCGGGGCGCAGGCGGTCGAGCAGGGCAGGCAGGGTATTGGGCGCAGCCAGGTCGGCGGTCTCGATGGCGGCGCCGTCGTGGCGTTGGCCGTCGCGGCTGGCAGTGATCAATTCGCCACGCGTGGTCAGGCCGCCATCCTCGATGAAACTGCGGCCGAGCTGGCCGTTCGCGCCCAGCAACAGGATCCTCATGCCGCGTACACCGGCAGGTGTTCGGCGGGCACGTCGGCCAGCAGCGGAGTCTTGCCGTCCTTGTCCGACAGCAGCGGTTCGGCCACCGGCCAGTCGATGCCCAGCGCGGCGTCGTTCCAACGGATGCCGGCGTCGGCCCTGGGGTCGTACAGCGCGGTGCACTGGTAGCTGAAGGTGGCGAACTCGGAAACCACGCAGAAGCCGTGCGCAAAGCCTTCCGGTATCCAGAAGTGGCGATGGTTCTCCGCAGTGAGCATCACGCCGGCCCACTGGCCGAACGTAGGCGAGCCGTGGCGGATGTCCACCGCCACGTCGTACACCTCACCTTCGATCACGCTGACCAGCTTGCCTTGCGGGTTCGGCCACTGGTAATGCAGGCCGCGCAGCACACCGCGCGCCGAGCGCGACACGTTGGACTGCACGAAACGGCGGTCGATCCCGACCTCGCGGTACTTGGCCTCGTTGTAGCTCTCATAGAAGAAGCCGCGGGCGTCGCCGAACACTTGCGGTTCGATCACCACGGCGCCGGGCAGGCGCGTCTCGATCACCTTCATCGGGTCACACCTTCCTTCGCGACTTGTTGCAGATACTGGCCGTAGCCGGTCTTGGCCAAGGGGGTGGCCAGTGCCAGCAACTGCTCGGTGCTGATCCAGCCGTTGAGGTAGGCGATCTCCTCCGGGCAGCACACCTTCAGGCCCTGCCGGTTCTCGATCGTCTCAATGTAGTTGCCCGCTTCCATCAGCGACTCGTGCGTGCCGGTGTCCAGCCAGGCAAAGCCGCGGCCGAGCTGTTCCAGGTGCAGCGAACCGTCGTTCAGGTAGCAGCGGTTGAGATCGGTGATCTCCAGTTCGCCGCGTGGCGAGGGCTTGAGTGAGGCGGCATAGTCGCAGACCCGGCCGTCGTAGAAGTACAGGCCGGTAACGGCGTAGTGCGACTTGGGCTTGGCGGGCTTCTCCTCCAGCCCGATCACCTTGCCGCCGGCGTCGAACTCGGCCACGCCGTAGCGCTCCGGATCCTTCACCCAGTAGCCGAATACGGTGGCGCCGTGCTCGCGTACTGCAGCACGCTGCAGGCGCTTGGTGAAGCCATGGCCGTAGAAGATGTTGTCGCCAAGTACCAGGCAGCTCGGTTTGCCGTCGACAAAGTCGCGGCCGATGGTGAAGGCCTGCGCCAGGCCATCGGGTGAAGGCTGCACCGCATAGTGGATGTCCAAGCCCCACTGCGAGCCGTCACCCAGCAGGCGCTGGAACATCGCCTGCTCATGCGGAGTGTTGATCACCAGCACTTCGCGGATGCCAGCCAGCATCAGCGTGGCCAGCGGGTAGTAGATCATCGGCTTGTCGTACACCGGCAGCAGTTGCTTGCTCACCGCGCGGGTGATCGGGTGCAGCCGGGTGCCGGAGCCGCCGGCGAGGATGATGCCCTTGGTGCTCATGCGCCCAGCCTCTCCATGCGATAGCTGCCGTCGAGCACGCGCTGCACCCACGGTTGGTTCGCGAGGTACCAGTCCACCGTGGCCGCGATGCCGCTCTCGAAGGTCTGCGAGGGCTTCCAGCCCAGCTCACGCTGCAGCTTGCTGGAGTCGATCGCGTAGCGGCGGTCGTGGCCGGGGCGATCCTTCACATAGGTGATCAGCGATTCGCGCTTGCGGCCATCGGCCAGCGGGCGACGCTCGTCCAGCAGCGCGCAGATCGTCTTCACCACGGTGATGTTGGTGCGCTCGGCATTGCCACCCACGTTGTAGGTTTCGCCCATCCGGCCGGCTTCCAGTACGCGGCGGATGGCCGAGCAGTGGTCGCCCACGAACAGCCAGTCGCGGATGTTCAAACCGTCGCCGTACACCGGCAGCGCTTCGCCGGCCAGCGCCTTGGCGCTCACCAGCGGGATGAGCTTCTCGGGAAACTGGAACGGCCCGTAGTTGTTTGAGCAGTTGGTGGTGAGTACCGGCAAGCCATAGGTGTGATGGAAGGCGCGCACCAGGTGGTCGGAGGCTGCCTTCGACGCGGAGTAGGGCGAGTTCGGCGCGTACGGCGTGGTCTCGGTGAACATGCCGGTTTCGCCCAGCGAACCGTAGACCTCGTCGGTGGATACGTGCAGGAAACGGAAGCCCTCGCGCGCCGCGCCTTCCAGGCCGCGCCAGTAGTCACGGGCGCATTCCAGCAGGCCCAAGGTGCCCACCACGTTGGTCTGCACGAACTCGGCGGGGCCGTCGATGGAGCGATCCACATGCGACTCGGCGGCGAAGTTCACGATGGCGTCGGGCTTGTACTCGGCCAGCAGCCTGGCCGCCAGTGCGCGATCGCCGATGTCGCCCTGTACGAAGGTGTGACGCGTCTCACTATTCAGCGAAGCCAAAGTGTCGAGGTTGCCGGCGTAGGTCAGCTTGTCCAGGTTCACCACGCGCAGGCCGTCGGCCACCGCTTGCAGGACGAAGTTTGCGCCAATGAAGCCAGCGCCGCCGGTGACGAGAAGGGTTTCCATAAGGGCAGGTGATCCGTTGGGCGACAAATCCCATTCTCGCATGGGCTACTTGCCTATCAAATACGCGGGCGCGCGGCCGGGGAGCGCTCAGGCCAGTGACGGTTAAGGCAAATGCATGTCACGAAGGTACAATGCGCGATCCATCGACGTGGCGGTTTGTTCTCAGGGCTGCCACCCAGCACGGTTACCTGTCATGCCCAAGAAGACACCTGCCGCCAGCCTCGGCCTCGGTACCCGCGCGATCCATGCCGGCCAGCACCCTGACCCCTCGACCGGCGCCATCATGACGCCGATCTACGCCACTTCCACCTACGTGCAGGAAAGCCCCGGCAAGCACAAGGGTTACGAATATTCGCGCACGCAAAACCCTACGCGCATGGCCTATGAGCGTTGCGTGGCCGATCTGGAAGGCGGCAAGGCCGGGTTTGCATTCGCCTCCGGCCTGGCGGCCGCCGCCACCGTGCTGGACCTGCTCGACTCGGGCAGCCACGTGATCGCAATGGATGACCTCTATGGCGGCAGCTATCGCCTGTTCGAGCGGGTACGCCGACGTTCGGCGGGGCTGGATTTCAGCTTCATCGACCTGAACGACACGGCGGCGCTGAAGGCGGCGCTGAAGCCGAACACTCGGATGATCTGGGCCGAGACTCCCACCAATCCGATGCTGAAGCTGGTCGACCTGGCCAAGGTCGCCGCTTTCGCAAGAAAGCACGGGTTGCTGCTGGTGGTGGACAACACCTTCTGCTCGCCGATGGTGCAGCGCCCGTTGGAGTTCGGCGCCGACTTGGTGTTGCACTCGGCCACCAAGTACCTCAACGGCCACTCCGACATGGTGGGTGGCATCGTGGTTGCCGACAGCAAGGAATTGGCCGAGAAAATGGCGTTCCTGCAGAACTCGGTGGGAGCAGTCGCCGGTCCGTTCGACGCTTTCCTCGCGATGCGCGGCGTTAAGACCTTGCACCTGCGCATGCGCCAGCACTGCGCCAGCGCATTGGAACTGGCGGGCTGGCTGCAGAAGCACTCGGCGGTCGACCGAGTGATCTACCCTGGCTTGAAGAGCCACCCGCAACATGCGTTGGCAAAGCGCCAGATGCACGGCTTCGGCGGCATCATCACCATCGAGGTGAAAGGGGGGCTGAAGAAGGCCCGCCGCATGCTTGAGCGCTGCGAGTTGTTCGCGCTGGCCGAGTCGCTCGGCGGCGTGGAAAGCCTGATCGAGCATCCGGCCATCATGACCCATGCCTCGGTGCCGGCTGCCAATCGCAAGCGGCTAGGCATCAGCGATGGGTTGATACGGTTGTCGGTTGGAGTCGAGGACGTGGCGGATCTTCGTGGCGAGCTGGAAGATGCGTTGGCCTGAGTGGCGTATCGCGCCTACATCGTTTGTGTTGCCAATAGGAAGCGATTGATCCATGGATCCGCATTACCAACCGCCAACATCATTGTTGGCTATGACGAAATCCCTATGGAGGCATCGGGCACTGATCCGGCAGTTGACGGTGCGCGAGGTGCTGGGGCGCTATCGTGGTTCCTTCATGGGCTTGGCGTGGTCGTTCTTCAATCCGTTGATCATGCTACTCGTGTACACCTTCGTGTTCACGACGGTATTCCATTCGCGGTGGGCAAGCGCGAATGTTGGCAACAAGGCGAATTTCGCAATCATGCTGTTCATTGGCATGATCGTCTATGCGATCTTCTCGGATTGCATCAACCGCGCACCGACGCTGGTCACCAGTAACGCCAACTATGTCAAGCGAGTTGTTTTCCCGCTGGAGATCCTGCCGGTGGTCGGTATGGGCGCGTCGGTATTTCACGCCTTCGTCAGCATGCTGGTCTGGTTACTTGCCTACATCCTGCTGATGGGAACTCCCCACCTGACCGCACTGTTTCTCCCGCTGATCATCATCCCGTTTGTCGTCGGGATCCTTGGAGTGATGTGGTTCCTGGCTTCGCTCGGGGTCTTCCTGCGCGACATCAACCAGACGGTTGGCATCCTGACCACGGCTCTGATGTTCCTCGCGCCGGTGTTTTACTCGGTGGAGAACCTGCCGCCAAAGTTCAAGCCTTTGGTGATGGCTAATCCGGCAACGTTCATCATCGAGCAGTCGCGTGCAGTACTGGTATGGGGTATCAGTCCAGATTGGGCCGGGCTCGCAATCTACAGCGTGGTCAGCTTGTTCATCGCATGGACCGGCTTCTGGTGGTTTCAGAAGACGCGAAAGGGGTTCGCCGATGTCCTCTGAGAAGCCTGCCATCGAGATCAAAGCCATAACCAAGGCGTTTCCGGTCTACGACCGGCCGCATCACCGCCTGCTGCAGATGCTTTCTCGGCGTAACAAGGCGCGCTGGTACAAGGAGTTCGTTGCGCTGCGGGATGTGTCGTTCGATATCGCGCGTGGTGAAACCCTGGGTATCGTTGGACGCAATGGTTCCGGTAAGTCCACTCTGCTGCAGATCATCTGCGGCACCCAGACGCCTACGGCGGGTCAGGTCAGCGTACACGGCAGGGTAGCGGCCTTGCTGGAGCTAGGTTCCGGTTTCAATCCAGAGTTCACTGGGCGCGAGAACGTCCTACTCAACGGCATGGTGCTCGGGCTGAGTGAGGACGAGGTCTGGCAGCGGTTCGAGTCGATTGCGGCCTTCGCGGAGATCGGGGACTTCATGGAACGCCCCGTGCGCACCTATTCCAGTGGTATGTACGTGCGACTGGCGTTCGCCGTAGCCATCAACGTCACACCCGACATTCTCATCGTGGATGAGGCATTGTCCGTCGGCGACGAAGCATTCCAGCGCAAATGCTTTGCACGCATTAACCGCATCCGTGAGGATGGCGCCACAATTATCTTCGTGTCGCATTCAGCGAGCACGGTAGTGGAACTGTGCAACCGTGCCGTATTGCTGGACGGCGGGGAGCTGCTGACGGTTGGAAGCCCGAAGTACGTGGTGTCGCGTTACCAGAAGATCCTGTACTCGCCGATCGACAAGTTCGCTGCAATCCGAGCGGCCATCAAGGACGGTACAGAATCTGATGAGGCCGTGACAGATGCCGTAACGCAGATGTCCGCATCATCTGACGGAGAGTCAGGAAGCACGGCACCAATTGGTTCGATAGCCGATACGGACGTTGAGTCTTATTACGAGGAGGGGATGCTGCCCAAAAGCACCTTCCGTTATGACGCGATCGCCGCCACGATCGAGGATCCGCATATCGAGACGCCGGCCGGCAGGCGGGTCAACGTTCTGAAGGCAAGACGTGAATACGTTTATACCTATCGGGTGCAGTTCGACCGTGCTGTCTCAAGAATCCGCTGTGGCATGCTCATCAAGACCGTTACCGGGCTTGATCTGGCGGGCAGCGTGACGTCCTGGGGGGCGGACAGCATTGCCTGGGTAGAACCCGGTTCGGTGCTGGAGGTCTGCTTCCGTTTTCCGTGCATGTTTACGTCCGGTGCATATTTCCTTAATGCCGGAGTTCAGGGGGAAGTGGATGGGCAGGACGTCTATCTCGATCGGTGGATTGATGCAACGATGTTCAAGGTCATCCATGAACCGGGACGACTGGCTACAACCACGGTAGATCTTGATATCGCTCCTGCTGTAGAGGTCAAGAATTTCGAGATGGTGAAGTCATGACTCCCGCAACTGGACGCCGCCGCGTCTTGCTGGTGCTCGGGATGCATCGCAGTGGCACCTCGGCGACCACACGGGTCGCCAATCTCCTCGGTGCAAATCTCGGCGACAAACTGGTGGAGCCGGCCCCCGACAATCCCGATGGCTTCTGGGAACACGCCGACGCCGTGCGTATTGACGAGGCGCTGCTAGAAGGACTGGGTCGCACCTGGTACGACATGCGCGAGATGCCCACGGACTGGCAGGATGGGCCAGCCGCACACGAAGCGTACGAGCAAATTGAGGCCTTGATTCGCGGGGATTTTCCTGCGGATGCCCTATGGGCGATCAAGGATCCGCGGATGTGTCTGACTGCCCCGTTGTGGATTCGGGCCGCCGAGGCACAGGGTTACGAGGTCGACTGCCTGTTCGTTGTGCGCGATCCCAGCGAGGTCGTGCGCTCGTTGCATGCACGCAACGATTGGGCTCAGGCGCCGCTCTATCTGATGTGGGTGCAGTATCTGATGGAGGCCGAAGCGGCAACCCGGCGATGCCGGCGGTCGCTCATTACCTACGACGAGCTTCTTGGGGACTGGCGCGCAACGATGGGGAGAGTCGCAAGTGAATTGGATTTCACCTGGCCTGATGGCGAGTTAGCCGAGGCCGAGCAGGCGGTGGACGCATTTCTCGACAGTGGGCGTCGGCACCACATTGCAAGCCCGCATGGAGACGGAACGAACGCCGGTGCAAGCGTGCCCGCGCTGGCGGAGAAGTTGTATCAGGCTTGCCTCTGGATATCACGTGGCGAACAGCAGTGGGATGCGGTCGCCCAGCTGCAGATGAACTATCGGAGCGTGGCCGAACTGTTTGCGGAGCATGTCGACCAGTTGTTGAAGCAGCGATGGAATGCCGAGGGGCGCGCCCTAGTGGCGGAGGCGCGCGTTGCAGAGCAGCAAGCAGCCGCCGAGAATGTGGCCGAACTCGAAAAGCTGGTGGGTGATGTCAGTCTGACAGTCGCAAAGAATCACGATCTTCTGGCTGGTAAACTGGATGATATCAATGGCTCGCTGCGCGGTCGGATCGATGAACTTGGTCACGAGTTTGAAAGGCAGCAGCAGGAATTGCTCGAATTGTCGCACAGGGAAAGGGAACAGGAAGTGGCGAACAAATCCAGACTGGAGGCTATTGATGCCAGGTTGAGGGTGTATTTGGATTCCGTCGGGGAATCCCACTCAGGCCTGGTGGATCGGGTGCGGCAGCACCTCGAGGCCGCCGACACGCGACTGCAAGCGCGGTTGGGTGTCTTCGAGGAGTCCGGCGCAAGGATGGCTGACCAGATGCAAAAAAGTTTGGAGGCGATCAATGCACGCCTGCAAGCTCGTCTGGATGTCGTCGAGGAATCCGGCGCGAAGGTGGCCGGCCAGATGCAGCAGGGTCTGGAGGCTGTTGATGCACGGCTGCAAGCACACGCACGCAGCCGTGTAAGTATCGACTCGGATATTGCAGCCCGGTTGCAGCAGATTGACGCCGCCAACGCGCAGCTTAGGCAAAGTATGCAGACCGTCGAGGATGCGTACACCGTTGCCGCAGGGCGAATTGATCGTCATCTGGAGGGTATAAGCGCCGAACTACGGTCGCAGATGGGGAACTTCCGGAGCGCTCTATCCGACAAAGACACGCAGATTCGTGATCTCGCGGCCGAGCTGGCGCAACGGGATGCCAGCATGCGCCAGCTGACGCGCTCAGCAAGTTGGCGTATCACAGCGCCATTACGATGGATGAAGCGGGCAGTATCGCTTGGTGCCTGGAAGCGGCGAATCGGCCATGGTACGAAGACTCTTTACGATAAACTGCCCATGCCTGCTCACCGCCGGTTGGCTTTGAAGGGCATGGTGTTTCGTACGCTGGCGCCGCTGATTCGCAACACCCAAAGTTATCGAGCATGGCGTGCCTACGAGGCACAACGTGGAGCGAGCCACCATACGGCCTCCAGATCGGCGCCTCCGCATGCTGGAGCGGCGCCGTCGGTGTCGCTGGCTGCCGTGCAGGCCGACACCAAGCTAGGGACATCCGCTGACTTGGCGGCCAAGGTGCTTGGTGGCCTGCACGCAGCTGCCGAGGGCGTGACCGGTGAATACGTGGCGATGGACGAAACGTCTGCCGATTTTTCGCGCATTGACGTTCGCGCCATCGCGTTCTATTTGCCGCAGTTCCACCCGATCCCGGAAAACGATGAGTGGTGGGGACGCGGGTTCACCGAATGGACCAACGTCACCAAGGCTGTGCCGCAGTTCGTGGGGCATTACCAGCCGCGGTTGCCCGGCGAGCTAGGCTTCTACGATCTGCGCGTCGTGGACGTCATGCGGCGGCAGGTCGAGTTGGCGCGGCATTACGGTCTGCAGGGGTTCTGCTTCCACTATTACTGGTTCGGCGGACGCCGCCTGTTGGAGCGACCGCTGGAACAGTTCGTCACCAACAAGGATATCGATTTTCCGTTCTGCATCTGCTGGGCGAACGAGAACTGGAGCCGGCGCTGGGATGGCATGGACCAGGACATCCTGATCGGGCAGAACCACTCGCCTGAGGACGACATCGCCTTCATCACTGCGCTGGAACCGTTGTTGCGCGACCCCCGTTACATTCGGGTGGATGGTAAACCGCTCATTGTGCTTTACCGCCCCTCGATCCTGCCGGATGCGAAGGCAACCCAGCAGCGCTGGCGCGAGTATTGCCGCAAGTCGGGTATTGGAGAGATCGTGTTGGCGATGGTGCAGTTCGACGTCGAAGACCCCCGTGTCTTCGGTTTCGACGTGGCCATCGAGTTCCCGCCGCACAAGCTGGCGCGTGGGCTCGACCCGATGAATGACAAGCTGCACATCGTCAACCCGGACTACTCCGGCTACGTGGTCGACTACAACGCTGTGATCGAGCGTGCCAGCGAGCATTCGGCGGTCGACTTCGACATGATCCGCGGAGTGTTTCCTTCTTGGGACAACGAAGCGCGCAAACCCGGACGCGGCTACACCTTTGCCAATGCCACACCCGAGCGATATCGCGAATGGCTGGATCTGGCTGTCGACTACGCCCGCAAGCACCCCGTTGCGGGCGAGCGGATGGTGTTCATCAATGCTTGGAACGAATGGGCGGAAGGGGCGCATCTCGAGCCCGACCGGCGCTATGGATATGCCTGGCTGAGCCAGACTCGTGCGGCTCTCACAACACGATCAGCATCTACGGCCGAGCGGATCGTCGTGGTTTCACATGACGCCCACCCCCATGGAGCGCAGTATTTGGCGCTGAACATGGTGCGCTCATTGAAACAAACCTTCCACTACGGCGTGGATCTGGTGTTGTTGGGCCCCGGTGTTTTGAAAGAAGAGTTCGGCTGTTGGGCGCGGGTGCATGATCTCTCTGGCAAGGATCCACAAGGGGAGGAGGCGCGTACCCTGGCTGTCAGTCTTTATGAAACTGGTGCCCGCCGTGCCATCGCCAACACGACAGTATCGGGGTTTTTCGCGCGTACGTTGAAGTCGGCGGGATTTACTGTGGTTGGACTGGTACATGAACTACCGGGGGTGCTACGCGACAATGGGTTGGAGCGGCAGGCCATCTCTATGGCTTGCAGCGTCGATCGTCTGGTGTTCCCGGCTGATACTGTGAAACAGGGTTTTTTGGCCATTGCAGATGTCCCGGCTCCGCGTGCCGTGATCCGTCGACAGGGCTTGTACAAGCTCAATCGTTTCGCGTCCGAGAAAGCGCGCTTGGTGGCGCGACGGGAGTTACGTAATCGACTTGGTCTGGCCCAAGAAGCCCGAATCGTGCTTTGCGTTGGTTATGCAGACCATCGCAAGGGCGTTGATTTGTTCGTTGATCTGGCAAAACGTCTAGCCGGACGTGACGACCTAGTCCATTTCGTCTGGGTCGGCCATTTCGACACCCGGTTTGAGCCACGCATTCTCGATCTCGTGAGGGATGAAGGTTTGCAGGGCCGCGTGCACTTTACTGGGCGTGAGTCGGACACCGACGTCTTCTACGCTGGTTCGGACGTCTATGCGTTGACCTCACGCGAGGACCCGTTTCCCTCGGTGGTGATGGAGTCGCTTCAGGTTGCGCTTCCTGTTATCGGCTTCGCCGGTGCAGGAGGCTTTACCGAGTTGCTAGCTGAAGGATGTGGCATCTGCGTGCCTATGGAGGATATGGCGGCCTTCGAGCAGGCGGTGGCCTCTTTGCTGAGCAACCCGGACGATGCCCAGGTGCTAGGTAAACGTGGGCGAGCTCTGGTCGAAGAGCAGTTCAGTTTCCGTGGTTACATGTTTGACCTCTTGGCCATGCTAGGGATCGGCATACCGCGTGTTTCGGTCGTGGTGCCGAACTACAACTATGCACATTTGCTCCCCGAGCGTCTTGCCTCGATTGCTAACCAGACCTTACCGTTTTTTGAGTTGATCGTGCTTGATGATTGCTCATCGGACGACAGTCTCAATGTGATCGAGGAATTTGGCATCCGCCACTCCCTTCACGTGCGCTGTGTTTCTAATGATAGAAACTCCGGCTCGGTTTTCCGGCAGTGGTACAAGGGAATGGCTCTGGCGCGTGGCAAATATGTTTGGATAGCTGAGGCTGATGATCTCGCTGAGCCTAGTTTCTTGGCCACATTAGTTGCCGCGATGAGCGATTCGCGGATCGTTTTGGGTTACTCGCAATCGAAGCAAATGGATGAGGGCGGGCGGATCATTGCAGACAATTATCTTGAGTATACTCGTGACGTATCAGAAGATCGCTGGCAGCGTGCATACTGCGTGCCGGGTACGCAGGAAATAACTGAGTGTCTTGCGATTAAGAACACCATTCCTAATGTGAGCGCAGTGGTGTTCCGGCGGGACGCTCTACAGCGCGCACTTGAGGATCAGCTGAGGATAATTTGTTCATTCCGCATTGCAGGTGACTGGATCACATATCTCGCGGTACTTGAACAGGGTTATGTGGCGTTCGTGCCTGAGGCCCTCAATCTTCATCGTCGCCACGGCGCTAGTGTAACGCTGGGAGGGGATTATCTACCTCATATGCGTGAAGTTCTACGCGTGCAGGCAATTGTCAGGCAGCGTTACTTGCCTGACCGACATTCGGCGGCTAAAGCGGACGCATATGTGGATCATCTGTGTACTCATTTCGGGATGGAGCGTGACGTGGCTGATGGGCTCCTGCGCGAACTGTCTGCAGAAGTAAGGTTTTGACCGGTGATCGGTGATGGCTCGAATACGACCCTTCGCAGGGCCGTCCCAAAGTGAAAGTGAACTGCTTAAAGGTGATTGAAATCGTGCTGGCTATCATCTGCCGCACCACCAAATTCGGATGGCGCCTGAAGGCCAATTTTTTGCAGGTATCTGTGCCACCTGGTCGTCTATTAGCGGTAGCGCAAGCTGACGGCAGCTTCTGGGTGCGGTCCCCTTTCACCCAACCAATGAGTCCAGGCCATGTCTAAGCGAAGCCAGTTCTCCATCGTTGCACCGTCAATCTTGCTAGCCAGCTCTATCTTGGTCGGTTGCAGTGGCGATGGGAACGGGGGCAATACGAACAATGTGACAGCCAAACCGCCCAAGGAAGCCAGTGCATCAGCCGCAGCCGCGATGCTGGCTGCTGCTATGCCCGCGCCAATTGCCTACACGCCAGAACCCGATGCTGGCGTGCTTACAAGTTGCAACATCGAGCAGTTCGATAAATCGTCCTTTCAGTCAGCACCGGCCGAAGCGCTGCTGTCCGCGATGCACAGCGTCGGTGGCTGGATTGCCGCACCACAGTTGGTCGCCCCCAGCTTCTGGCTCCGCCTCGATGACGTGACCCACAACCATTACTTCCAGGTACCTGTGGTGTTGTCGGTCAAGCGGCCGGATGTCGTCTCTTCGATTAATAATCCAGCTGTTCCGCTGGCGAGTGGATTCGCGCTGAAACTGCCGATTCGTGCCGTACCGGCCGGCCGATACCACCTGTACCTCGCCGCCCAAACGGGTGGCAAGATCAATGTCTGCGACAACGGCCGGCAAGTGGACTTCAAGTGACCTAGGCTGGCCTGTCTCGTTGCAGATAGGTGACAAAAACCGGATGGCGTGCGAGATTGTGCAAGAGGTTTGCGTAATCTTGCACACCATCCGGGGGGATGAGTGGAACCGAACAACTGTGACGAGGCCATATGCCTCACCGTGCGGCGTACAACTAGACCAGGATGCACCTACGCGACGCTGCTGCAGAATCCGTGGGCGGAGGCGATCCTGCGAGACTTCCGTTGGCACGAATACATGCGTGCCTATCCCGATCTTCGGTTTAAGAGTGAAGAAGAGGCGCGCTGGCATCTTGTATACAACGGTTACAAGGAAGGGCGCCTGTTCGACCCGGATCGCTTCAATCGACTGGATCCAGGCTATTACCGCCGGCGTTACCCGGAGCTGCTGCTAGAAACGGATGCGGCCGCGCAGTTTCATTATTGCTACATCGGATATTACGAAAATCGCTACGCGGGTGCCGGAGTCGGCTTCCGTGAAAGATTTCGTAGATTGTTCGCACAATTCCGCAGGCAATCCGAGGGGGCGGGTGTGTATAAGTATGACGAGGCGATATGCCTCGCCGTGCAGCGAACAACCCGAACCGGCAGCACTTACGCAACATTGCCGCGGAACCCTTGGGCTGAGGCGATTTTGCGCGATTTCCGCTGGCACGAATATATGCGTGCCCAGCCCGATCTTCGGTTCGAGAGCGAAGAAGAGGCGCGCTGGCATCTTGTATACAATGGTTACAAGGAAGGGCGCCTGTTCGACCCGGATCGCTGCAATCGACTGGATCCGGGCTACTATCGGTGGCGTTATCCGGAACTGTTGCTGGAAACGGATGAGGCCGCACAGTTCCATTATTGCTACATGGGGTATTACGAAAATCGCTACGCGAACGCCGATACCGAGTGGCTATTCAGCGCCGACCTGCACATCTACCAGCACGGCAGGGTCGGCTCCCACTCCATTGCGGCAGCGCTGGAAGGGTGCTATCAGGGCAAGGTACTGCACCTGCACTGGCTATCCGACATGGCCTTGCAATATCCATCGTGTTCACTGAGCTATGCTCATATTCTCGGGCGCCGGCGCGATCATCCGGTGCGCGTGATATCAGCTGGCCGGGAGGTCGTGTCGCGAGTGATTTCAGGAGCATTCCAGTTTATTGAGACGTCTCATGCAAATGATGAGGAACTGGATGCCGAGCGGGTGATAGCCCATCTGGAGGACACATTTCTACATGATTGCGATGTGGTGACCGGCTGGTTCGATCACCAGTTTCACTGCGGTCTGGACATCTACGCGCACTCATTTGATCATGAAAAGGGTTACGTAAGGCTCGGCAACGACACGGTCGATCTGTTCTTGTATCGCCTGGAAAATCTCACGGGTCTGGAGAAACCGCTGGCCGAATTTCTGGGTACGCCGGATTTCAAATTGAGTCGGAACAATGGCTCAGAATTGAAGAGTTATCATCAAGCTTATCAGCACTTGATGCGCAACTTTGTGCTGCCAAAGAGGGTGCTGGAAGAACTCTACGAAACCGACTACATGCGCTTTTTCTTTACAGAAGACGAAAGGCGCCGGTTGATTGAATACTGGTCGTTGCCTCGCGGGAGCTAGTCACGATTAGGGGAATTGCGCGGGCCAGCATTCGTTGTAGATGCACATTTCTCAACAGGGTGAGGTGGCATGGAAAAGAGCCAGATCGATGAAAAATACGTATACAGTCATGACGGGTATTGCCCGATTTGTGAGGTGAATGCGCATTTCAGAGCCAAGTACGATTGGTATCGCGACCACCTGTTGTGCATGACGTGCGGCTCAATACCGCGTGAGCGTGCGCTGGCGATTGTTTTGATGCGGCATTATCCGGGGTGGCGTAGCCTCGTGATCCATGAGTCGTCCCCGGCAGAGCGGGGTTTGTCGCTCAAGCTTAAGAGGGAGTGTGCGGATTACATTGCTTCGCAATTTTTTAAGGAAGAACCACCTGGCAAGATCATCAATGGTTTCCGGAACGAGAACTTAGAAAGGCAAACTCTGCCGAACGAATCTTGCGACATCGTGATAAGTCAAGATGTCATGGAACATGTCAATGAGCCAAAGGCGGTCCTGGAAGAGGTCGGCCGCACGCTTCGTCCAGGTGGTGCATACATATTTACCACGCCAACCTACAAAGAGCGTACAGAAAGCGAGCGGCGAGCACGCTACTTAGCGAATGGTGAAATCGAGCATTACGCGCCACCCGAATACCATGGAAACCCCATCGACAACGCCGGTTCGCTCGTGACTTTCCATTATGGGTATGATTTCGCGGAGCTCGCACGCAAATGGTCCTCAATGGACGTCGAAGTAGTTCGATTCAGCGATGAACGTCAAGGGGTTATCGGAGAATTCACGGAAGTTTACAAGCTTACGAAGCTGTAAACGCCCTATATGGCTCTGATTAATCGCCTAGCGACTTCCGCTGCGAGGGGTGGAACGTTGATGAACTATTCCGTTAGAAGCCTGATCGATCCACAATCGGAGACTTTATTTTTCTAAAGCTAACTGTTGCTGATATGACAGAGGCCCTAGTTTGATCACGATAATCCCATTCAAGTTGGCGACTGAACCAGGTGTAGGCCATTTGGGCATTTGATCGATGGCCGGCAATCGATCGCGAACGTTCTCAATCGGTACGGGCTGAAGATGGCTCAGGCCAAGAAGACGCAGATAAGAAGCGATGCGATAAATGTTTCCGCCGTCCTGCTGGAAGAAAGATGTGCCGAAAATCTCAATATTGCTTGGGTGCCCTTCGAATGTGTCCTCGTAATGCAGCTCACCAACCACAGTAATCGGAATGGCGGCATCTTGATTGGTGCCGGCGACAGACTTGATTTCATAGATAAGGTGTTCTGCTGTTACCTGATCTCGTTGGCGTACCAGTTGATCCAGGTAAAACAACGACGTTGACGTCCACGCGCATATAAATATCGAGTACGCGAGCACCGACCAAGAAATCCAACGCGGGCGGCTAATAGCCCTGAAGCCAGACAGGCCGAGGAGCGCATAGATGAGCGGAAACCCGACAAGCGCTCTTGTGGGAATTTGCCCGGCTGAGGCAATAATCAGACCGGCTGCACCAACAATGATGGCAATAAACGCAAGGATCGATGTTGCTCTCAAGGGCCAGGAGTAGCGCCGCGAGGTGACCAGCCCAGCGAGGCCTGCAGCTACGCCTAACCAAGCTGGAAAAAGAACCGCGCGCCCCCAACCCAGAAACGTGGGATCAGAGCCAACAAGCAACCCCTGTATGCGAGAAATGACTCGTTTTGTCGTGCCAAAAAAATCATTAAGAAACGCACGGGGCTGTATGAAGTTCTCTACATATCCCATTTGAACATGGGCGATCTTGACCGCCATAAACTGGATTGCGACGTACGCGATCGCTGCGAAAAGCATGCTGGCGATGATATTCAATAGCAGTCGGGAGCGCCCAATCGTCTCGGATTCCAGAATAGGGATCTGCCAAAAAGGATTGGAACCAACCAAAGCGGTAACGCACACGATGGCATAAACGACAATCAGGGACTGGTAGACGGAAAGAGCGAATGCGGCGAGGAGGCCTGCTAATAGCACGGCAAGTGGGCGCGGGGTCAATACGAATCTGATGGCAACGCAGGTAGCCAAAAGGCCTATCCCAACTCCCCAAGACAGCGTATTGAACTCGCCGATGTGCAACCAAATCGGACTGGCGATAAGGATGCCCGAAAATGCGATTGCTTCACTATTCGTGCGGGCATATAGCGATGACAACAGGAGCGCGCCGGTGGCGAGGCAGATGACAAAGATGGTCGTCGAGATAATCGGTATCGCTGAGAAATTTGGGACGATGGCTGTAAGCAGAGCCATGCCCCAGCGTCCTTGCGAAAGCCACACTCGCCAGGTGTCTGCTGGGAATGATGCAATTTCCTCATCGATGGATAGCGAAAAGTGAGTTAGCTCCGCCGCGTAGATTGTTAGTCCAAGCGCCAGCACGCATATAAATACATTGCGGTTAGATAAAAATTTCAGCATGGTTGCTGCCAAGAAAAGAGGTGATTCAGTATGGTTTCCACGCGCTTAGGTGCCTTAGTCTGTCAATTATTGAATCATAGTGTATGGTTGCGCAGCAGCTCGACTTCGAAGCCGCAATTCGCAACATGGTTTCAGACTATTTCTTGACCAGTAATCGCTGTTCAAATTCCATATCGATCATCGGGCGTGTTCATTGCGCTTTCTTGCCGAAGATGATCCTCGATAGCGCGAACGTCAGAGGGACCGTAATGGCGATGGCTACAAGCGGCGCAAATTCCTTTGAGAGGTGCAGTTGCTCAACCCAGAGCCGGAGTACGCACATACTCACTAGGTATTGGATAACATAGACCAAAGGGAATAGTACGATAGATTGCCAGCCACGATGGGTGCGAAATACGAAGTGCCTATTTATGAAATAAGCCGCGAAGATGCCAACCACATACGCGATCGTGTAGCTGATCTGATAAGTGGTGAAGTGTAATAGCATCAAATATATAAGGTAGGTGACGGCAGTATTGGCGCCACCCGAAATTATAAAGCGCAGAAATTTAGACCAGCGCCTATCTGAGGCTAGAATGCTCGCTACTTGATTTGTCATAACGCTTGCAAGCTGACCAGCTTGAGAAAGGCGTCATAATCGCGAACGTAGTCCGACGGGTCATAGTAGTCTGAGGCAAAGACGAGCAACGAGGCATCTACTGAGTATCGGTATTGAATGCCCCAAGTCATGGGGGGGAGATAAAGACCTAGGTTGGGGCGATCAAGTACAAATTCTTCGCGCTTCTCGCCATCGTCGGCCACGACGTGAACGGTGCCTCGCACTGCAATGAGGAACTGGTGGCATTTCAAGTGCGCATGCTCTCCGCGAGTTTCGGCGGTTGGCACGTCATAAACCAGGAAGTAGCGTTTCGGAATGAACGGCACCTCGCGCTCGAACTCCCCCACCGAAAGATTGCCACGCATGTCAGAAATTGCGTTGAAGATGTGCAACTGTACACCTCGCACTCGCGACGAGCGGATGCTGACCGATGTCTTGAGTTCGGAAGAAAAAGCGGCCTGATGAGAGTCAGTTTCCACGTAGCCAACGATCTTGGCCGGATTTCCCACGACAATGGCATTCGGCGGTACAGAGCGGGTCACTACGGCGCCCGCGCCTATCATAGCGTTGCGACCGATGCGCAGACCAGGAAGGATGGTTGCATTCGCGCCAATCGATGCACCGCACTCGACAATCGTTTGAAGAAATTTTTCTGGATAAATCTTGCTTCTAGGCCGAATGTCGTTGGTGAATGTGGCGTTGGGCCCGACAAAGACGTCGTCCTCAAGGCGAACGCCATCCCATAGCTGTACGCCGCACTTGATAGTGACTCTGTTGCCGATGACGACGTCATTTTCGACGAAGACGCCATCGCAGATGTTGCACTCTTCCCCGATAGTTGCATTAGGCAGCACATGGGCAAAAGCCCAGATTCGAGTGCCTTGTCCCACATGGTTTGACTCGCAAAGTCCCTTAGGGTGCAAAAAATACGTCATTGATCACGTCCAGGGTATTCGATAGAAGTGGAGATTATGTTTAGGGGGCGCTGTTTGGTATTTTCGTAAGCACGCCAAGCATAATTTCCCACAATGCCGATGCCGAACGTGTTGAGAGCGCCAAAGAATAAAATTGAAAGAACAGAGCCTGCGTATCCAGGAACGTCATAGTTTCCGAAGAGCCGCGCAACCAAAACGATTACACCAAGGATGAGCGCTACGGCCAGGCCGCAGATGCCCAAGGACATGAGTATTCTCACCGGTAGGTCGGAGAAAGCGAACACGCTATCGAGTAGATACGTGACCTTCTTGCGGATCGTCCAGGCGCTCTTGCCGTGCTGCCTTTCAAGGCGTGTATAGTCGATGAACTCCCGACGGCCACCGAGCCAGAAAAGTAGGCCGAGAAGACTGCTGTTGGCTTCGTTAAGCGACAGCAGGCGGTCCCGGAAAGCTGCTGTTACGGCAAATACATCTACGCCCCCAGCAGGCACGTCAGGTTGAACGACGCGTCTGTAGGCGCCCCAAAAAAGATTGGAGGCGACCTTGGACAGGCCTGGGTCCGCGCGTCCGATGCGTTTTCCGAACACTACATCTAACGGTTTGGACGTTAGCGCTCGGAAGAACTCCACAAGAAGCGTTGGAGGTTCCTGCAAATCTGCGGCCATTACTCCTATGTACTGGCCTTTGGCCTCCCCCAGACCGCAACGGATAGCAGCAAAGGCGCCAAAGTTTCTCGAGAGGAGTACTAATTTGGCCGGAAAATTTACATTTGGCAGTGCAGTGTCGAGCTTCTGGAAGCTGGCGTCCGGGCTGCCATCCACAACAAAGACGACCTCAAGATGCCCATTCAGTATGGAATACAGTGCCTCCAGCTCCTTGAGAAGCGCTTCGATCGATCCTTCGTTTTTGTAAACGGGGATGACCAGAGAGTAGAGCGGCTTCACCAGCGGTTGCATGCATCGACCACTCGAGTGATTTCCTCGTCCGTCAGTTCTGGAAAGCACGGCAGGGTAACGATCTGTTCACATGCGTTTTCCGTTACTGGAATCTGGAGGCTGTCGAAACGGTCGCCAAACAGCAGCTGTCTATGATCGGGGATGGGATAGTGAATATCGCTTCCAATGCCACTGGCCGCCAAATGCCGCTGGAAGTCGTCGCGATTTTCCGTCTTAATGACGAAGAGGTGAGCGACAAAATCCTCTCCGCCTGCTGGCGGGGGAGTGATTTTTGGATTGCTAATTTCGGTCGAATAGCGTGTTGCGATCTTGCGGCGACGTGCGTTCCACCCATCAAGTAGCGGAAGCATGCGTCGGAGGAATGCGGCTTGTAGTTCGTCGAGGCGACTATTCCTACCTCCGGCCAGCTCATTTCGATATTTCGATGTCCAGCCGTACTGGCGAAGTTGGCGTAGACGGCTCGCTAAATCGCCATCATTGGTGGTGATGGCGCCACCATCACCCAATGTTCCGAGATTCTTTGTCGGATAAAAACTGAAACTTGCCGCTCGTCCGAAGCTTCCCGCCTTTTCCCCTGCTGCATTTCGGGCACCATGCGCCTGCGCGCAGTCCTCAAAGATCGCGAAGCCGTATTGAGACGAAAGAGCCTGAATGGCCTCCATATCAGCCAATTGGCCGTATAGGTGTGTGACGATCACGACATCGATATGTCGCGGTGCGCTGAGAATTTTCTCCAGAGCATGCGGGGACATGGTGTGCGTCACCGGGTCGATGTCAACGAATATGGGCTCGGCTCCGCAGGAAAGCACGGCAGTCGTTCCGTACATCGCTGCGTTTGCAACGACGGCAACAGTCTTTCCCGGGCAAATGCCGAGGCTACGTAAGCCCAACTCCAATGCCTCGGTTCCGTTCGCTACACTCACACACTCGGCAACCCCACAATACGCTGCGAATTCTTGTTCAAAAGCCTTGACGTTTGGGCCCAGCACGTAATGACCACTACTTAGGACATCTGCGCTTACTTGCACAAGCTCCTGATGTAGAGGGTCAATGTGACGACTAAGCGAGTTGACGGGTATTTCAGCGCTCATCTTGGGCTGTCCGTGCGGGGGAGGGGATAAGGTACCAACGTGGCAGCATCATATAATGAGACCAGCCTGTCTTGGCCTCTCGAGTCAACCTAAGATCTTTTCAAGCTCGGGAATGAGCTTAAACAGATCCCCGACTAAGCCGAAATCCGCCACCTCGAAGATCGGTGCCTCGCCATCCTTGTTGATCGCCACGATGGTACCAGCGTCCTTGATGCCGGTGAGGTGCTGGATGGCGCCGGAGATGCCGATCGCCATGTACAGCTCCGGTGCGATGATCTTGCCGGTCTGGCCTACCTGCAGGTCGCTGGGCACGTAGCCGGCGTCGACGGCAGCGCGTGAGGCGCCCACCGCAGCGCCGAGCTTGTCGGCGAGCTTGAAGATGATGTCGAAGTTTTCCTTCGAACCTACGCCGCGGCCGCCGGAGACCACCTTGCTGGCGCTCTGCAGGTCGGGGCGGTCGCTCTTGCCGGACTGCAGGCCGACGTAGCGTGTGTGCGTGGGCAGGGTCACGTCGAGCGACAGTGCTTCGACCGTCGCGTTGTTGGCGCCGCTGATGGCAGTCGGCCAGGAGGCGGTGCGGATGGTGGCGACCACGGTATGCGAGGGCTCGGCCTCGACAGTGACGATGGCGTTGCCGGCATAGATCGGACGCTTGAAGGTGTGCGCACCTTCCACGCTCATCACGTCGCTGACCTGGGCCACGCCGAGCAGGGCGGCGACGCGCGGCATCACGTCCTTGCCGAAGGTGGTGGAGGGAGCGAACACATGGCTGTAGCCGGTGGCGGCCTTGGCGATCTGTGGAGCCAGCGCGGCGGCCAGCGGATGGACGTTCTCGGCGCGTTCGACGGTGAGCACGCGGCTCACGCCATCGATCTTCGCGGCCTCGGCGGCGAGAGAGGTGACGTTGTCGGCCAGCACCAGCACGTCGATGGCCTCGGGCTTCACCGCGGCAGCGGCGCTAACGGCGCGCGCGGTGGAGGAATTCAGCTTGCCGTCCAGGTGTTCGGCGATGACGAGGATCATGCTCATAGGGTGGTCTCTGTCTGGAGCCCCTCTCCCCGAGGGAGAGGGGCTGAATGATGCGGAGATTACAGCAGGCCCTTCTGCTTCAGCGCCGCGACCAGTTCGGCCGCATCCTTCACCATCACACCCTTGCTGCGCTTGGGTGGCGCGGCGTAGTGGGTGATCTTCAGATGGTCGCCGCTGTCGACGCCGAGCGAGGCCAGCTCGACCACGTCGATCGGCTTGCTCTTGGCCTTCATGATATCGGGCAGCTTGATGAAGCGCGGCTCGTTGAGGCGCAGGTCGCTGGTGACCACAGCGGGCAGTTCCACCTCGATGGTTTCGAGGCCCGCATCCACTTCGCGGGTCACCGTGGCCTTGCCGTCGGCGATCTCGACCTTGCTGGCGAAGGTGGCCTGCGGGCGGTCCCACAGCGCGGCGAGCATCTGGCCGGTCTGGTTGGCGTCGTCGTCGATCGCCTGTTTGCCCAGGATCACCAGACCCGGCTGTTCCTTCTCCACCAGCTTCTGGAAAACGCGGGCCGCGGTAAGCGGCTGCACGGCGTCGGCAGTGGTGACGTGGATGGCGCGGTTCGCACCCATCGCCAGGCCGTTGCGCAGATGAGCGGTGAGGTCGGCGGGACCAATGCCCACCACCACCACTTCCTCGGCGAGGCCCTTCTCGCGCAGGCGCAGCGCTTCTTCCAGCGCGATGTCGTCGAACGGGTTGGCGGAGAGCTTGACGCCGTCGGTCACTACGCCGGTGCCGTCGGGCTTGACCTGGATGCGCACGTTGTAGTCCACGACGCGCTTGTAGCCGACCAGAATTTTCATCAGCAAACTTCCTCGAGTGATAGGCGCCCTCAAGCAACGCCTAGACGATGGTCAAGTCCATTATTCTAGCCGGAGTTCCCGCGCCATGCGGAGACGCATGGTTGGCTTCTGCCCGACTCGCGGCAGTTTTGGAGGTGTCTGTGAAAATTCTGGTTTGCGGCGGTGCTGGCTACATCGGCGCGCACATGGTGCGTTTCCTGCTGAACATTGGGCACGAGGCGGTTGCGCTGGACAACCTGTCAACGGGACACCGTGCGGCGGTACCGGCGGTCACACTTGAGCTGGCCGACATCCTTGAGCTGGATACGCTCAAAGCTGTTTTTGCAAGGTATCGTTTCGATGGCGTCATTCACTTGTGCGCACGGTCCTTGGTGGGTGAATCGGTGCTGCAACCTTATGCGTATTACGAGAATAACGTTGCCGGCACACTGAACTTGCTCGAGGCAATGCGAGAGGCTGGAGTCGGTCGCATCGTGTTCTCGTCCACTGCAGCGGTGTTCGGTAATCCGGAGACACCGTCGATCAACGAGGCGCACCCTACGCGGCCCATTAACCCATACGGAGCCAGCAAGCTGATGGTCGAGCGCGTATTAGCCGATGCGGCAACAGCCTACGGGCTGCGTTCGGTTGCTCTGCGCTACTTCAATGCCGCTGGCGCCGATCCTGACGGAGGTATCGGTGAATCCCATCAGCCGGAGACGCACCTCATCCCTAATGTGCTTCGAGCGGCGCTGGGTCAAGGGCCAGGTCTCAAGGTGTTCGGCGGCGATTACACCACTCGCGACGGTACTTGCGTGCGCGACTACATCCACGTCAACGATCTGGCCTCGGCGCACCTGCTGGCATTGGAATATATGGAGGCGCACGAGGGTGCGCATCTGTTTAATCTCGGCAACGGTCAAGGATTCACTGTACTAGAAGTGATCGAGGCCGCGCGGCGTGTCACGGGCAAGCCGATCGGCTTTACGCAGGATGCCCGTCGTGCAGGCGACCCGGCGGTGCTGGTGGCGTCAAGTGAGAAGGCGCAAAACGTGCTTGGCTGGAAGCCACGCTTCACAAGTATCGACGAGATCATCGAAACCGCATGGCGCTGGCATCGGTCGCCTGCATATTGACCTCGGTCGCTGCGCATAGGCAGGACCGAAGGGTTTGCGCAACATTAATGAGGGTGCCGTCTATCGAAATTGGTGGCGCGGGTGGCAGCTATGGTTAGTCGGCCATTGCCGACAATAAAGTGTGTGCGGCGGCTCGTGGTGAAAAGTGGTGGCGCACATTGTCCAGACAAGCACGAGAGAGACGTTGCCATAATGCTGCGTCAGTGCTCAGCAACGATATCGCATTGGCAAAGCCTTCAGGGTCATCGGCCACCAGCACATCGCGGCCATGCTCCAGCTGCATGCCTTCCACGGCGATGAGGGTGGCGACTACGGGCACGCCATAGCTCATCGCCATATTGATCTTGCCCTTCACCCCGGCGCCGAAGCGCAGCGGAGCCAGCGAGGCCAGACAGCCGTCCAGCCAGGGGGAGAGGTCGGGTACGCGGCCGTGGAATTCGAGGCCGGGCGTGGCCAGTTCGCGGCGTGCGGTTTCGGGGACGTCGCCCAGCACGTGCAGGCGCAAGTCAGGTATTTGCTGGCGCATGCGTGGCAGGAGTTCGCTGGCGATCCAGCGCATCGCGTCGCTGTTCGGCGGGTGGCCGAAGCCGCCGATGAAGACGAGGTCGCGGCGTTCCGCATGCGGACGGCGGCAGCCGTGCACTTCGTGGATGTTGCTGAGCAGCTCGACCCGGGCCGTGGGCAGCAGGCCTTTCAGCAGGGTCTGTTCGTGCGGGCTGACCACGAAAGTCACGTCGGCCTGCTCGATCAATGCCAGCTCGCTGCGGCGCGAACTCTCGGACTGCCGCAGCATGGCCGGATTGCCGCTCAGTTCGGCGGCACGCTGTTCGCGCAGGAAGTGCAGGTCCACCGTGTCGAACAGCAACCGCGCTTGCGGCGCGTGGCGACGCACCAGCGCCGCGTACTGGCCGGCGACGGTGTGCCGGCACAGCATCACGGCATGCAGTTCGCGGCCGTGGCGGTGTAGCCAGTCGGGCAGGTTGCCATCGGCGGGATCGCACAGCACCTCGCAACCCAGGGCGCCGAGCTTGGTGATCTCGTCATGGCTGGCACGGCCATCGTCCGGACGGAAGATCACGCTCCAGCCCTGTTCGTCGAGGATGCGCAGGATGGCAGCGAGGCGCAGCGAACCGGAGTCGCGAGTGGGATCGGGTGTCATGGCATCCACCACCAGCACGCGGCCACGCCGGCGCCAGCGGATGGCTCGTTCCAGCGGCGTACCTGATGGCGGCTGGGCGGCCAGTTCGTCCTTCCACTTGTCGACGAACTTCGTATGGTTGAGGCGCTGGTGACGCTTCATGCCGGCATCGAGGTCGGTACCGGCGCTGATGCCTTCGCAGTGGATCACGGTGCTGGCGGGCTCGTAATACACGTGCAGGCCGAGCTTGCGCACGGGGAAGGCGAGGTCGGTGTCCTCGTAGTAGGCCGGCGCATAGCGCGTGTCGAAGCCTCCGATGCGCTGGAATACGTCGCGCCGGATCATCAGCGATGCGCCGGAGACGTAGTCGGTTTCGCGGCGGTAGAGGAAGGCTGGGGTATCGCGTACCTCGAAGCGCCCCAGGTTCCAGCAGCTGCCGTCGGCGAAGACCAGGCCGCCGGCTTCCTGCAGGCGGCCGTCCGGGTAGACCAGGCGGCTGCCGGCGATGCCGCAGTCGGCGCGTTCGTCGAAGCAGCGCAGCAATGCGTCGAGCCAGCCGATCGTCGCCTGGGTGTCGTTGTTGAGGAAAAGCAGGAACTCGCCGCGCGCCGCCGCCGCGCCGGCATTGCAGCTGCCCACGAAGCCGAGGTTCTCAGCATTGCGCAGCAGGTGCAGGCCGTGGACTTGTGCCAGGGTGGCGGCGCTGTCGTCGGGCGAGGCGTCGTCCACCACGATGACCTCGAACGGTGCCTGCGCACCGTGCTTCGCCAGCGAGCGCAGGCAGGCCAGGGTGTAGGCCAGCTTGCCGTGCACCGGGATCACGATGGACACGCGCGGTGCGTCCGACACCGGGAGCGCGAACGGCGCGAACGGTTCGTCCAACGGCAGCAGCTCCAGCGTGTAGTCGCGCTCAGGGCGCGACCGGAGCTCCTGCCGCATGCGCGCCAGCGTGCCGCGCCAGCCGCGCAGCGCCAGGCTGGCGCGGGTGCGTTGCGCGAGGTAGCCCAGGCGCTTCAGTCGCCATGACAGCTTGCCGCTCAGCGGAGCGCCCTCACAGGTTCTGGTAATTCGGCCCCGAGCCACCCTCAGGCGTCACCCAGGTGATGATTTCGTAGGGGTCCTTGATGTCGCAGGTCTTGCAGTGCACGCAGTTGGCGGCGTTGATCTGCAGGCGCTTGCCGCTTTCGTCTTCCACCATCTCGTACACGTTGGCGGGGCAGAAGCGGGTGCAGGGGTTGCCGTATTCCTTGGTGCACTGGTCGACGCAGATGCTGGTGTCGGCCACGTGCAGGTGGACGGGCTGGTCTTCGTCGTGCTCGGTGGCGGCGAAGTAGACGCCGGCGAGGCGGTCGCGCGGCGGCAGTTCGCGCGGGTGCACGTAGTCGCGCTTCGGCTCCTCGCATTCGCCCAGTTTGTGCAGGCTGGACCAGTCGGCCTTGTTCTTCAGCGTCCACGGCGAGCGGCCGCCGGTGATGGTTTCCCATGCGGCGTTGAGCATGCCGAACCACAGGCCCTTCTTGAAGGCGGGCTTGATGTTGCGCACCTTCTTCAGTTCGGCCATCGCGTCGGAGCCGCGCAGCTTCGCGTCGAATCCGGCGGCATCCAGGCCGCTGGCGGCGAGGTGTTCGGCGGCGAGCATGCCGCTGCGGATCGCCTGATGCGTACCCTTGACCTTGGGTACGTTGAGCAGGCCGGCGGTGTCGCCGATCAGCAGCGCGCCGGGCATCTCGCACTTCGGCAGCGACTGCCAGCCGCCGGTGACGATGGCGCGGGCGCCGGCCGAAAGAATGGTGCCGCCTTCCAGCAGGGACTTCACCGAAGGATGGTTCTTCCACTGCTGGAAGGCCTCCCACGGCTGGTAGTTCGGGTCGGTGTAGTCCAGGCCGCTGACGTAGCCCAGCGCGATGCGGTCCTTGTCCAGGTGGTACAGGAAGCTGCCGCCGTAGGTGTGGCTGTCGGCGGGCCAGCCGAAGCTGTGCACGATCTTGCCGGGCACGACGCGGCCGGCGGGCATCTGCCACAGCTCCTTGATGCCGATGGAGTAGCCCTGCGGGTCGCTGTCCTTGTCCAGCTTGAAGCGCTTGATCAGCTGCTTGGTGAGGCTGCCGCGCGCACCTTCGGCGAGCACGGTGACCTTGGCCTTGATGTCGATGCCCTGGGTGTAGCCGGGCTTGTGCGAGCCGTCCTTCGCCACGCCCATGTCGCCGATGCGCACGCCGGCGACGGAGCCGTCCTCGTTATAGATGTTGTTGGCGGCGGCGAAGCCGGGGAACACGTCCACGCCCAGCGCCTCGGCCTGCGGTGCCAGCCAGGCGCACATGGCGCCCAGCGAGACGATGAAGTTGCCGTGGTTCTTCATGCCCGGCGGAACCATGATCTTGCGCCCGCCGGTCTTGTTGAGCAGCCAGAACTCGTCCTCGCCGGCCGGCACGCAGATCGGTGGTGGGTTGTCGCGCCAGCCGGGCAGCAGGGCGTCGAGCGGACCGGGTTCGATCACCGCGCCGGAGAGGATCTGCGCGCCGATGGTGGAGGCCTTCTCGATGACGCACACCGTGGTGTCGGGTTTCAGCTGCTTCAGCCGGATCGCGAACGACAGTCCGGCCGGGCCGGCGCCGACCACGACGACGTCGTATTCCATGGTTTCGCGTTCGCTCATGGCGGACTCCGGCAGGCTGATGTGAGCGGTCGCGGCGTTGGCCGACGCGACACTTCGAATGCGCTATTGTCCGGTTTCGCGCCTTGCGCGGCAAACCTGGGGTGACTGGGCAGCCCTGGCCTTGCGCAGGCTTCACGGGTGGTGGCGATAATCCGCCCACGCCTATTGAAGAGTGCGGCCAAGGATGGCCGCTTCTTGATCTTCGCGTTCATGGATGAGCGCACATCCTAAGGAATGCCGATGAGCTCGCTGCCGCCGATCACCGACCTGGACCTGCGCCGCGCCACCGTATGCCAGCTGCTGCACTGGATGGCGATCGGGCGCACCAATCCGCAGGTGCTGGCGGAGGCCTACGGGGAGGCAATCGAGCGCATCAACCCGCAACTCAATGCCTACGTGAGCCTGAGCCCCGGCCTGCTGCAGGAGCAGGCGCGCACCGCCGAGCATCGCCGCCGCGACGGCGTGATCGGCCGGCTCGACGGCATCCCGGTGGCGGTCAAGGACAATCTCGACATTGCCGGCTGGCCCACCCGCGCCGGGCTGCCCGGACGCGAGATGCCGGCGACGGACGACGCGCACGTAGTGGCGCGCTTGCGTGCCTCGGGTGCGGTGCTGGTCGGCAAGACCAATATGGACGAGGGCGCGCTGGGCACGGTCACTGACAACCCGCATTACGGCCCCACCCACAATCCGTGGAGGCACGGCTACACCGCGGGCGGTTCCTCCGGTGGTTCCGCGGCCGCGGTGGCCGCAGGCCTGGCCGCGGTCGCTGTTGGGTCGGACAGCCTGGGTTCGATCCGCATCCCCGCCAGCTATTGCGGCGTGTACGCACTCAAGCCCACCCACGGCGAGGTTTCCGCGCGCGGCCTGGTGCCGGCGGCGCGTCGGCTGGACGCGGTAGGCCTGCTCGCGCGCAGCGTGGCCGACCTCACCGTGCTGTTGCAGGTGCTGGCCGGCTACGACGCCGACGATGCGCGTTCGCGCCGCCGCCGCGTAGCGTTGGCGCTGCCGGACTGGGAACCGGGCAAGCTGCGCAGCGGCCTGCTGCCGGACCTGGCGGCCGTGGGCGTGGAGCCCGGGGTGGCGGCGCTGTTCGAGGCGGTGGTGGCGAAGCTCGCCCATGCGCTGGGCGAACGCCGCAAAGTGGACTTCGCCGACTGGGATTTCGCGCGCACCCGCCGCGCCGGCCTGTTGCTGATGGAGGCGGAGATGCTGGGCACCTTCGCCGCGGATCTGGCCGATCCGGCGCATCCGGTGTCGCCCCGTTTCCGCGAGCTGCTGGCTTATGCCGAGCACAAGAGTGCGGCCGACTACGCGAAGGCCGACCGCGTGCTCGACGCGGCTACGCTGAAGATGCGCCGGCTGTTCTCGCAGATTGACGTGCTGGTGCTGCCCACCACGCCGCAGGGCGCGTTCCCGCTGGGCGGCCCGGTGCCGGACAACCAGGCCGACCTCACCGGCTTCGCCAGCCTCGCCGGTTGCCCCGCGGTGAGCATCCCGATGGGCACGCTGGCGAACGGCCTGCCGGTGGGCCTGCAGCTGGTGGGTGCCCGCGGCTCGGATCTGCGCCTGCTGGAGCTGGCCGCGGTATGTTCGGCCACGCTGGATGCCGACCCGGCCTATCCGGCGATCGCCTGACGGGCATATGCCGCATGTGGACGCGGCAGGCCGTCCCGGTTATTTCGGGCGCGGGCGGCGGATCGCGTAACATCGCCGATCCAGCGTCGCGCGCTTGCGCGGACGCACCAGGTCAGTCACGGTTCCGGGTATGAGCAAAGACATCGCGCAGGCGCCTTCCCACCTCGACGAACTCGAGGCGGAGAGCATCCACATCTTCCGCGAGGTGGCGGCCAGCTTCCGCCGGCCGGTGATGCTGTATTCCATCGGCAAGGATTCCTCGGTGCTGCTGCATCTGCTGCGCAAGGCGTTCCACCCGGCGAAGCCGCCGTTCCCGCTGCTGCACGTGGACACCACCTGGAAGTTCCGCGAGATGATCGCGTTCCGCGACCAGGTGGCCGCCGCCGGCGACGTCGAGGTGCTGGTGCACACCAATCAGGACGGCGTGCGCCAGGGCATCTCGCCGCTCACCCACGGCGCCACCGTGCATACCGACGTCATGAAGACCCAGGCGCTGAAGCAGGCGCTGGACCGGCACCAGTTCGACGCGGCCATCGGCGGCGCCCGCCGCGACGAGGAGAAGTCGCGCGCCAAGGAGCGCGTGTTCTCGTTCCGCAACGCCCAGCACCGCTGGGACCCCAAGCACCAGCGCCCCGAGTTCTGGCACACCTACAACACCCAGATCCGCAAGGGCGAGAGCGTGCGCGTGTTCCCGCTCTCCAACTGGACCGAGATGGACGTCTGGCAGTACATCCGCCGCGAGGCCATCCCGGTGGTGCCGCTGTACTTCGCCAAGCCGCGCCCGGTGGTGGCGCGCGACGGCGCGCTGATCATGGTGGACGACGAGCGCTTTACCTTGCGCGAAGGCGAGCAGGTCGAGACGCGCATGGTGCGCTTCCGCACCCTGGGCTGCTATCCGCTCACCGGTGCGGTGGAATCCAGCGCGGACACGCTGGACAAGATCATCCAGGAGATGGCCGATTCGCGCAGTTCCGAGCGCCAGGGCAGGGTGATCGACCACGATCCCACGGCCTCGATGGAGCGCAAGAAGCAGGAGGGTTATTTCTGATGGGTGCCGCCAACCCTAACAGCGCGGGCCAGGGCCTGCTGCGCTTCATCACCTGCGGCAGCGTGGACGACGGCAAGAGCACCCTGCTCGGCCGCCTGCTGTACGACGCCGGCATGGTGCCGGAAGACCAGCTTGCCGCGCTGGCACGCGACAGCCGCCGCCTGCACGCCGACGCGGACGATGCGCTGGACTTCGCCCTGCTCACCGATGGCCTCGACGCCGAGCGCGAACAGGGCATCACCATCGACGTGGCCTACCGCTACTTCCACACCGCGCGCCGCCACTTCATCGTGGCCGACTGCCCGGGCCACGAGCAGTACACCCGCAACATGGCCACCGGCGCCTCCAACGCCGAGCTGGCGGTGGTGCTGGTGGACGCGCGCAAGGGTCTGCTGCCGCAGACCCGCCGGCACTCCTACATATGCAGCCTGCTCGGCATCCGCCAGGTGGTGCTGGCGGTGAACAAGATGGATCTGGTGGACTGCAGCGAGCAGGTCTACCGCGAGATCGCCGAGGCCTACCGGGCGCTGGCGCAGACACTGGGCATCGCCAGGGTCGATTGCCTGCCGGTGATCGCGCCGGGCGGCGACAACGTGGGTACGCGTTCGACGCGCCTCCCCTGGTACCACGGGCCGACCTTGCTCGACCTGCTGGAAGCGGCCGACGCCACGCCGGCGCGGGCGGCGGATTTCCGCATGCCGGTGCAGTGGGTGAACCGCCCCGACCAGGGCTTCCGCGGCTATGCCGGCACGATCTGCGGCGGCCGCGTGGCAAAAGGCGACGAGGTCGTGGTGCAGCCCGGCGTGGCGCGCGCGCGCATCGCGCGCATCGTCACCGCCGACGGAGACCTGGACAGCGCGGGCGAAGGGCAGGCCGTGACCCTGTGCCTGGACCGCGAGCTGGACGCCAGCCGCGGCGACGTGATCGCCGACGCGCTGCGCCCTGCGCCGGTGGCCGACCAGTTCGCCTGCCACATCGTGTGGCTGGGCGACAACGCGCTGCTGCCCAACCGCACCTACTGGCTGAAGATCGGCACGCGCACGGTCAACGCGCGGGTGATGGCGATCAAGCACAAGGTGGACGTCAACACGCAGGCCAAGCTGGCGGCGCGCCACCTGGCGCTCAACGAGGTCGGCTACTGCACGGTGGGCCTGGACGAGGCGATCGCGTTCGAGCCCTACGTCACCAACCGCACCCTGGGCGGCTTCATCCTGATCGACCGCCAGAGCAACGCCACCGTCGCCTGCGGCATGCTGGACTTCGCGCTGACCCGCTCCGCCAACGTGCACTGGCAGCACGTGGACGTGGACAAGGCGGTGCGCGGCGCCGGCATGGGCCAGCGCCCGCTGTGCCTGTGGTTCACCGGCCTGTCCGGCGCGGGCAAGTCCACCATCGCGAACCTGGTGGAGAAGCGCCTGCACGCGCTGGGCCACCACACCTACCTGCTGGACGGCGACAACGTGCGCCACGGCATCAACAAGGACCTGGGCTTCACTCCCGAGGACCGCGTGGAGAACATCCGCCGCATCGGCGAGGTGGCGCACCTGATGGTGGATGCCGGGCTGATCGTGCTGGTCAGCGCGATCTCGCCCTACCGCAGCGAACGGCGCTCGGTGCGCGAACTGTTCGACGCGGGCGAATTCGTCGAGGTGTTCGTGGACACGCCGCTGGCCGAATGCGAGCAGCGCGACCCCAAGGGCCTGTACCGCAAGGCGCGGGCCGGCGAGATCCGCAACTTCACCGGCATCGACGCACCCTACGAGGTCCCCGAGGCGCCCGAGGTGCACTTGCAGACCGCCGGGCTGCGTGCCGAACAGCTCGCCGAGCAGCTGGCCACACAGTTGCTGGAACGCATCGGCTTGCCGGCGCATGAGGATGGCTATGCCGTCTGAGCTTGCGGGCCCGCTCTCCTGTCCACCCGGCCGATGGGCGCCGCTGCATGCCCCGTTCCGGATTGCGCAGGGTCCGGAACACCGGTCCTAGGCGATGAGCGGCTGGCAGAGCCTCCGGCTTCCCGATGCCGATGCGGCGCTGTGGCCGCACTGGCTGGACGCGGCCGGGGCGGATGCGCTGTTCGTCGAGCTGGGTCGGGCGATTGCCTGGGAGACCCATCGCATCCGCCTGTTCGGCCGCGAGCACGATTCGCCCCGGTTGAGTTGCTGGATCGGCGACCCCGGCGTGGCCTATACCTACTCACGCACGCGCTTCGAGCCGCGGCGCTGGCCGGCCGCGCTGGCCGCCGTGCGTGCGCGTGTCGAGCAGGCCTGCGGCACGCGCTTCAACAGCGTGCTGGCGAACCTGTACCGGGATGGCCGGGATTCGATGGGCTGGCACAGTGACGACGAACCCGAGCTGGGTGCGCAGCCGCTGATCGCCTCGCTGAGCCTGGGCGCGGAGCGCCGCTTCCGCTTCCGCCGGCGCCGTTCGCGCGGCGAGTCGGTGCGGCCCGGCGACACCGTGGAACTGGTGCTGCCGCATGGCAGCCTGTTGCGCATGGCCGGCGCCACCCAGCGCCTGTACCGGCACGACCTGCCGCGCATGCGCGGCATCACCGCGCCGCGCATCAACCTCACTTTCCGCTGGATCGAAACGTCGGCGCACTGAATCGGCTTGGAATGCCGCGTGCGGGCAGGGGATAATGGCCGTCTCCCATCCCCGCAAGGCGCCACCGCGATGACCGAGAAGACCGTACTCAACGCCACCCATCGCGCACTGGGCGCGCGGATGGTCGATTTCGGCGGCTGGGACATGCCGATCAACTACGGCTCGCAGATCGAGGAGCACCACGCGGTGCGCCGCGACGCCGGCATGTTCGACGTCTCGCACATGACCGTGGTCGACCTGCACGGCGCGCGCGCGAAGGACTTCCTGCGCCACCTGCTGGCCAACAGCGTCGACAAGCTCAAGGTGCACGGCAAGGCGCTCTACTCGTGCATGCTCAACGAGCAGGGCGGGGTGATCGACGACCTGATCGTGTACTTCCTCGGCGACGAGTTCTACCGCCTGGTGGTGAACGCAGCCACCCGCTCCAAGGACCTGGCGTGGCTCGAGAAGCAGGCCGCTGCCTTCGGCGTGGATGTGCGCGAACGCCCCGAGTTCGCGATGATCGCGGTGCAGGGCCCGCACGCCCGCGCCAAGGTGCTGGGCGTGCTGCACGAGGTGGACCGCCCGCGCATCGAGAAGCTGGGCAAGTTCGCCGCCGCCGCCGCGCAGGGGCCGCACGGCATGCCGCTGTTCGTGGCGCGCACCGGCTACACCGGCGAGGACGGCTTCGAGATCATCGTGCCGTCCGAGCACGCCGTGGCGCTGTGGGAAGCGCTGGCCGCCGCCGGGGTGAAGCCGGCTGGCCTGGGCGCGCGCGACACGCTGCGCCTCGAAGCCGGCATGAATCTCTACGGCCAGGACATGGACGAGACCGTCTCGCCCTGGGAAGCCAACCTCGGCTGGACCATCGCGTTGGACGAGGGCCGTGACTTCATCGGCCGCGCCGCGCTGGAAAAGCAGAAGGCCGAGGGCGTGAAGCGGGTGATGGTGGGCCTGGTGCTGGACGAGAAGGGCGTGCTGCGCCACGGCCAGAAAGTGCTCACTGCGAACGGCGAGGGCGAGATCCTCTCCGGCAGCTTCGCGCCCACGCTGGAGAAGGCGGTGGCCTTCGCGCGCATCCCCGCCGGCGAGCCCGGCGCGGTGCGCGTCGACATCCGCGGCCGCGAGCTGCCGGTGCGCCTGGTGAAGTACCCGTTCGTGCGCGACGGCAAGCCCTGCGAAGGTATCTGAATCGAAGGTCGGGAAAGTGCTTTCCTGCAC